>Ga0272448_1000161_pt1 | contig 99815 bp, 75 predicted proteins | sample YNPCB0191_FD_202220 | JGI IMG/M metagenome (GOLD analysis project Ga0272448, IMG submission 202220) | Hot spring sediment microbial communities from Yellowstone National Park, WY, United States - YNP-CB-019-1 | ecosystem: Environmental > Aquatic > Thermal springs > Hot (42-90C) > Sediment... | reverse complement strand
GGGTGGCGACCGCCCCCATGGGAGCGGAAGGGGGAGAGGACTTGATGATTGGCATAATAACTCCTGTTGATAACGCACCTCTCCCAAGGTGCCCATCAAAACGGGGTAGGATCATAAGCGAATAGAGTGGACAGCATTCGGGTTGCGGTTCGGTCACTCTGATTGGTTGTCGCAATTTCGCTCCATGCCACTTTTCATCGTTGAGGATGCGGTCCTGTGTGTAAATCCACACCCCAGCGTTCAAGGCATGGTTGAAGGCACCAATGCTAGCGTCGGCCACGTCCTTTTCCGTAAGAGGTGCCACCACCACCTGTACGCGGTTGGTTGGTTGTAGTGTTATTCCAAAGTTGATCTCGAATGGTAGGGCCGGGAATCCCTGCACGATATTGCTGACTGACGAACTGGACGGCGCGTAAAATTTCACCGCGTCCCAGTTTACGGACAACAAAATCATACATCAACGTTCCTACTGTCGGATCGTCGAGTCCCAATAGCTTCAGCGTTTCACCCGCCTCCACCGCCGCCTGGAGTCGCATGGTTTGGGAACCTTCGCCCGCTTTCAGCGCCTGGCGCAATGCCTCGGTAGGCACTCGACTTTCCATCGCGCGCCCCACGGCAACCATCAACTCCTGTTGCTGCGGTGCAGGGCATTTTCCGTAGCCGCACTCAAGGATTATTGCTTTCGCCGCACGCAGGGCGGTTAACCGCCGTTGCAATGCGGCGTCCAACTCCGCCGGGGGAACCTGTTTGGCTTGCGCCTCGGCAATCAGAGATCGAAAGGGTCCTAGGGGTAACCCTTCCTGCATCGCTTGTTGTAATACCGACGGTTCCGCACAGATACCGACAGTGACCAAAGCAAGTGACAGGCAAACGATTTTCATAACATTGTGCCCTCTCTTGTTACTTCGCGGATGGCATTGACGTGACCAAATCCGTCCGGGCGAACTACAGTTGCCGAAGGATCGGTTACCCACTGCTGGCCATCCACCAGGAACAGATATTCGTGGCGTCCTTCGGGGAGCGCGACGGTGGCAGTCCAGTGTCCCGAGGCATCGGGGCCGGTAAGTCGGATGGAGCCGGGCTGCCAGTGGTTAAAGGAGCCGACCAGTTCGACCTGACGCGCGCCGGGGGCGTGTAATTCAAAGTGGACGTTGACCAGAGGAGTTCGTGTGTTCCAGTGCCACCAACCGATTGCGACCAGCAACATCGCTGCGGCACCGCTGAGGGCAGAGATCCACCATTGGTGCAGCGATGGCAGCCAGCGAGGTTGTTGTGGATGAGGTTCCAGTTGCGACAAAATGCGAGCGCGTAGTCCTGGCGGTGCCGCCGCTCGATGGCGTTCCAGCGCTGTGAGGATTTCTTGGTACTGGCGCAAGATTGTGACAGCCTCGGAATCGGGTGGCGGCGCGCTGGTGCCGTCGAGCGCATTGTGGATATGTTCGTCAGACGTGTTTGGTTTCATGGTTCATCTCCTGCACCAGTTCATCTCTGGCGCGCATGACGCGCATTTTGGCGGCGCTGACGCCGATGCCGAGCATCTGGGCAATTTCAGCATAGGAACATCCCTCGACATGTCGCAATAATAGTGGCAAGCGAAGTTTCTCCGGTAACAAGCCGAGCGCCGCCTCCAAAGCTTCCAGTCGTGGATCCGGGGGTGACGGTGACGATGGAGTGGGGGAGGCGGCCTCCATTTCGATCCGTCGCCGGCGCGCAAAGTGGCGAAAGCGATTTTTGGCGAGATTGACCCCAATGGTAATGACCCAGTTTTTGAAAGAGAAACGAGGATCGTAACCATCCAGCTTGCGATAGGCGCGAACGAATGCCTCCTGGGTTAAATCGGCGGCTTCGGTATGATCACCGCTTAGCTTTAGCAGCAGGTTGTACACGGCATCCTGGTGACGTCCAACCAGTTCGTCGAATGCTTCAAGCCGCCCTGCGAGGCATTGTTCTACCAACATGGCATCGGTTTTCTCCATCTCCAAATATTATACACCATTCGCCCAAGATGGGTCACTTGTGACGTTTTTCGGTGCGGCGGTGTATAGTGGACGAAAGGAAACAGTTTATGAAACTTCATATGACAGTCGTCGTTGTTACCCTCGGTATTCTTGCCGCTGTATCCGTGGCCAGCGCCCGCCATGGTCTGCCCGGTAATCCTGGTGACGGGAATGGTCGCGGTCAGCAAATCCGTGCGCGGCTGCGTGACGGTTCCTGTCTGGGTGGCACGAATCAAGCCGGACAAGTGCAGCAGAACTTTGGCCCGGCCCGCGGCGCAGGTGTTTGTCCGTTTGGTCCCGCCAATTGTCCGTTTCGCAATGCCGCGGGCGGACAGGGCAACGCGCAGTCCAAATAAAGGTTCCCTCTTATCGGGGAACTCCATCGGCTGTTTAGATCAGCTTCTTTAGTTCGAGCTTGGTGATTTTGCCGGTGGCAGTGCGGGGGAGTTTGTCGAGGATACGGATTTCGCGGGGAACTTTGTACTCCGCCAGTCGTTCGTGGCAGTGGCGAAGGATGGCTTTTGTGTTGAGTGTGACTCCGGGGGTGGGGGAGACAAAGGCAACGGGTAACTCCCCTTTACGCTCAAAAGATCGTCCGATTACAGCAGCCTCAGCGATGCCGGGAAACTGATAAAGGACCTCCTCGATTTCGCGGGGATAGACGTTCATGCCGTGGACCAGGAGCATTTCTTTCTTTCGGTCCACGATGAAAATGTAACCGTCGGCGTCTTTCTTACCCATGTCGCCGGTGTGGAGCCATCCGTCGCGCAGGATTTCCGCATTGGCTTCGGGGTGATTCCAGTAGCCGCGCATGACATTGGGACCGCGAACAACGATTTCCCCGACTTCGCCAGGAGGTAGTTCCTTGTCGTTTTCATCGAAGATTTTTACTTCGACATCGGGGATGGGAAGACCAACCGAGGCGGGTTTTCGGACGCCGCGAATGGGATTGAATGAGACGACGGGAGCCGCTTCGCTGAGGCCGTAGCCTTCAAGAAGGGGGAAACGGAATTTTTGCGCAAATTTCTGCAGGGTTTCACAGGGTAGGGGAGCTGCACCGGAAATGGCCAGGCGAAGATTGAGGAGCCAGTGAACGTAAAAGGGTACATGCGCGTGAACCATTGCCTGGAAAAGCTGAGGAATACCAACAAGGATCGTGGCGCGGGCGCGGATGATTTCTTTGACGGCGTGATGGAACGGCTGGACGGACTTGATGAGAACGATACCGGCTCCGACGGAGAGTGGCGTAAAAATGCAGACGGTCAACATGAAGCTGTGAAACATCGGCAGCAGAAGAGTGAGCCGATCCCTCTCGGTCTTGTCCAGGACACGAATGCAACTGTGAACATTGGCGGCGAAATTGGCGTGAGTCAGCATGGCCCCCTTGGATTTACCCGTGGTTCCAGAGGTGTAGATGATGACGGCCAGATCGTCGAGTCGCGGCTCTACAAAACGAGGGTTCACTGCCGCAGGCCGATCCAGATCGGCCAGCGAAAGAAGACGAACCCGTTTCACTTGCGCGGCAGTTTCATGAAGCTGATCACAGGCGATGAGTGTGCTGATCTGGCAATCGTCAATGATGTGCTGCACTTCGGGGGGTTTGAGGAAGGTGTTGATGGGAACGGCCACGGCACCCGACTTGAGGATCGCGTAGAGGAGATAGATAAACTCGGGACAATTCTTGACGAACACTCCGATGCGTTCCTGCGGTTGAAAGGGGGATCTCGACTGAAGGTTGGCCGCGAAACGAACAATGTTGGCGGCAAGCTCACCATAACGAATGCGCTGGTCGCCCCAGTAAATGGCCACCCGACGGGGCTTGGCGCGCACCACTGCGTCAAACTGAGCAAGGACGGTTTGCACAGTCACCACAAGGCGGATTTTTGTTCAGCCAACATTTGGTTATCCCGCCAAAGGGACACTCGCCAGGCAGACACTTTTCCACCTTCTTCAAACTCCGCACCACGTAGTTCGAAGACGTACCACCGTCGTTTGGTGGGAACATAGGAACGGGCAAACACCTCGTTGGGGCGGTTGACCTGACGATACTCAAACTTGACCTGGGTAATGTTGTCGCCCGTCCAAACGACGTAGAACTCTTCGCGTTGCTGATCAACGGGGACATTTTTCTTGTAGGTTGTGCGGGTAACTTCCATGATGCGAGGCGCGCCCGTATGCCCGCGGGTGGCACACCCCAGCACCAGAGCGGCAACACAGGCGGAGACAAATATCCGATAGATGCAGGTTCTCATTGAGTTTGACCTTCCACTAACAATGTAATTTCCCCTTTGATGGTACGCTTCTCAAGACTTTTTCGCAGGACACTGACCCGTCCGCGAAGGATCTCCTCAAATTTTTTGGTCAATTCGCGGGCCACTACAACCTGGCGATCACCGAGCGATTCCTCAATTTCGGCCAGAGTCTTCTGGATGCGATAGGGGGACTCAAAAAACACCAGCGTGTAGGGTAGGGGAGCCAACTGCGCCAACAGACGGCGACGTTGCGATGATTTGTGAGGCAAAAAACCATGGAAAAGAAATGGAACAGTCGCCATGCCGGAAACAGCCAGCGCTGCCGTCAACGCCGAAGGGCCAGGAATCACCTCGACCGGGAGATTCGCTTCCAGCACCGCCCGCAGCAGACGCAAACCGGGATCAGATAAAAGCGGCATCCCCGCGTCCGAAACCAGGGCGACACGCTGACCATCACGCAGCTTCTGTAAAAGTTCGTTTGCCCGTCGGGCTTCGTTGAACTCATGGTAACTGACAAGCGGCTTGCGTATTTCGTAGTGGCCCAGTAAGGTCGCCGTACGGCGGGTGTCCTCGGCCGCAATCAAATCAGCCTCACGCAGTACGCGCAGAGCGCGCAAGGTGATGTCTTCCAGATTCCCAATCGGGGTTGCCACGATAAAAAGTTTTCCCTCTGCAGTCATTCGGGGAGGCACTGTATGAGGGTAAAGAGAAAAACACAAGCACCCGCTTCCTTGACCGATGTTATTGGTACTGGTATTAGTGACTCCACAACAGCCAAGGAGAGGAAAACCGCGAATGCCTGAACTACGTAAAGATCCAATTGTCGGTCGCTGGGTGATCATGGCAACCGAGCGGGGAAAACGCCCCAGTGAGTATTTGTTGCACCCCAAGGAAGACGAAATCGATCCGAGCAAAGACCCCTTTGCCGAGGGTAATGAACACCTGACTCCGCCGGAGATTTACGCAGATCGCCCGTTGCATAGCAAACCCAATACCCCCGGATGGAATGTGCGCGTGGTGCCGAATCGTTTTCCTGCCTTGCGGGTGGAAGGCGATCTGGACAAGGAGGGAATTGGGATCTACGACAGGATGAATGGCATTGGCGCGCACGAGGTCATCATTGAAACCCCCAATTCCAACGCGCGTTTGGAACAGTTGCCAGTGGAAAAAATTGCCGGTGTCTTGGAAGCCTACAAGGTTCGGATGACAGACCTGTTGCGCGACACGCGGTTTCGTTACATCTTGATTTTCAAAAATCACGGACGCGATGCCGGTGCCAGCCTGCCACATGCGCACTCACAACTCATTGCTACCCCGGTCACCCCTAATCATGTGCGGGAAAAGCTGGAAGGCGCAAAACATTATTTTGAGTACAAAGATCGCTCCATTTTCGAGGACATCCTGCGACAAGAACTCAGAGAAGGAACACGACTTGTTTATGAGAACTCCGCCTTTGTCGCGTTCTGCCCCTTCGCATCGCGTTTTCCGTTCGAGGTGACCATTATGCCGCGGCGCCAGTCGGCGGACTTCCATCAGATCCGAGAGGATGAAAAAATGCTTTTGGCGGAAACGCTAAAAATCACCCTCCAAAAACTCGCCAAAGCATTGAACTACCCCCAATATAATTACATTCTCCACACCGCCCCCGCACGCCGCCCGCGACAAGGTTACTGGATGACAATTGACATGGATTATCGCTGGCACATTGAGATTCTGCCGCGGTTGACCTTGATCGCCGGGTTTGAAGTGGGATCGGGCTTTTTCATCAACCCGACGCCGCCCGAAGACGCGGCCAAGTACTTGCGCGAAATAGTCGTCTGAACCGCGGGAGGCATGGCACATGCCATTGCACGTTGCATTCCTCTGGCACATGCACCAGCCGCATTATGTGGACCGCCGACGCGGGGTCGCGTTGATGCCGTGGGCGCGTATGCATGCCACCAAAGGCTATCTCGATATGATCTGGCTGGTGGAACAATATCCCAAATTCCGATGTACCTTCAACCTTACCCCCGTGCTGTTGCGCCAGATCGAAATGCTCGCCAAACACGAGGTGCGCGACCTGTGGCACGAGTTGGCGGTCACTCCGGCCAGCGACCTCACCTTGGAACAGAAATGTGCTCTGCTCGAACATTATTTCAAAGCAAACTGGGACAATATGATCAAGCCGTTTGGCCGCTACTGGGCATTGCTCCAAAAAAGAGGTCTCAAGTTCGATCCCGACGAAATACCGCGAATTGCCGCCCGCTTCAGCGAACAGGAGTATCGCGATCTCCAAGTCTGGTTTCACCTCACCTGGTTCGGCTATGCCGCACAACACTTGCACCCCGAAATCGCCGAACTGAAACAAAAAGGCCGCGACTTCAGCGAGGATGACAAGACAACGGTTTTCCGTTGCCAACAACAGATCCTTCAAAATGTTATCGCGCAATACAAAGCAGCCGCCGATCGCGGACAAGTCGAAATTTCCACGACACCCTTTTACCACCCAATCCTTCCACTGGTTTGGAACAGCGAGTTCGCCCGTCGTCCGATGCCCGGTTGCCGGTTGCCGCCAACATTTTCACACCCCGAAGATGTCCGCGCCCAACTGGAAGAGGCGCGCGAGTACCATCGAACGGTTTTCGGCGTTCCCCCACATGGATTATGGCCTTCGGAAGGCTCTGTATGCCCCGAGTTGATCCCCGTGCTCAAGGAACTTAACTTTGAGTGGATGGTAACCGACGAAGAGATTCTCTGGCGCAGCATGGCAAGTGAAAATCCCACTGCCAGGTTTGAGCGAAATCAACTTTTCCACGGGTTCAACGTGGAGCATGACGGTGCATCGGTGTTTGCGGTCTTTCGAGAGCGAATGCTGAGTGATTTCATCGGGTTTACCGCTTCACGCAACCCACCACAAGCCGCCGCCGAACTGATCGTTCGACAGTTGGACGAAATCGCTCGCCTACACACAACGGGTGAGGATCAGATATGCGCCATCGTTTTGGATGGCGAAAACGCATGGGAATATTTCCCTGATGGAGGCGAAGCGTTTTTGCGGGCGCTTTATGAGGAAATCGCGTCAAGACACCACCTGAAAACAACAACCTTTCACGAATACTTCACAGAGCATCCGCCTCGTACCACGTTACGCAAACTTTACACGGGTTCATGGATCAACGCTGATTTCCATATCTGGATTGGTGACGAGGAGGATAATCGTGCATGGCAACTCCTGGGAGAAACACGGAACTTTCTCCAGGCACAAATTAACCAAGGCAACATGGACCCGTCACTGTCACGGAAAACCCTGGCGGAAATTCACGCTGCAGAAGGTAGCGATTGGTTCTGGTGGTATGGAGACCAGTTTGTTACCGAAGATGATCTCTTGTTCGACGAACTATTCCGAACGCACCTGCAAAATGTGTATCGCTTCCTTGATGCACCAGTCCCCGACGCATTAAAGGTGCCGATTTGCCGTTCTGAGACGCGATACGAGTCTCGACAACCGTCTGACATTCTGGCGCCGGTGATTGATGGAAAACAGACATCATTTTATGAATGGAGTGGGGCAGGCATATACGAGCCGTCTCGCACCATGAGCGCCATGTATCAGAGCGAACGAATTGTGGAGGTTCTTCGCTATGGTTTTGACCTTCAAAACTTCTACCTGTGTCTCGAATTTCGCCGGTTACCCAGCGCCACCGATGGCATAACGGTTTGCCTGTGTTTTGAACAACCAATCCGTCGGATCGTCGAGATCGGCCCACTGGGAGAGGAAGGGAAACGCATCACCCTAAAAGCCCCTGCAACAACAGAACCAGAGACCGACCTGATATGTCCAAGCGGCGCCGAGTTTGCATTTGGGGAAATATTGGAAATAAAATTGCCGTTTGATGTCTTGGGGTTCCAACCATCCGATTCGGTAACATTTCTCGTTCAATTACTAAGTGGCGGCGTGGAAATGGAACGCCATCCATCCGCCGGTTTGTTGCGTTTTCAAGTTCCAACCGCCGGTTTTCAACTTGCCAATTGGCGCATTTGACCAACTTGCCTGGAACTCGCATAGGAACAGCTTTCTGTCCGACTGAAAGGCTGTAAGTTGTCCGTCACAAAGAGGTTGGTGGTGTAGCGTAAAAGCGGGTTGACAGGTCACTCATGGAAAAAATCCGCAAGCAGTCGCCATCACATGGAAGGCAAGTCTCCTCTGGATCGCGTGGAACTTAGCCGGAACGATTCGGATTGAAAGGATGAGCACCGTTTAGTGGGCTTGGTTGTATGCCTGCAAAACAAGCTTCTTGGCCTCCAACAGAAGCGGACCAAACGGTGCGCCTGAACATTGACACCAACGCGGGCCCTTCGTCCATCCGAATCGGTTTCACCGATCAGCGCCTCACGGCTCATGGCGGGATGATCGTCTGGAGTCACTTTCTGCAGCAGCAACAGTTCCGCCACCAACTCAATTCCGTACTGCCGCATACACCCACCAGTCCGAATGCGTTTGCTCCGGCCGACATCGCGCTGGGCTTTCTGGCCAGGGCCGACAAGCTCTTCCCGTGTGGCGTGGTTGCAAAGCGATCCGGCCGTGGCCGAGGTCTTGGGCATCGAAGCGGTGACGAGTCAGTCCACGCTGAGCCGCTTCTTCGGTGTGTTCTCGCAACGTTCCTGTCAGGGTTTGGCCGGGTTGTACGCCCGCGCGGTATTCGCGCTGCCCACGCGGCACGGGGGCGAGACGTTGGATTGCCGCCACACGACAGGCGGCTTCTCGGCGAATTGGATTCGTGGGCGCTGTTGCATGAGGACGACCATCAGGAGGGCGTGGCGATGGGCTACACAAGGTGGGGACTCAAGCCGTGTCATCGGTCGTTGATCGCGGCGTTGGCGGAGTCGAAACTGGTGGCCACTATTGGCTGCGACCGGGCAACACGGCGTGTGTGAGCGGGGCGGCAGAGTTTCTGCGGCAGACGGTGAGAGGAGTTTGCCGTCGCAGGTGCGCGTCGGGTTGGTGCGGGGCGATGCCGGGTTCGGAGACGCCAGAGTGCAAGAGGCGGCCGAGGCGTTGAGACTGAAGTTTATCTTCGTGGCGCGGTTAACGCAGAACGTGCAGACGCTCTGTTGGCATGAGGACGCGGCGTGGCAGAAGACGCAGGTGGAGGGGTTGGAGGTGCAAGAGGTGGCGCTGGAGCGCGGACGGGGCGGTGGTTGATTTGTCATCCGCCAACGGGTGGCACAGCGGCCCGAGGCGGGGGGGGCAAAACACTGTTGGAAGTGCCCGGGTATCGGTTTCAGGCATGGGTGACGAATCTGCCGCCGAGCGAGGATGCGCTGGGGGTGTGGCGTTCGTACAATGGGCGGCCGAGATTGAGAATCGGATTCGGGAGTTGGGGGAACAATTGGGGATCACGCGATTGTGCTGCCAGAGTTTCTGGACGACGGAGGCGCGCTGCACCACTTGGCGATCGCGGCGTACAATCTGTGTGTGTTGTTGCAGCGGCGGCTGGGACAGTTGGAGAAGTGTGAGTTGAACACGTTGCGGTGGCGGCTGTTTGCGCGGGCGGCGGTGTGGAGTTGGGCGCAGGGCAAACCGACGTTACGGCTGGCGATGCGGGGTGCCGAGGCGCGGCAATGGTGGCAACAAATCCTGATGAAACTCACCGGTTCGCCCAACTGCAATGCAGTTGGAAAGCGGGGACGGATAGCGTCCACGAGAGCCTTATACAGGGGCGGAGCGTCTGGGTCAACACCAGATATTGGACATAACGTATATGATTCTGGGACACGAACCGCTCCCGCGTAGTCCCATACGCCAGAGCGGTCGAGGCGTGCCCCGTAAGGCTGGGCGCGTTCTTTCCGTCCCCCAGAAGCGGGTGAGGGGACGGAAAGAACTTCAGGCCAAGAAGGAGGGGCGCAGCGTGCCGCCGTGGGGTGTTTGAGAGTGTGCGGCACGTTGGCAATGGCCGCGCCAGCCCGTAGCGGGTTCGCTGGCGGCTGGTCGCTGGTTGGCGTATGTCCAGTTTGAAGGTGGGAACTCATCGTTGGGCGCGGGCTGTCACGTCCATTGCAAACCGATTCCGCGCGTTCTGGTGCGGAGGTTGGCCGCCGTTGGCGGCGGGAAGATGTTCCCCGTGTCCCTTGCTCTAGCCCTTTGTTCGGCGGCGGGCAGACGCCTTGCCCCCGCGCCGTCCCATCTGTTGCAGGTAGCCGCTGGGAATCTCTGGCAGATTGGGGACGGTTGTGGGGACACGTCTGCCCATCCGTCGCCGTCCTCGATAGAGCCGCCGCCGCTTGGCGAGTTGCTGGTAGTATAGGGTTAGTCGTGGATTCATGGTAATTCAAGCCGCATCTTTTGCTATCCCCACGAGATTCTAGGCACTTATCTCTGGCGGGGGTGCCGTGCTCGTGAGAATTGTTCATAGGATATACAAGGTTAGGGCACGACGCCGCCGCGTCGCTTCGCGCCGCGTCGTCGTCTTTGCCCGTGGCCAATGAAACGGCATCTTGCCAGAGCTTGTCGGCAATCTCTTTTGCGGTCACGGCAGCCTTGGCATCGTGATAGGCCATGCTCAGAGCGTAGCCGATCCTTCCGAGAGCTTCCGTGATACCGCGTTCGTGGCGCAAAATGGTGTCCGCAATATGAGCCGCTGGGAAAGGGGTGAAGCGGTGTCGGATGGCGTCCACGAGAGCCTTATACAGGGGCGAAGCGTCAAGGTCAACACCAGATATTGGACATAACGTATATTGTGCGACGTTGTGTTTGCTTTGGTTGGCGTGTTTTTTATTGGCACATCGTGTCGTCTGCGACCATCACCGACCGCCAAACCGAAACAGGCGCGATGCATTGAATGTCGTAATTTGAGCCACCTTTTCGAGCGCAATTCCCCGGATCTGTGCCAACACCATCGCTGTCAGTGGCAGATACGAGGGTTCGCAACGCTCGCCACGGCGCGGGACAGGTGCAAGGTATGGCGAGTCGGTTTCCAGCAACACAAACTCCAGCGGAATTTTTGCCGCCACGTCGCGCATCGTCGCTGCATTTTTGAATGTTAAGATTCCCGCGAAACTGATCATCAAGCCAGCTTCGATACACGCGAAAGCCATTGTTGTGTCCCCTCCAAAACAATGCATCACCCCCCATGGGTGCTGTTCCTTCGGTATTGACTTGGCGTGGGCGGAAATAATCGCCATCATCTCGGTATCACTTTCGCGGCTGTGGATGACCACGGGCAACCGTCGTTCTTTTGCCAGGCCGAGATGCGCCCGGAACAGATCTTGTTGTTGTTGGCGAAGAAGTGAATTATTTTTTGCGTCACGGTAGTAATCCAACCCGGTTTCGCCGATGGCAACAACCTTGGGATGGCGAGCCAGTTCCGCAATCTCCGTCATTTGGTCAAGCGAGACACGTGGGATGTCGCCCGGATGGAGACCGACAGCGACTCCGATGTCATTGTGCTGCTCTGCCAGCGCCAGCGTGGCACGGGCAGAATCGAGATCGGTAGCGACGCTGACGATTCGGGTGACGCCGGCGGTACGGGCGCGTTCAAGCACCGATGGTAGGTCGTTGGCAAATGCTGGCCAACTTAGATGTGCGTGAGTGTCGGTAAACATTGGGCTTGTCAGGGTGACAGAAGTTGTTTATCACTCTCGACGCGTCAACTCAACAAAGGAGATTCCAAATGGCAAGACCCGTTACACTCTTCACCGGCCAGTGGGCCGACCTGCCCTTCGAAACCATGTGCCAGAAAGCTAAGAGCTTTGGCTTCGACGGCCTTGAACTCGCCTGTTGGGGCGATCATTTCGACGTGGACCAAGCAGTTGCGGATAAAAATTACTGCAAAAAACGTTGGGACATCCTCGCCAGTCACGGCCTGACCGCTTTTGCGATTTCCAGTCATCTCGTTGGGCAGGCAATCTGCGACAACATTGACGAACGACACAAGAGCATTCTCCCCGCCGATGTTTGGGGCGACGGTGATCCTGAAGGGGTCCGCAAACGCGCGGCCGAAAAGATGATCAAGACCGCGAAGGCGGCCCGTGCGTTTATGGATGCCAAACCAGCCAGTCTCGGCGGCAAGAAAGGCGCCACTGCCATCGTCAACGGCTTCACCGGTTCCTCCATCTGGCACTTGCTCTACGCATTTCCACCGACCAGCGATGAGATGTGGCAAAAAGGGTTTGACGATTTTGCCAAACGATTCCAGCCTATTCTCAAGGCATTTGATGAACTCAATGTCAACTTCGCCCTGGAAGTGCATCCGACCGAGATTGCCTTCGACATTGCCAGCGCCCAACGCGCCCTGAAGGCTGTCAAAAACCACAAGCGGTTCGGCTTTAACTACGACCCGTCGCATCTGGGGTATCAGCATGTTGACTATGTAAAATTCATCCGTATTTTTGGCGATCGGATTTTCCACACCCACATGAAGGATGTGTGGTGGGGTCATGGCGACGGCACGGTTGGTGTGTTTGGTGGACACACCACCTTCGGTGACCCGCGCCGATACTGGGATTTCCGCTCGATCGGGCACGGCGACATCAATTTCGAGGAAATCATCGTGGCGCTGAATGATGTCAACTACCAAGGGCCGCTCAGTGTCGAGTGGGAAGATGGCCGCATGGATCGTGAACACGGCGCGAAAGAAGCCTGTGAACGCGTGAAAGCCATGGACTTCAAGCGTAGCGCCATCGTTTTCGACGCCCAGTTCGACCGCTAAACCTATAACGCAATTCAACCGCTAGGGGCAGGCTCAACAACCTGCCCCTACCCTTATACGGAGACAAACATGCTCATCGGAATGGATTTTGGCGGGACCAAAAAAGTGGATGGCGTGATCGTCGCCTCTGCCACGCAGCCCATCCTTAAATCGCGTCGCTACAAAACCAAAAACATGACATCTAACGCCGAGTTGTTGGAGGCCACCTGCCAGTCGTTGCGCGAGTTCGGAGCCGCTCCCGACAACTGCGTCATCGGCATTTCCGCCGCTGGCGCGATCGATCGCGACAAACTTTGCATTCTCCACTCCCCCAACACCAAGATCCCCCCCCCGATTGATTTTGCCGCCCAATTACAACGGAAAGGCTACCGCGTCACCCTCGGCAACGACCTTGCCATGGCGGCCTGTGGTATCGGCAAACTCGACGGCCACGGCAACGCCGTCGTCATCACCTTCTCCAGCGGCATGAACACCGGTGTCATGGTCAACGGCCATATTTTGGAAACCGAAACGGGACATACCGAATATCCTTACGCCACTGACTGGAGATGGAAAACACCTCCTGTATGCAACTGTCCCGGTCATCCGACCAAAAAATGTGTCGAATCTTTTGCCTCTGGCAATGCCGCCGGGCGTATGTTTCGCGCCGCCTTTCTTGACGGGCAGGTCAAGCCCGATCATGTCGTCTTCCAGTTTCTCATCAAAAAAATGAATGATGAGCAAATGGACGGAGGGCCGTTTACTGCCGACGACCTGCTGAACCCGAACCGTCGCGACATGATTCTCGACCAACTCGCTTCGGAATCCGTGTATAACGGCTATGTCCAGAAACCCGACGAAGTCACCGAACGGATTCGTTCCATCCAGGAACGAGCCATCGCCCATGCCCTCAAGGACGCTGTTCTTCACTATGGACGCCAAAAAATCACACTGATTGGTGGAATGACACACTGGTGGGATTTGTTGTTTGTTCCCGCCATCGAACGCGCTCATCGTGAAGGTTCCAACATCCTGCCAATGCCGCCGGTTGTGAAGTGCCCCTACCCTGACCCGTGTCTTGTCGGCGCCGCGCTCTACGCACAGGACAAGTTCAACGTGTCACGTTGAAGCGTGCCTCGGCTGTTACACCGGCTGACTCGAGCCGTTCGGTTGTGGGGCGTTGCTAAAACGATTTACCACCGACCCGTTTTCAGATAATCGTCAATGGCCTTGGCAGCCTTGCGCCCGGCGCCCATTGCCAGGATCACTGTCGCCGCTCCGGTCACAATGTCGCCCGCGGCAAAGACACCTTGTTTGCTGGTCTTGAGCGTATCGGGATTGGTTTCGATGTAACCGCCTTTGCGAGTCTTGAGGTCGGGTGTGGTAGATTGGACCAGCGGGTTACTGCTGGTGCCAACCGCAATGATGGCCACGTCGAGCGGGATCTCGTACTCGGATCCTTTGATCGGAACGGGACGACGGCGACCGGATTCGTCCGCGGGACCGAGTTCCATCTTGATCACGCGAGCTGCGCGAAGCCAACCGCGTTCGTCGCCGAGAAACGCAACAGGATTGTTCAACAAGAGGAACTGGACCCCTTCTTCCTTGGCGTGTTTAATTTCCTCGACGCGGGCGGGCATCTCGGTTTCGCTTCGCCGATAAATGACATAGGCGTTTTTGGCGCCAAGGCGCAAGGCGCTGCGAATGGCGTCCATCGCAGTGTTGCCGCCTCCGATGACAGCAACATTTTTACCGCGGCAATCATAGATCGGCTCGTCGTATTCGGGAAACTTGTAGGCCTTCATCAGGTTGACCCGGGTGAGAAATTCGTTGGCGGAATAGACGCCGCAGAGGTCTTCACCGGGAACGCCGAGAAATTGCGGCAGCCCCGCGCCGGTGGCGATGAGCACGGCGCTGTAGCCCTCCTCGTTGAGAAGTTCGTCCACGGTTACTGTCTTGCCAACGACGACGTTGGTCTCGAACCTGACACCCATCTTGCGCATGTTTTCGACTTCCTGACGAACGATTTCTTTGGGGAGCCGAAACTCAGGGATGCCGTACACAAGAACGCCGCCGATTTCATGAAGCGCCTCGAAAACGGTGACTGCGTGTCCTTTTTGGATGAGATCGCCGGCGGCGCTCAGGCCGGCTGGCCCGCTGCCAACGATGGCGACTTTTTTGCCGCTTGGCGGCGCAATGGGCGGAAGACCGATTTTACCGCTCTGACGTTCGTAGTCGGCGACAAATCGCTCCAAATACCCAATTCCAACGGGACCAAATTTCTTGGACATGATGCAGGCGCCTTCGCATTGGTCTTCCTGCGGACAAACCCGTCCCGTGATGGCGGGTAGCACATCATCCTCGCGAATCTTTGCGGCTGCGGCAAGATAATCACCCTTGAGAATCAATTCGATGAAATCTTTGACTTTCACGCCGACTGGACAGCCATCCACGCACTTTGGATGGGCACATGCCAGACATCGTAGGGCCTCCTGTTTGGCGAGTTCAAAGTCGAAACCAAGATTGACCTCGTTGAAATTACGAGCGCGTTCGGCCGGTGGCTGTTCCGGCATGTGTTGACGGGGGATGGCCGTGCGTTCTTTCGGAGAAAGCGGATTGGCAGGCATGTTATTTGGCCTCCGCAAGTTTGCAGTGATGTTTTTCAAATTCGGTCAGCGCGCGCAGTTCGGCTTCCCGATAAAGCGCGTTGCGCTTGCTCAGACCGTTGAAGTCCACCTGATGCGCGTCAAACTCCGGCCCGTCCACACACGCAAACTGACTTTTGCCGCCGACATGCACCCGGCAACCGCCACACATACCGGTACCGTCCACCATGATGGGGTTGAGGCTAACAACGGTCTTGATACCGTAAGGACGAGTCACCTCGGCAACAGCGCGCATCATGGGAATCGGTCCAATGGCGAGAACCATGTCAATTTTACGAGCGTCAGCAATCATCTGTTTGAGCGGATCAATCACAAGCCCCTTTTGCCCGTAACTACCGTCATCCGTGGTGATGATCACTTCGTCGGCAAACGCCCGTATCTCTTTTTCGAGGATGACAAGCGATCGAGTCCGACCGCCGATGATGACAATCACATGGTTGCCGGCCTCCTTAAGTGCCTTGGCGGTCGGATACGCAATGGCAGTGCCAACGCCGCCGCCAATGACAACACAGGTGCCAAACTTTTCGATGTGTGACGGTTTGCCAAGCGGTCCGACGACATCAAGGATAACATCGCCGGCGTTGAGGGTGTTGAGATGTCTGGTGGTCTTCCCCACCCCTTGGACGATAATGGTAATGCTTCCGTCCTTTGGATCGGAGCCAGCGATGGTCAGCGGAATACGTTCTCCGCGCTCGTGTACGCGCAGGATCACGAACTGTCCCGGCTGTTGTTTGCGGGCAATACGCGGCGCTTCAATCCGGAAGAGTTTCACATCCGGTGCAAGAAAACGCGCTTCGAGAATTTTACTGTTTGTCATGTGCATAAAAAGGGGCGTTATTACTACCGATTTTTCAAGCGTTCGTCAATCCTCGCCTGCCACCTCCGCGCCTTCTCGGTATCGCCGACGGCCTCCGCCAGGTCGCGGGCTTTTTGGAGGAATTCGGGCGTATTTTTCTGCCATCCCCGCGCGGCGTACAACCCCTCATAGACCGCCAGTGCCAATAAGGGTTGGTTGTGGCGCTCGTACACACGAGCCAGTTTCAGCGAGATGCGCAGTTGAGACTGGCTGTCTGCGATGTGTTCCAATGCTCGTTGGTAGGCGTTCGGTTCCGCCGTTAGGTCGCCCAGTTTCTCGTAAAGGACCGCGCTTTGCAGTTCACTGGCCCTGGCACGGCAGAGTTTTATCGCCTCGTCAGGAGGCAACCGATTCACTTTTCGCAACCAAGCCCATTCCAGTTCCGGACGTTTGTCCTGCGACAACCGCGTGATCTGTTCGTCGAGCGACGTTGCAAATGGCCGATAGAGTGGATCGCCGACGTACACATTTTGCCAACTCAACGACGGGTCCGCCCCCCACCCTGCTTCCACGAAAGTGTTTCCCGCCAACAAACGTTCGAAAAAAACATCCACATGCGGCGTCAGCGCCAGGTACGGCTCGAACACGCTCCCCATGCTCGCCGCCGCTCCTTTGGAGAGCATTGGCCCCACCCATCCCGCCTGTTGTGTGCGAACGCTGGAAGCGCTGCTGGAATGGATGTGATAAGCTACTGCGCCGGTTCGGAAACGAAAATCGGGGCGTGTGAACGGCCCTTTCAGATGACCAGAGTACCACCCAGCATAGATGGCTACATCGGTCATGGGAAAATCGTCGTCAAACAACGCTTCCCGTTCATCCAGTTCGCATTCGTATCCGGCCTTGCGAAAAAGCTCGGCTGATTTTTCAATCCATATGTCACCTTCGTGGTAGCCTTTGTCCTGAATCCCCCGCGCATCGAAGTATGCCCGGCCATGAAGACCGTAGCGTTCCGCCGTCAGGGCATTGTCAATCATTCGTCGCACGGTCGGCGCATCCGGGCCATCGAGGCGGCCGACCAAGAGCATTCGACAGTTCATTGGCGGGGTAAAAGGGATGCCGATCCTGGTTCCAAAAAAAGGATTCCGCAACGGACCAGCCAGCGGCAGCCCCTGCGTCGGCAGCGTCGCCAGTTCACTGTCCACCGAGGCTTCATCGCGCAGGAACGGCGGAGGCGCATTGCTGGCGGCAGCGGAATTCTGCAACGACGGGTCATTTTCGATTCGCAATGGAACACCATAGAACAAGATCAGGCATGACACACGGCTGGCGATGGTTTGCACGAGCGGTTTCTCGCCAACAACGCGCGGCTCCTGCGTCAGCAACCCCTGACGCGTCAGAAATCGCAGAATTGGCTCGCGAATTTCCTCATTAAATTCGCGTCGGGTAACGGTTTCTGCCGGTCGGGTTTGGATGGGGCAAATCCGATGTGGCGACACACCGCGTCGTTGCGCATAATAGTCCGCCAACGAACGGCCTTCCGGTTCTCGTTCGTTGTACACCAATACCGTCTGATCCACCAGCTCTTCTCCGCCACTGGCAGGGAACGGTGTCAGCGCCACCACCAAAAGACAGAAAAACCGTGAAAGACGTTTGGAGGCCATCGCCCTGCATCATCGGCGAGGGATGTCGTTCGGTCAAGACCCCGCTGGCAGAAGACGCCCCCCTGTGCTAATTTTTTGTGGAGCGAGGATGGAAGAAGGGAGGTGAAGGCAATGCTCAAGGCCAGGATCAACAAGGAACTCGTGGTCAAGGTGCGAAACGAGATCGGGTTACTGGCAGACATATCGAGGTTGATTGCATCGAAAGGTATCAATGTTCAAGCGGCCAGTGCATGGGTCGAAGGCGACAACGGCGTTATCCATTTGATCACCGACGACAACCTGCGCGCAATGGACACATTGAGAGCCAAAAGCTATCAACCCCGCGAGATGGATGTGGTGGTGGCCGATCTGCCCCACAAACCGGGGATGTTGAAGCATGTCACGGAAACACTGTCAGCGGCAGGCATAGACATTCATCATCTGTACGCCACTGCCACAAACGAAGGGAAAAACTGTCTGCTGGTCTTCTCGTGCGCCAACAATGATCGCGCCGTCGTATTGCTGAACGAATAAACGGGAAACGGCAGCGGGATTTATTTTTTCTTGGCAGGTGGTTTGGGTTCTTCGCCAGGACCCTCCGCATCAATGCGGGCGGCGACTTTGCCATCGGAACTGACAACTGAAATTTTCATTCCTTTCTTCAGGTCTTCGAATTTGGCTGGCTCCCCATCGTGATAGACTTTGGTGAAAGCGGTGATCGTGTAAATATTAACAGTTTTCCCATTGGAAGTTTTGACGGTGAAGTTCGCCTTATCAATATCCATGATCTTCGTAGCGGGAGGAATGATAGGCTGTTTTGGTTTGCTATTTTTGGCGGCCTCGGATGGCAAGATGATCGCCATGAGAATCAAAACACCAAGTACGGTGCATACTGCTTGTCTTTTCATTTCTTACGTTCCTTTCACCGCGCACCCAAGCGGTTTGTCCTTTCAGCTTCCAAAACTTGATAACATACTGACAAACAATTTGTTTTCAACGCAAAATTGTTCTTCAGATTTTGTGTCGTGCATTAGCCAGGATTTGAAGCTATGATAAATATTATGTCACCTATTTTGAAAAAAGTCGGGTTGGGAGTCGGTGTTATCCTATTGGCGGGGGTATTGGGGCGTTTCTCGATCATGATATTGACACCATCATTCGGCACGGTGGTCGCCTATGCCAACCAGCAGCCCCCTCTGAAGATCGTGCAGGTCGAGGGCGGTTTACCAAGCGAAGAGATCGAAAAGATCACGCGACTGGCCAAGCTTCACTTTCAAAACATGCGCGACCTGGACCAACTCTACTGGCCCGAACCCAGCCTGATTGAAGAACATACTGATTGTTGGTTGGTTTCCTTTACACGAAAGATTCCTGTGTATCGCTTCCTTGGTTTTGAGGAAACCGTGCAACCGACCGACCGGGCCATGTTTATGTCCATCACCAAAAGCAACTATGTCACACGACTTGGCCGTTGGTGTACCGGAAACGAGGCGAAATACTACTGACCATCAACCGCCCGAGGTCCCCAACGGAGGCCCTCATCCGGGTAAATTTGTCATAGTTCCAAAAAATTTACGTCGGCCGGCACTTTCACCACTTCACCGTCCTCGCCGAACAGGGTAATCGTATTATGACCGAGTTGAATGTCGGCCACGCGTTCAAATCGTTTTCCGATCGGCGCCACCCCCATCAGATAACGCACTGACAACGCCTCATCCGCGCACAACTGCAGGTGTGTCTTGTATCCCAGCGTTGTCAGCGGATTCGGCTCGGCGGATTCTGCCAAGCCATAATGGAACCATGCCGTTACATCTTCGATGCCCATTACATTCACGTGTCGCCCGTTCCATGGCGGATAGTGGCGTCCACCGTTGGAAATCCACAACACGGTGGAGGTGAGGACTCGCGGATTACGCAGAGCGAACCAGACATATCCTTCTTCAGGGAATGCCACTGCATTCCATGCCACTTTCAAACTCGGATCCGCCACCAGCATGACAATGTCCTCAAATCCGCGCCGGGCCGGGTAGCGTGTCAGGTCTGCCGTCGCGCCCGTGATGTCAGGCACCGCTTCCAGGTTATCGAATACCGCGCCTGCTTTCAACACTGAGTAGCCGCGCTGTGCCGGGTTTTCCGCCGGTTCAACAAATACCTGTCCCAGTGCCAGTTTTGAGGTGGACAATCGTCCCGCGCCTTCGCGGTCGGGAAACTTCAACATCGCATGATGTCCCAGCGGCATTGGCCCTGACATCCCACGAATAAGGTGTTCCTGATAAACGAGGGGGTGACCATCCACCAGGCGAATTCGTTTATCCACGTGCCCGTCCCGCACTTTTGTTTTCAGTGACAACTCCAGGCATGTTTCTCCGTTGCGTCGCGTCAACGATTTGAGTCGCCACTTTGCGTTGGCTGTTTCGCCATGTGGAGGATGTTTTTCACCGTGCCACGGCTTCGTGTTGCCGCCGAATGGCAGGCAGAAAAAATCTCCGCGCAACACCCGTAATAACGCCGGCGTGCCCGGGGCGAGTTTTTCATTCCACCACGGCGCCACCGAAAAGGGCTGCACTTTTTTCTTGCCGAGGTTGAATGTGACCGGGCCGAGATGTCCACCGAGTTCCGTCACCGCCGCATCAACCTGGCGGTTTCGAATGACAAACGACTTTTGTCCGAAAACTTTTTTCATCGCATTGTTTCTCCTTTCAGGTCATACTCTTTCGCGCCGGTGATTCGGACGGCGACGAATTCTCCGGTTTTTGCGGTACCACGGACATAGACCTTTCCGTCAATGTCCGGCGCATCCATTGTCGAACGTCCCTCCCCTTCCCGTTCCATCAGCACTCGCAACGTTTGCCCGATCATTCCGCGCAGTAGTTCCCGCGAAACCGCTTGTTGGGTGGCCATTGCCCGGTCGCGACGATCTCGGCGCACCCGCGCGGGCAACTGCCCCGGCAACTTTGCGGCTGCCGTGCCGTCTTCCCGCGAGTACGCGAACACGCCGAGCCGCGTAAATTTGGCCTCGCGGATGAACTCCAGCAATTCAGAAAATTGAGTTTCCGTTTCACCGGGAAAACCGACAATAAACGTCGTCCGAATGGCCACTTCGGGCAAGGCGGAACGGATCCGTAACAACAAATCACGGATGAATCTGCCGTCCGTTTCGCGACGCATGGCCGCGAGCAGTTTGTCGTTGATGTGCTGGAGCGGGATGTCAACGTAGCGACAAACCTTTGTGCATTGAGCCATTGTCTCGATCAATTCGTCCGTCCATCGTGCCGGGTGGGTGTACAACAGGCGTACCCAAAAGTCGCCATCCAGTTGTTCGATTTCCCGCAACAATGCCGACAGGGACGTGCCGATGTCCTTTCCGTAGGACGTTGTGTCTTGTGAAATCAGGTTTATTTCCTTTACGCCGCCGGCCAGGAGCATGCGGATTTCGGCCAACACGTCGGCCAATGGACGGCTCCGGTGAGCGCCGCGAATGCGCGGGATGCTGCAGAATGTGCAGGGATGATTGCAACCTTCGGCAATTTTGACGTACGCATAATGCGACGGTGTGAGGCGCAAGCGGGGCGCTGAAGCGTCGAGTACGTATTTTGCTGCGCCCGAATGATACACCGACTTGCCGGTACCGTTGAGGAGGTCACGAACAATGGTCGCGATGCGAGGCACTTCATTCAACCCGATAAACGCATCCACTTCCGTCAACTCTTTTTGCAGTTCTATCGGGTAACGTTGCGGCATACACCCGGCCATGATGAGCGCCCGACATCGGCCGCTCTGTCGCAGTTTGCCCGCTCTGAGGATTGCGTCAATGGATTCCTGCTTGGCAGGCTCGATGAAGGCGCAGGTGTTAACGATGATCACATCGGCGTCGCGCAATTCAGTGGTCAGGGCCATTCCATCGCGGGTGAGCGCGCCGAGCATAACCTCGCTGTCCACGAGGTTCTTGGCGCAGCCCAAACTGATCAGGCCGACTTTGACGGGCGACGACACAATGTTACTTCTCCAAGGTTTCCGCCAGCGGCTTGGTTTTGGGCTGGTAGATCGGCTCGACGTTCACGTGCGGCAGGGTAACTGGTTTGGGCGGAGAGTCGGCCCGATGATTTTCCCATGTGCGAATGCCCCACCAGACAAGCAACAGCAGCGACAGACCGCCGACTACGGCAATGACGGCACCCAGTGGCAGGCGCAATTCATTTTGGCGTTCGGCCATGAGGGTGGCTTGTGTCTCCAAACGCAACCCTTGCCGACGAAGACCGCCCTGACTCTGCAGGTAGGTGTCGGCAATGACCCGGCTGTCCAGCCCCAGATAATCCGCGTAGAGTTTGAGGAATCCTTTCACATACATGGGCGCGCCGAGGCCGGTAAATTCGTCGGATTCGAGTCGTTCCAGAATCTCGACCTTGATCTTCGTCGCACGCGAGGCGTCCTCCAATGTGGCTTGTTTGTTATGGCGCGCGGTGCGGAGAATTTCACCAATGGTTGGCATGGTCAATTTTGTTCGGTGTCCTGTGGTGGATTCTCGGTTTGTGGATCGAGATCAATCAGGATGTCGCGCGGTTCGGCTCCTTTGCCGGGGCCGACGATGCCGCGCTCTTCGAGCAGGTCCATGATGCGGGCGGCGCGAGTGTAGCCAATGCGCAGCCGCCGTTGCAGGATGGAGACACTGGCGCGGTTGGTTTGACGAATGACCTCGATGGATTGTTCGACGAGCGCTTCGTCCTCGGCATCTTCCTCGCTCATGTCGCTGGGTAAAATCATCTTCTTGGAAAGTTTGGAATGAATTTCGGGGACATATTGTGCGGTGGCTTGTTTGCCCACGAAATCAAGCAGGCGGTGAATTTCCTCATCGAGAACCAGCACCCCTTGGGCACGGATGAGTTTGGAGGAGCCGGGCGGCAGATACAACATGTCGCCCTTGCCGAGAAGTTTGTCGGCGCCGTTGGCATCGAGGACAACGCGCGAGTCTTGTTTTGAGGCGACCTGGAAACCGATGCGGGCAGGGAAGTTGGCCTTGATGACGCCGGTAATGACATCCACACTGGGGCGTTGGGTGGCCAACACCATGTGGATGCCGACAGCGCGCGAGAGAGCCGCAAGACGGGCGATGGCATTTTCGATGTCGGCGCCGGCTTGTTGCATGAGGTCGGCAAGCTCGTCAATCACGACAACGATATACGGCAATTTGTCGGGAATCACCAGTTCGTCGTCGCGTGGCACCTCGATTTTGAGCACTTCCTGGGTCGCCGCAGGAGATGCGGGAGGTTTGGGGGATGTCTTCGGGCGGTTGTTAAAAGAGGCGATGTTGCGTACGCCTGCTTTGGCGAGTATTTGGAAGCGTTTTTCCATCTCGTTAATGCACCAGCGCAAGGCAAGGGTAACCTTTTTCGCCTCGGTCACAACGGGCACGACGAGATGGGGGGCGCTATTATACTGTTGCATCTCGACAACCTTCGGGTCCACAAGCACCAGGCGAAGTTCGTCCGGCGAGAAACGAAACAGCAGGCTTGCCAGAATAGCGTTCACGCAAACTGTCTTGCCCGACCCCGTTGCACCCGCGATCAACAGATGTGGCATATCCGCGAGGTCGCCGATGATGATATTGCCCGCCACGTCACGGCCCAGCGCAATCGGAATGCGCGCCTTCGATTTTTTCCATTCTTCCGATTCAAGGATGTCACGTAAAAACACCTTGGCCGATTTGGGGTTCGGCACTTCAATACCAACGGTGCCGCGGCCCGGTACCGGGGCAAGAATGCGAACGGTCACCGCTTTCATGGCGAGCGCAATGTTGTTTGAGAGCGACGTGATTTTTTCCACCTTCACTCCCGGCGCCGGCACCAATTCGTACAGTGTCACCACCGGCCCTTTTGTCACATTGGTCACGGTCACTGCGATCCCAAACTCTTCCAGAGTCGAACGCAACACCTCGGCACTCTGTTTCAAGTCCTCAACAACCGCTTCCCCGCGTTGCGCCTCGTCTGGCGAAGGATTTAACAAATCCAAGGGCGGCAGTTGATAGGGAGCCGATGGCGTCGGAGGCGCAGGCAACACCACTGGCGTCTCGGAAACAGGCTTGGGTGTTGGCTTTTCTGGTTTTGGTTTGGCGGTCAGAGAGGGCTTGGATGCCTCAGTTGCGGCCACAACGGGTTCCTTCTTTGGCAAAACCTTTTCGGCGGCAACTGCAATCTTCTCGACCACTGACGCGGGCTTTTGCGGTTCTGTTTCCTTCTCTTTATCCGTTTTGGTCTTTGGCGGCGACGAGACGTCCTTGATAACAGGTTCGGGGCGCGGACGGTCCTCCTCTTTTTCCTCTTTTTCCCCTTTTTCCAAGCGTCGGGCTTCACGCTCCAACGCGCGTTCCTTCAGGCGCAACTCGCGTTCCTGTTCGGCCAGTTCCTCCTCTACGCTCGGTTTCCCGCGCATTTTTCGCCAGGCATCCTGCATCGCATCCGCAACCCAAACCACCCAGTAACTGGGCCGCAGGTTAATCAGCACAATCAGGCTGATTAGGTACAACACCCCGAACACGATGGCTGTGCCAGCCCGTCCAACCAATCCCTTCGAAAAATCGCCAACAAACAAGCCTACAAATCCACCCGCGCTGGGGAGATTTTTCAGCTTTGTGACAACAGGAAACCCCATGAGGTGAAACAAAACGCTCATGGACAGCACCAATAAAAGTCCCGCCCCGACCTTACTGCGCCACGGAATGTCCTCACCCAGCAATAAGACAAGCCCCAAACCGGCCAACACCAACATCAACACATAGCCACCCAAACCAAAGGTCTGAAACACGGCAAAACTCAACACCGCTCCCACCGGGCCAATAAAATTACTTACCGTCTGGTTGCCGGACCGTGCCGTATGACCAAAATCATTCGGGTCATGCGACAACAACGCCAGCAACAGCAGCAGCGCCACGCCAACAAGCGCCACGGCCCAAATTTCTCGGGCATGTGAATGACTTGATTGTTTCCCCATAAACAAAAATCTGATTGCAATTCCTCCCTGTCGCCGCGCAGTCTATGGCAAACAAACATCAACTGCAAGGCGCAATCATGATTTATCCGTACCGCTTCAAACCCATCCTCGCCGAACGTGTCTGGGGAGGCGACACCCTCGCCCGTTATGGCAAACCCATCGCTCCCGGCCAGCATATCGGCGAGAGCTGGGAAATTAGCGACCGCGATGACGCTCAATCCGTGCTCGCCAACGGCCCCCTTGCGGGACAAACACTCCACCAGCTCATCACCCGCTTGGGCATTCGTTTGCTCGGCACCCACTGCGCCAATGCCTCGCGCTTTCCCCTGCTCGTCAAGTTGCTCGACGCCCGCGAACGGCTCTCCCTTCAGGTTCATCCGCCTGCCGCCGTCGCCGCGCAACTCGGAGGCGAACCCAAAACCGAAATGTGGTACATCCTCGACGCCGCCCCCAACGCTCATCTCATCGCCGGCCTCAAACATGGCGTCACCCGCCAACAATTTGAAAATGCCCTCCGCCAACACCCATCACCGCTGGCGACGCTGGTCCATCGTTTCCCCGTCAAAACCGGCAACGTTCTCTTTGTCCCCTCCGGACGCCTTCACGCTGTTGACGCCGGGCTGGTGATCGCCGAAATCCAGCAAAACTCCGACACTACCTACCGCGTGTACGACTGGGACCGGGTCGGTCTCGACGGCAAACCGCGCACCCTGCACATCAAGGAATCACTGGCCAGCATTGATTTTAGCGACTTCGAGCCGTCACTAAGCCGGTTCCCCGTCGTTTGCGAACATTTCCGCGCCGACCTGCTCCATCTCGACGCGCCTCATGACGATTGCTGTGACGGTTCCAGTTTCCACATCCTCTGTTGCGTGGCCGGAGAACTGGAAATCGCCGGCGAACGTTTGCGCATGGGCGATTTTGCCCTGCTGCCGGCTGCGCTCGGCGACTACACCATTCGCCCGCTGGCGGCGGGAACAAAAGCACTGAAAACCACTACATGACCTGAAGCAAAAAACCTTTCAGGTACTCCGTTTCCGGCACCGCGGGCAAAATCGGGTGATCAGGCGCTTGTGTCAGCGACTTGACCAGCCGCACCGTCTTGCGCGCATCGGCGGCGGCGTCCACCACCACAGCCCGCAGCAGTTCGGCCCCGATATGATGCGAACAGGTAAATGTCGCCAACAAACCGCCGGGTGGAAGCATTTTCAACGCCCGCAAATTGATCTCCTTGTAGCCGCGGACCGCGTCGTCCACGTTTTGTTTTGTCCGCGTGAACGTCGGCGGATCAAGAATGATCAGGTCAAACTGTCGCTTCTCGGCGTCATACTTCTTCAACGTATCGAACGCATTGGCACAGATAAACTCAATCTTCCCCGCCAATCCGTTTCGGTCCGCGTTCTGGCGGGCGCGGGCAACCGCCGTGTCGGAAATTTCCACCGCTTCGACGCGGTTCGCTCCTGCCCGCGCGGCGTAGAGCGCAAATCCGCCATGATAGCTAAAGCAGTCCAGGACTCGTTTGCCACCGCAGTGGCGGGCCACTTCGGTATAGTTGTCCGCCTGATCGAGAAAGAAGCCGGTTTTCTGATCTTCGATCAAATTCAGCTCGAAACGGACACCACCCACGTTGACAAGCAGATGACCGTCGCTCTCGCCCCAAAGGACACCTTTGGTTTCGTCAAGCCCTTCCAACTTTCGGGTGGGCACGTCGCTGCGTTCAATGATTACCTTGGGATGGAAAAGTTCACGAGCCAGTTCCGCCAACAACGTCTTTCGCTGGTCAATACCAAGCGTGAGCGCCTGCAAGACGAGACAATCCCCGAACTGGTCGAGGATGAAACCGGGAAGTAGGTCGGCCTCGGAAAAGACCAGGCGACGGGCTTCGGACGGTGGCCGATACGCCGCGGCAGCCTGAAGGCGGCGGCGAAAGAAATCTTTGTTGAGTTCTTCCTTCTGTGTCGAGAATCTTCGGACGGTGATCTGGGATTTGCGGTTGAGAAGGCCGACTCCGAGGCAGCGTTTGCGATGATCGAGAATCTCAACGGCATCGCCATCCTTTGCCTCCGCGCTGATCGAGGCAATCTCGCCGGCATAAACCCAGCAATGCCCCGCCACGAGACGCCGCTCTTTGCCGGGCTTGAGAACTACAGTGGGCATGGTATGGGGTCCTCGCTCTGTTCGGGGTATTCGTAAAGTTCCCCTTCGTGGTTGCGAAGGAGAATGCGACGGTTGTCGTGCGCCACCACCGTGGCAGGGCCAACCGGCACCTTGCCGCCACCACCGGGGGCATCAATGACATATTGCGGGACGGCATAGCCAGTGGTATGGCCGCGGAGCGATTCGATGATCTCGATTCCCTTGCGGACCGGGGTGCGAAGGTGATGAGTCCCGCGAACAAGATCACACTGGTAAATGTAGTACGGTCGAACGCGCATCATGAGGAGCTTGTGCATGAGCGACTTCATGACGGCAGGGTCGTCGTTCACCCCCCGCAACAAAACCGTCTGATTGCCGAGTGGAATCCCGGCGTCGGCAAGCCGCTCGCAGGCAGCGCGCGATTCGGCGGTCACCTCGCGAGGATGATTGGTGTGGATGCTCATCCAGAGTGGATGAAATTTCTTCAGCAGCGAGCAAAGCTCCGTCGTGATACGTTGCGGCAGGAAAATCGGGATACGGCTGCCGATCCGGAGGAACTCAACATGCGGAATGGCGCGAAGTGTTGAAAGAAGATGCTCCAACCGCTCGTCGCTGAGCAACAACGGATCGCCTCCGCTGAGCAGGACATCGCGCACCTCGGTGTGCTGACGGATGTACGCAAAGGCAGCGCTAAAATCCGTTTCCAGATGCTGTTCCCCCACCCCGCTGACGACCCGACTGCGGGTGCAATAACGGCAGTACGACGCGCAACGGTCTGTCACCAGAAACAAAACCCGGTCGGGATACCGATGGACCAGCCCCGGCACCGGCATCCGCGCGTCTTCCCCACACGGATCCGTCATCTCCCACGGAGCGGTCGTGGTTTCCTCGATGCGCGGCACCACCTGCCGACGAATCGGACAGTTCGGGTCGTTGCGATCAATCAGATTAAAAAAATACGGCGTGATCGCAAGCGCCAGTTTCTTTCCGCCCAGCAACACGCCGTCGCGTTCTTCCGATGTGAGCGGCAACAACGTCTCCAGCGTTTCCAGTGTGGTAATGCGATGACGAAGTTGCCAGCGCCAATCGTTCCAGTCCGATGGCGGGATGTGCGACCACAATCCCTGACTACCTCCAGGCTCGTCTGTTTGCATGTTGGCGGAACTATAGGCGCGGAAAAGAGGCTGTCAAGCTGCGGACTTGACGGCAACAGCGTGTTGGGGTTTCTTCCTCGTCATGATGGATCGTCTTCTGCTTACGCTGTTCCTGCTCTGGGTAACCCTCGCTTCCGCGCTCGGCGTCCGTATCGGGCTGGTTACCGACGTTCATTATGCCGACAAACCCTCCACTGCCAAACGCGATTACCGCGCTTCTCTCTCGAAACTGGAGACCGCCGTCAGCGCCTTCAACGAGGCCAAACTGGACTTTATCGTTGAACTGGGCGATTTCATTGACTCCGCGCCGTCCGCTGAAGCCGAGTTGGGCCACCTCCGGGCCATCAACGCCGCGTTTACTCGATTCAACGGTCCTCGCCACTATGCCATCGGTAACCATGATGTCGAGGCACTAACAAAAGCGCAGTTCCTTGACACCGTTGGAGCCAAACAACCCCACTACTCTTTCGACACCGGAGGATTTCATTTCGTCGTGCTCGACGCCTGTTACACCGCCGACGGCACGGCCTACGGTGGAAAAAAGATCAAATGGACCGATACCGAGATTCCGCCGGCCCAGCGCGACTGGTTGGCCGCCGATCTGAAAGCGACCGAGAAGAAAACCATCTGTTTCGTCCACCAACGCCTCGATGCCGCCAACAAATACACAATCAAAAGCGCTCCCGCCGTTCGCAAGATTCTCGAAGACTCCGGCAAGGTCCTCGCCGTCGTTCAGGGGCACGCCCATACCAATGACCTTGCCGTCATCAATGGCATCCGTTATTTCACACTTCATGCCATGGTGGAAACAGACGGCGCATACTCCATCTTGGAGATCAAGCCTGACGCCTCTCTTCGCCTCACTGGCTTCCGCGGCCACACGATCTACGATGCGGCTCAGTAGTCGCCTTCGCCGGGTTCAGGAACGGCCTGGACGAGCTGCTGGACGATCTTGTCGGTGTCCATCCCCTCGGCGTCGGCGGTAAAATTGGTAAACATGCGGTGACGCAACACGGGGCGAGCAGAGGCGCGGATGTCGTCGGCCGTGACCAAGAGACGCCCGTTGATAACGGCACGGGCTTTGGCGGCGATGATGAGGTACTGGGAGGCGCGTGGCCCGGCGCCGCAATGGATGTATTTCTTGATAAAATCAGGGGCGCGTTTGTCGCCAGGGCGCGTGGCGCGAACGAGGCGGACGGCGTATTTCACCACGTGATCGCTAACGGGCATGTTGCGCACAACCTGTTGGAGTTCGAGGATTTCGGGACCGGTGAGGACACGGTGAAGTTCGGGCTTGGCGGTGGTGGTGGTCACCTTGGCAATGGTTTCCTCATCTTTTTCCTCGGGGTAATCTATGTAGATGCTGAACATGAAGCGGTCGAGTTGCGCTTCAGGGAGCGGGTAGGTGCCCTCCTGTTCGAGCGGGTTTTGCGTGGCGAGCACGAAAAACGGCAGGCTGAGCTGGTAGGTATGACCGCTGGCGGTGACGCGGTGTTCCTGCATCGCTTCGAGCAGGGCGGCCTGGGTTTTTGGCGGGGTACGGTTGATCTCGTCGGCCAACAGGATATTGGTAAAAATGGGGCCTTGGATAAAGCGGTATTCCTTGTGGCCAGTTTTTTCGTCCACTTCGAGAACGTCGGTGCCGGTGATGTCGGAGGGCATCAGGTCGGGGGTGAACTGAATACGGCGGAATTTTAGGTCAAGCACCTCGCTGAGGGTACGGATGGTCATGGTTTTGGCCAGACCGGGCATACCGATCATGAGGACGTGGCCATTGGAGATGATGGCGGTGAGCAGTTGCCAGAGAACCTCCTTTTGGCCGATGATGGCCTTGGATATCTCGGCCTCAATGCGCTTGGTGTTTTCGCTCATCCGCTGGACAATGGTTTGGACTTCGTCAGCGCGGATCTCACGCACGGGCGCGGGAGCCGGTGCCACGTTCACCGTCGGAGCGACCGCGGCAACGGGCGACGCGGAAGCGGCGGTTTCAGGAGCCATTTCTGCAACGGGCAGAGCTGTGGATTCTCCATCCCCTTCGAAGATGATGGTCAGTTCGCCCACGGTAATGCTGTCGCCGATGTTGATGGGCTGATCTTCAATCGGGCGACCATTGAGCAGGGTGCCGTTGGCGCTACCGAGGTCCTGAATGCGCCACTGGCCGTCGGTATTGTAGATGCAGGCGTGGTGACGGGAAACGCCATCGGTGTCCAAGTGCAGGTCGCAATCGGAGGAGCGTCCCATGGCGCAGCGCGGGGTGGTCAGCGGGAATCGGCGTTCTTCACCTTGTTGATTGATGATGCGGAGTGTGGGCATGATGGAGGAACCTTTCAGTTGAGTGGAACCATTATTTTTCCGAGTTGTTTGACGGTATTGACCACGCGGATGTTGCCAAGCGCGGGGATATTGACAGGCTGCAAAAAGGGGCGGTGTTTGCCGGCGCCGGGTTCGGGTTCACGATACAGGTGGCGGGTTTCGACCATCTGCCAGTCGTCGCCGGCTTGATGAAACTCAATGACTTCGAGGCGCCGAATCTCGGCGTCCAAAACTTCACCGCTTTGCTTGAGGATGGTGCGATCGCGGAGACGTTCGACAAAAGCATAGGCACGGTCTCCATCCACGCCGAGACGATGCGGCGTGGAGCGGTTGAAAAACTCGTCGGCCTTGGCGATGCGTTTTTTGAGGTTTTCCACCGAGACGGGCGGCAGCGCAGTGACGGGGTCACCGAGCGCAAGCCCTTCATAGACTTTCCCGTCGCTGGTGATGAGGACAATGTCGTATTTGCCGACGGCGACGTTGTCGAAGCGAAACGAATCGCCGTTGATGTCGCCGAGATAAACCCGTTTACGGTCGTGATCCACGGCAACGGCCCAGACAAGGGTGCCTTTGGAAATGGTGCCGACGATTCCGCCGGAGTCGGCGGGGTCGGGTTTGGTGTAGATGCGGCCGGACTCGGATTTGGGGATGCGGGCCTCGGCAGCGAGCGCCACGGTGGCCAGTAGCAGGATGACAGCGATTCGTTTCATGGTTGTCGTGCCAGTTCATCGCTCTGGGAAGCGAGCGGGTGTTTGGGGTATTGGCGGGCGATTTCCGCCCAGATTTGTCGGGCTTGGTCTTTGTTGCCGAGTTCCCACAGGGCGCGGGCGCGGTAGAAGTCGGCGTCCACCAGATAGGGGCTTTCGGGGTTGAACCCGCGGAAGGAGTCCAGTTCTCCGAGCGCCTCGCGCCAGCGACCGACCTGAATCAGCCATTGCGCGCGCAGGACGAGGAAGCTGGTGTTCAGTTTTGCCATCGGATGGGAGATTTCCCATTCTTCAAGGCGTTTTTGGGCTTCTTCCCGCTCACCGTTGGCGAGCGCCTCGCTCACACTGAGCGCGAAAGCCTCATCCTGGGCGGGGAGTTTGCGTCCACCGGTGGCGTCGGTGACGGTCTTCTGCGCCGCCCGATATTTTTCGATGGCCTCGGCGAACCGTCCATTGAGTCGGTACAAATCGCCCAGACGCACCCGCATCAATTGGGCGATGTTGCGATCCTTGGCCGTCCCGATCATCTGTTCGATGCGGCCGACCGCGGTCAGATCGCGCAGACAGAAGACCAACAGGTCGGCCTCCAGTTGATCGAACTTTGCCGCCTGCAACACACGCACACCTGGCGCGGTTTGTCGAAGCTCGGTCAGCGCTTGTTGCGGGTTGGTTTGGGCCATGGCACGGATCCGCACCACTTGGGCGTCCGCCCAAACCGGGTCTTTTAAGTCCGACGATTTTTTGACATACGCTTCCGCCACGCGAGCCGCCTGTTGCAGGGTTCCGTAGGCAGCCAGGAAGAAAGCGTAGTTACGCAGTGTGGGCAGGGACAAGTGTGTGGGATCATCCTGTCCCAGCGACTGGGCGTATCGCTCCGTGTCACCCGGTCGGTTGATGGAGGCCGCCACGACGCCTTCCGGTGGCTGGAACAAACGATAGCCTTGCAACACTTCCTGTCCGCGTTTCAGGCGCAACGTCACTTTTTGCGGCGCGTACGAAACAAGAATGCGCGTAAACAAAGGCCCGGTCCGCACCATCCCGTCGTCGAATTGCCATTCTGCCACCCAGTCCGGCGGTGGCGGAGTCGGCATCCAGAACGTGGTTTCATAGTACCAGGCATCGTTGTAGCCAATGTAACTGTTGAACGACACGTTTGGGACCGGCGCGGGACGACCTTCCTGTCCTTCGAACCGCGTGATGTTGCCCATTCCCGCGTGAACCCAAGCATCGTACGGGATGACCGTGTACTGTTTGTTCTGTACCCACCCCAACACCATGGCAGCCTGGTTGGTGTCGTCGCCTTTGGCGTGATAATAATCAATACGGGTAAACGGTCCTGAAACGGGGACAGTCTTTTGCGGGACGGTTTTCTGTGTGGCCTCCCCCCGATGTACACCGGGCCACCCCAGCACATACTGGCCGTTGACCAGCACAAACGAAGCGTCGCACGACTGGGTGAACAACGTGATCTGTTTCATCCCTTTGGTCACAAGATAACCGGTGTAGCGACTGAGAAACTTGCGACTCTCCCCGTACGGGTTCAGCGCATGATGAATGTACGACACAAACCCCATCCCCTCGTCCGGGGCACTCTGGCTCCAGGCGTTCTCGATCTCGCCCACATTCTGAAAAGGCCCGGCGCCACTCATTCGACGGGTTTGCATCAGCAGACTGAGCACCTGCGGGGTCCACTGTGGTGTTTCTCGTTTTTTTCCTCCGCCGAAATACAAATAGTACACTTCTTTCGGATCCAGTTCCTTGGCCAATACCAACGCTCGTTTCCCCTCCCCCCGATACAATCGCGCAATGGGCTGGGGTTCGCCTTTTTTGTTCAGCAAAACCACATCAGCAAGATCGGGCAGCGTCGCCCCAAACTCCGGCATCTCGATTGCCACGCCGGCTTCGGGAATTGTCGGCGCCGACCCAACCACCACAACGGCCCGATACGGAGCGTCCGCCACCGCCCACGCCACCGTGGCACTGTCCCCACCGCGGACGCGACGGAATTTTTCGGGAATCGGCGGCAGCGTGCCACTCATCTCCGGCGCGACATCCGCCGCCAGCAACACACTCAACAAGGGCGTCAGCACCGCCAACGACAGCATCACCGAACCTCCGACAACGATCGGTAATAATCCGCCACCATCTCTTTGTATTGCGGCGGCACGGCGCCTTCGTCGCCACCCGCGAGTTGCCGTTCGACGAGGCGTGTGTTGTCGGCGCCGCTGAGGGATACAATACTGCTGCCGCGGAGCTGGCCCTTGACAACATTCAGTTCGGCAATGATTTTGCGGTGCAGTTCCGCAAAGTCCCGCATTCGCCCCTGTTGAAGCGCCTGCTGGGATTCATCCATTAAGCGAACCACTTCCGGCAGGTTACCGGTCTTGAGGAAGAGGAGTTTGGCTTGGGCGTACATTTTTGAGGTTTTTTCCGCCAGCAACGCCTGTTGGACGGCCATCGCGTCGTTGGTGAACTGGCGTGGCGCATTGGATTCGCGCACGGGGCCTGTGCCGTCCATGCCTTTGCGGTCACTGAAGGCGCCCGCTTTGCCGCCACCGGTGGCTTTGGCCTCGCTGGGACCGCCGCCGTCTTTGACCATGCCTTTTTGGGCCTGGTCTTTGGTGCGGCGGGTGTCCACTTCGGAGCCTTCGAGGTTGGTGGTGGTGTCGCCGGCCATTTCGCCGCTGCTCATCCCCTGGCGACCGCCGCTGGAGCGGCCGGTTTGCTCGTTTTTGTTCGGGCGCTGGTTGCCGGATTTGCCCTGGGCGCCGAAACTGGCCTGCGGGCCATCCGCGACATCCCAACCCGCCGGTATCTGGGCAAAGAGCTGGTTGGAGTTGGCGTCGTTGGCTTTTTCGGCCATGTCCTGTTGTTCTTTCTGCAGTTCGCCGACGAGGTCGTCAAAGGCGTCGGGCAGCGGCACGTTGGGGACTTGCGGCATTTCGGCTTTGTCGAAGTTTTCGCAGAGCCATTTCGCCGTGTCGGTCTTGTCGGGCAGCCAGTTTTCCATGTCATCGAGGCGTTCCTGCGCTTTTTCCAGGGCCTGGAGGATCCAGTCTTCTTTTTGGACGGCGATTTCGGTCTCTTTCAATTCACCTTTTTTGGCCGCTTCTTCGTCAGCCTGTTTGACTTCCTCGGTGATGGAGAGCAGCGTGGATCGCAGTTCGTTGGCCGGATTGAGATCGGGCAACACATGGGCGTCGAGCAACATTTGTTCGACCACCTGTTTCATGAGGTCTTTTGACTGGCGGATTTCGTCGCCCTGGGCCACGTCTTCGGGGTTGGTTTCGTCTTTCTTGGCGACGTCCTTGCTCTTTTCGAGGATTTCGCGTTGGATGTTCTCCAGTTTGGCCAGTTTCTCCTTCATTTCGTCCAGGGTTTTGCGAATGTTTTCCACTTCCTGGATGCCGTGGGCCAGACGCGCTTCGTTGAGCATCTGAATCATTTTGGTGAGGTTGTTGATGACTTCCTGTTGTTTGGCGACGGCGTCGGAGAATCGCTTGTTGCCAATTTGTTCCGCGGCGGTGAGCATGTCTTCATTGATTCGCAGTTCGCCAAACATGGCCACGATTTTGGTAAGCCGTTCGATCAATCCCTTGTCGCCCAGCGGGGCAGTGCCAAGGCTTTTTTGCAAGCCGTCGCGCACTTTCAGGGAACGATCGGCCAGTTTGTCCTGGCGTTCAGACAGGGTGGCAGCGACCGATTCGGTGGCATTTTGGGTGTCGCGTTGGAGGTCACGCTGGCTGCGAAGGAGTTCCTCCAGTCCGGCCAGCATGTCCTGAACCTGAGCTTTGGCCAGTTCTTCTTTGAGAGCTTGCGGGCTGCCCTGGAGTTTGGCCAGGATCAGCGACTCCAGTTCGATGGCGCGGGCAAGGAATTTCATTTGCGGTTCACCGGTGGCGGTGGTGGCGTTGCGCAGAGCAAGGATGGCTTCTTTCATTTCGACCTCGCTGAGGCGGCGCAGAATGGCGCGGATGTCGCCGGAAATCATGGCGGCAGTGTTGGCGAGGTTGGCGCCCAGCGCCCCGATCTCCACCTGCCGTTCCAACAACGGTGAAAAGGCCGCAGCAGGCGGCGGCGTCATACGGGCGACGGCGCGACTTTCGTCGAGGTTGGTCTGTTGGAGGCGGATTAGGTCTTCGAGGCTTTTTTGGAATTTTGTTGCTGTGTCCTGGGTTTGTTGTTTGACCTCGTCGGGCGAACGCAGTGTTACCACCAAGGGGCGCGAGAAGGTTACGCCGGGGCCAGTGACGTCGTTTTGGTCTTTGGCGACGACGAAGAAGGTAAGGCGATCATCGTTTTCGGTGGCGTAGTTGGCGAGCGACACTTTTGTTGAGGCGCTGAAGGAGAGTTGGCCGGCGACGTCTTTCCATTCCTGGATGAGTTGCCCGTCGCGGGCTTCCGTTGTCATTCGGTACAAGGCAACGGAGCCGAGGCCGAAGTTGTCCGTGCAGGTGAAAACAACATCGAGGGTGCCATCGCGGTTGCCGAGGAGTTGCTGGCCTTCGGCGGGTTGGTTGACAATGATCTTGGGCGGATCGTCGGGTTTAATGGCGATGGGGAGTGTGTCGTGATCGCTGTAGCGATCCTTGTCGTGATAGGTCAATTTGAGCGTTTGGCTGACCTTGGGCGCTACCTCGAATTGCCAGCGGGTGTCTTCGAGTTTTTTCACAGGTAGCGGTGCATTCTTGTCGTCGGTCACTTCCAGAGCGCTGAGCGGGTAGTTAAACTCCAGGGTCACGGTGATCTTCGAGCCGGGGAAGACGTTTTGGAGCGCGCTAAAATCCTTCACACTCAGTCGCCCCAGTTTCGTGTAGGGCGGCGTCTCCATTTCGGCGGAGCGACTGCGAATGGCGGTGCGGGGGCGAACATTGATGCGGTAGAGGGCGGATCGGGTATCGCCCGCTTCGACGTAGTATTCGAAAGGTTGGGTGATTTCCTTCCATCGGAATGTGAACAATGGCTCGCCCACTTCGCGGTTCATGATGGATTTTTGCCAGGAGGAACCTGGTTCGCGAAAATGTACCCAAGCGGCACGGGGCAGTACGCCGCCGAGTTTAGCGGTGGTTTTGAATTCGCTGCCATGCACCACGGTCGCGTTGCCCGGCCCGATCTCAATTATCCGCGTTTGCGTCAATGGCGCCACGCTGCTTGCCGGCAATAAAAGACGGGCGGCGGAGTTGGCGAACCGGTCGGGACTGATGATCGCCCACACGAGCATCGCCACCAGCACGAGGCCAAGCGCGGCGCCAAGCTTGACGATCAGTTTCAAATCAAACACGGATTTCCAAGAAACGCGTGGGAACGGGTCAGTCATCTCTTGGAAAAGCGCCTGCCGCAGCGGCGAGTTTGCCGGCAGTTCGCGGTCGAACTGGACGGCGCTGATGAGCACATTTTGGGAGTTTTCACAGGCCACTTCGATGCGGCGCGCGATGGCCTGCTCGGAGATCGGAACAATCCATGTCCGCGCCGCCAATACCAGGGTTGCCAGCACTGGCCCGATAATCAGGGTGAACACAACCCAGCGACCGGTGAATCCAAAGTGGAGACGGGCGTCCAGCAGTAGCCCCACCATCAGAAACGCCAACGACACGGCGAGGCCGAGCAACAAATACCGTCCGCTGCGAGACCAGCGAAGTCGTCGCGCCGATTCGTTCAACCGCTCATGAACTGTTCGTGCAGATAGTGCCATAACAACCTCACTTGACTTTAGTCAGGCGGAAATTGGCGACATAGGCATATGTCACGTTTGGGCCTGAGACGGATGGATAATCCACATAAGCTTTGATGGAGATGTATTCGGGAGCCGTGGGGGTCAGTTTGCCGTTCACGTTGATGTCCACCGTCTTGGGAACCGTCAGGGTGTCGCGCACGGTGGTCCAATTGCTTGACGCGCTCAGGCGGGGAGCCTGTTTGCGGTGACACATCATCAAGCGGGGACGTCCCTCTTCGGCCGGCCAGACGCGCAGGCCGGGGCGCATCACAACCTGTTCGGGCAATGGCACCCAGGCTTCGATGAAGATGATCATCCGCATGTCTTTTGGACAACATTCCACCTCGGCTTTGTAGGTCGCACCCGGTTCGCATTTGATGAAGGCGGTTTCCAGCATTGCTCCGCCCGCGTTGCCCTGGCTTTTGGGCACGGCGAACTCGACGCAACGTTTGCCGGCGCGCTCGGCAACGTGAATGTACTCGTGGTTTTTGCCATATTGCTGCTGTTGATGCGGGTAGGTGTAGCGCCAGCCTTTGAGCGGGTTCGTTTTGTCGCTAAAATCGCCGTTGGGCACCAGATTTTGTTCCGGCAACGCCAGGGCTGTTGCCGCGGCCAGCATCGTGATCAGTAAGAACGGTTGTTTCATGGCAAACTCCATAATTTTCGAGCGATCCATTCCACTGCCAGTACCGCCAGTAATAATCCTAGCAGAAGCGGATGATTCCACAAATCCAAAAGTTGGACGCGCGAAAAGTGCTGCTCTTCAACGTGTAACGCCTTGCGCCACTGGTCCCATTCTCCCAGCGGACAGTATTGTCCCTTGCTGGTTTCGGCCAGCCGTTGTAACAGTTCGCGGTTGATCGGTTGCCCGGTCAATTCGGTCGGCGGTTTTGAGACCACGAAACGCGCTTGTGCCGTCACGTTGGTGCCGCCGATGGAGGCAGTGGTTTCCGCCACATAAACCCCGGCCACGTGAGGTTCGATGGCGACGCGATAGCCCGGCACCTGTCGTCCCCCGGCGGTCTGCAACATGGCCGCCTGCATCACGTACTCAAAGGTCTTCTCATCCGGTGTCATCACACGCAACGGCAGTTGAGACGGCCCCTGCCCTGCCCCCGGCAGTGTCACGATGGCGCGCACTTCGGGACGTTCGCCCAACAGATAATTCGAACGATCTGTGAACAACTCCAGTTTCTCGCCGCCGCCCTTCTCCTGTTCCTTGGGAATCAACCAATCCATTAGTTGTGCCCAGAACGTGTCGTAGGGCGACATCTGTCCCGTCCACCCCTTTTGTGCCAGTCGCCAAACGTAAATGGTGTCGGTCGCCACGGTCAGTACTCGTCCCTTGCCGAATTTCATGGCGGTCACCAGCGGGACCTGTCGTCCCATGCAATTGGCTCGCACCAGCACTTCGGCCAAGGGCGAGGTGCCATCGGCCAGATTCAGCGTCATCAACGGCGGAAACTCGTGCACCTTGGCGAACAAGGGGCCGAACACGGGATGATGCAGACCAGTGTCGGTGATGGCGACGGGGAAACTTCCCTCCCGATATTCCGCGCCCGCTCCGAAAGTTACCGGAAGCAGTTCTCGCAGTGGCGTGGCGTTGATGGCGCTCGTCAGCAGACTACTGCTCCCACCCAACAGGACCAAACCGCCGCCTTTGTCCACGAAATCGCGGATTCCCCTATAATCGTCCGCCGTCAATGAATCCGCCGGCAGGTTTCCGATCATCACCACCGAGTAGCGCGCCAACGAGTTTGCTGAAAAATCCAGTGAAGTACCTTCGGCGACTCTGCCGCCGCTGGTGAGGCTGACCAGTTTGCCGTCCTTCCAACGCACATAGGCGGCCAGTTGGAGGTTTCGATTTCCCTCGATGGCTCGACGCAGGAACTTGAAATCGAAGCTCAACGTGTTCTGGATGTACAAGACGCGGTTGCCCGGTTCGATTACGTCAATCACAAACGCGGCCCGCCCGGAATCCTTTTTGGCTGCCGGATCGGCCAGGCGCACTTCATACTGGGCTGTACCGACACGATCCGGCGAAATTAGGAAGGTTGCCTCGCGCGTCTGTTCTTCCTCGCCAAACGCCACGGTGGTTTCCTGTTGTTTGCGGTCGTCCTTCCACAATTCCACCAGGACCGTCTGCCCCGCCATGCTTGCCGCGCGCACGCTGACTTTGATTTCCACGTCCCAACCGGCGACAACACGGCCGGGGTAATCCACGTTCAGGATGCCGACTTCTTTTGGTTTTGGTTTCGGTTTGAATGGTTTTTCCAGTTCAAAGGTAAACACCGGCACCGTGGTCGGCGCGCTCACGTTTTCGGGTTTGACCGGGCTGACCGTTTCCAAGCCGTCGCTCAACAAACAAATCGCCGCCAGTGGCTGTCCGCGAAACCGTTCCTGCACCTGTCGCAAGGCACCCAACAGATTGGAGCGGTCGCCGGCAAACTTCAGTTTCGAGAAATCACGTCCGATCTCGTTCACCCCCTGGTCAAAAGTGAATACGCGCACATCAAAATCCGCGAGCTGGTTTGTAAAGGCCGGCGAGGCCAGCCATTTTTTTACTTGCTCGGCCCGTACGGGTTGGGTGTCGTCCACGGGATCGGTCATGCTCTCGGAAGTGTCCACGAGCACCGCCAGTTGCGGGCGCAACACCGTGATTTCCTCGCGCCGCTGTTGCGGCATCGCCAGCACCAACACGAACAGCGCCAGCGCAAGGACACGGAAAGTCCAGAGCACGGCAATCCGCCACTTGGAGCGCAGTCCGTAGAAAAATGTCGCCACGGTGCCCGCGGCAATCACCGCCGCTAAAAGAATCAGCCACACCCATCCCAACACGGGTGAGAAGAGAAACTCCTTCATGGCGCCACCCCCGTCGGCGAGCGGAAGACTTGTCCGATGCGCCGTTTGTTGAGTCGTCCCGTGCGGATGTGTTGTTCATCGGCCTGGGATCGGTTTCGCGCCATGACGTTTGCAATCATGGTTTCGGCGCCAAACACCAGCAGCGCCACCAGCAGGAACATGGGCCAGAGCGGCGTCAATTCGCGGTCCTTGTCCAGCGCCAGCCGCAGGCCGTCAGCGCCCTTTGTCACTTCAAGTGGAGCCAGTTTTTTCAGAGCCGACTCATCCATGGCCCGCAAATTCGATTCTGCCACCGGCGTGTTTACCGCATACAATTGCAGCACGCCTTCCGTCGGCGATCCCAACTCGTAAAAACCGGATTGTTCCGTCCGTTCCACGGCCACGCCGGTGTTGTTGGCCGTCAACGTCTGCACCACCCCGCTGGGCAATGTCACCGTCAACCCGGCCGTCTGTGCCAGTCCCGTCGGCAACGGCAGCGGCTCTCCGACCCGGTAGGTGCCCGATTTGGTAAACTGCTCCGCCGACCAGCGGGCGATTTGCTGCATGAGCGGGACAAATGCACCGGCCGACAACGGGAAATCCCCCCATGAACGATCCGCCGAGGCGTTGACAAAGACCACCTTGCCGGCGCCGTGGTCGCCCAGCACCAGAAACGGCGTGTCATCATGCAGCGACAGCAGTACTTTCGCATCCGGCTTCAGTTCCACCGTTAACGCTTTCTGTTGCGGCAGCGCGGGGAACGGCGTGTTTGTGTCCCAGGTATTTGCCAGCAGCGGATGCCCGGCGTCCACCATTCGCACCACCAGCCGTCCCGGCGGCAGTTGACGGACCACGCCCGCTTTTACCGGCAAAAACGGCACCCGATTTAACACCTCTGGCGCACTCTGGTCGCCTGCCAACACCACCACCGTGCCGCCTTTTTGTAAAAATTGTTCCAGTTTCACCAATGCGAGGTCCGTGAACTTTGGCAGGTCTGCCAGAAAAACCGCTGTGTATCCTTCCAGGTTCGCGCTGTCCAATTCCGACAGCGAAACGGTTTTTGGCAGCGAGGCCGCTCCCACGCCAAGCGCCCGTCGAAGGAAGAAACCCGAATGCAGCACTTCCGGTCCCACCTGTTGGCCTTGTACCACCAACACCTTGGGTGCCTGCGAAATTGGCAGCCAGAAATAAAAATGATCATCGTCCGCCAGATGATCCCCCTGCAAATTCACCGTGCCGCGCAGCATGGTCCCTTGTACCGACGGCACGATGAATTCAAACGGCACTTCGACCACCGACTCCGCCGCGACTTCGATGGCTCGTTGGAACGCTCGTTGTTTGCCAATTTGAATGTCCACCAAGTCCTGCATCGGCGCCGACGAGAAATTCTCCACCGTCACCACCCCGCGCACGGGCGCGCCGACATTGACGACCGGGGTGAGCACGGAAAGCTTTGTAATGGCGCCGTTGAGCGATTTCACGTCGTCGGGCCGCACCACAAACAATTTCGCGCCGATCTGTTTCCAGGTGTCGTCAAACACCGTTGCCGGCTCAAATCGCCAGCCGAGTTCCTGGTTGTCCGTCAACAAATACACGCGCCGAATTTTCTTGGTCGTCCTGGCGAGAATCTTCCGCGCCTCAATCAATGCCGGCGCCAAATCGGTGCGCAACTGGGTCGGTTGGATCTCGGTGATCATCTTTTTGACGAGGTTGTGAGCCACCGTCGGCTCCGGGACCAGCGTCTGCACCCGTTCATTGACCGAGAGCAACGCCACATCATCGCCCGGTTTCAGGTCGTCCACAATCGCGAGCGCCTGTTTCTTGGCCGTTTCCAGCCGCGCGGTGTCGCCCACCGTGTAGTTCATGCTCATGGAGTTGTCCACGATGATGACAATCGTGCGGGGCACGTTGCCGCCGAGGAACGAGGCCGCCTGTGGCGAGATCGCGGGACGGGCGGCGGCGAGGATGAGCAACGCAAAAATCAGGCAGCGCAGCAACAACAGCAGCAAATTTTCCACGCGCGAGCGGCGCGACGTTTTCGCTTGCACCAGCTTCAAAAAACGCAAGGTGCTGAACGGCACCTGCACCACCCGCCGTCGTTGCAACAGGTGGATGATGACGGGGATGGCCACTGCCGCCAGACCGTAGAGCATCCATTGGGTGAGAAAGACCATTACAGCGACATCCTCCGCCGTTCATCGAGATACTGGTGGACGAAATCCTCGAAGCTCTGTTCGGTAGTGACGAGACGGTAATCCACATTCATCACCTGACAACGTTCTCGCGCCCGATCAATGAACTTCTGCAATTCCTGTTTGTAGGCGAGACGGGCCGCGCTGGGGTCAATCTCCAGTTTCTCGCCCGTTTCCATGTCAATAAACTCCGCCATCCGGTCGATCGAAAGCTCCAGTTCCACCGGATCGAGAATCTGAAACAGAATCACGTCGTGCAGTTTTTTGCGGAAGTGCGCCACGGCGTTGAACAGCGATTCGGGATCATCGAAAAGGTCCGACATCAACACAATCATGCCGCGCCGCGAAATCATCTCCGCCAGTGCGTGTAGGGCGTGGCCGGTGTTGGTGCGGTTTTTGGGCGTATGTTCGGCCAGTCGTTCCAAAAAGACGCGCAGATGCCGTTTTCCGCTGCGGGCGGCCACATGGGTGCGGATTTCGTTGTCGTAGATGGTGACGCCGAGAGAGTCCTGCTGACGAATGACGAGGTAGCCAAACGCGGCGGCGACCCGGCAGGCGTAATCGTACTTGGTCAGTTTCCCCGGCGAGGCGTAGCCCATCGAACCGGAGGCGTCAATGATGACCTGAACACGGAGGTTGGTTTCCTCCTCGAACTGTTTGATGTAGTAGCGGTCCGTCCGTCCGAAGACCTTCCAGTCAAGATTGCGGAGATTATCGCCTTTGACGTACTGGCGGTAGTCGGTGAACTCGACGCTAGAGCCTTTCAACGGGCTGGCGTGCATACCGACCTGGAATCCTTCGACGACGTAACGGGAACGCAGCACAAACATGTCGAGCTTGCGCATCATCTCGGGACTCAAAAAATCGCTGATGCCGGAGAGTTTTGCCATGTTTATTGGAAGGTCACCGCAAACAACTGGTCCTGCGTCGCCATCAATGCCCAGTTGTCGCCAATGTAAAGCAGTGTGGCACCCGCCACGGTTCCGCCGGGTTGAATGATCGCGTCATTGGTGGATGTCTGGAAACGTAACGTCTTGTTGTCGCCAATCTGGCTCAACACAACCCGTGTGAAGGTCGGCGTCGGCGGGCGTTTCTGTACCATCAAATCGGGAAACCGTTTGGGGCCGAGTTGATAGCGTTGATCCGTGAGCTTGGGCATCCCGCGCGGCGCGCGCAGCGAATAAGCCCACGGTTCACCCCACGGGTCCAAGCGCAACGACTCGGGCAGTGCATCCCCCAGTTCGGCAAGTGAGGCGGGAAATTTGACGTGCTTGATGTAATAACGTTTCAATACGGCGTCCAACTCCTTGATCTGCTCGCGCGCCAGCCAGATACGGGCGGCCTCGCGCACATTTTCGTTTTCCGCCGATTTTGCCAGCGTTTCGAGCGTTGGACGCCACGCGGACGCGGGCGCTTTGGAGACAATTTGGAGAACGACTTTTTGGAATTGGATCGCGCATTGGAGGTTGGGCGGCAGTTTTTCGGCATCCAACGCGCGCAATTGCGTCACAAGTTCCGCGGAGGAAAGAGGAGTCAGCGTGGCAGGCCAACGTTGTGTAACAGTTCCGGCGCGGGTAAACACACCCGCGCCGGAAACCAGCAGCACAATCAAGATGCCAAGCTTAGTGCGCAACGGAGTGGAACAGGACATTGACGCCCAGGGCGGTGGCATCGGCGGCTTCGTAACCAACCGCATACGGCGCGATGGCTCGTTCCCAGCCGGCGCTCAGGTCGAACGGACAATAAACCACGGCCAACGAACCGTTCAGTTCGATGCCGAGCAGTTCAGGGGATTGCTGGAGTTCATTACCGCGCAGCGCCGCCAGCGCCGGGCGGGCTTTGACAGACTCAACCTTGACCGGCTCGCGGAACAGCGCGTGCGAACGCGGGATTGGCTCCAGTTTGCGTCCTGGCAACACCTGTGCCAGTTCCTGGCGAACCGCCGCATCAAAGGACGGGCGCCCTTCGCTGGCTTCGATGAACAACACGCCGCCGTTGGTGAGGAAGCGGCGGAGGTTGGCCCTTTCCTGTTCGGTAAAGGTGAAGTCAGTGGTGCCGGTTAGGTACAGGAATGGCATCTGGAAGATTGCCTGATCGGTCAACCGCACGTCGCGCAGGTCAAACGACACCGGCGTACCGGTGACATTGTGGAAAGCATTCAACAACATCGGGAACGCCGCGGTGCGGGTCTTCCACGGCCCGTCATGGATGATCTGGCCGACGCGGAATTTCCCAGCGGTCTGGCGATCGTTGTTGACCAACTGGACAGACTTGCCAACGCTGCGTCCGGCATCGCGCATGGCGGTGGCGTAACTGATGATGTTGGCGCCGATTTTACGGGCATCGGCATCGCTGTAACCCCAACTGTCCCACTTGTTGGCAGACCAGCCCAGCGAGAGATCCCAGCGCGAGATAATGATCGCAGTGCGGTTCTCAATGTCCACGCCATCCAGATAGGGATACGGGTCGAGACCGACGTTGTCTTTTTGCATTCGCTCACGGTAGGTGACCTTGCCAATGTCATAAAACGAATGGAAGATCGGGTGATCCATTCGGAGCCGATAAACAGGGCTTTCTGGCAGAATCTGTCGAGCGGCTTTCACGGCTGACTCGTAAAAGTCGGGGTGGCCGACAAGCGCGTTGAAGACGATCGTGCCACCGCTGAGCAAGTACTCGCGCAGCGTGGCGATCTCATGTGGCGTCAGCTCAAACGGCTTATAACCGCTGCGGTAGAGAATCGGATTGTCAATGGACTTGGCAGAGACTTCCCGGAACGTCTTGATGTTCGAGCTGAAATTGACGTTCATCTCCGAACTCATCCACGCCAACAGTCCCCGCAAATCATCGGGGGTTCGCGCCCAGTCTTCCGGGTCGTCGGTACGAATCTTTGTCAACAAAACCGGTGGCACCGGGGGATTCTTCTTCTCCTGCCGTTTTTGCGGCGTAACAGGCAACGGCAACGGCGGGAATGCTTCAGAAGAAGAGACATTTGCAGGAGGCGGCTTCGGCTTTTCAAGCGGAGGCGGCTCCGGGGGCTTGGGGCCTGCGAGAACTCGTGGTGTCGTCATGAACATCACGGCCCCAACGCATACTGCAACAAGACAGCTTAGCAACGTCTTCATTTTTTATCCTCCGTTGATACTATGTCTAATATCGTCCTTGTGGTCAAGCTATAAGTTCTTCTCCAACCCCACGTTATCGCAACATCAACTCAACTATCGCGCTAGTAGCGCCGTCAGGCTTGTAACAATAATTCCCAGCGCCACCGGCAAGAGTACCGCCAACGCGGTCCATCTGGCGCTGCGTGTCTCCTTGTAAATGGTGTAAATGGTCGTACTGCACGGATTATGAAGCAAGCTGAACAGCATCAGATTTACCGCCGTCAGCAAAGTCCATCCGCCCTGGACCAACACCGCTTTTGTGCTCGCCTCTTCTGCTGCAAACAGCACTCCCGCGCCGGAACCAATTCCCTCCATTTTGCCCGTTAACACGGTCAACATCAGCACGGTTGGGATCACGATCTCATTGGCGGGAATCGCGATAATGTAGGCGAGCAAAATAACGCCATTGAGTCCCATCAACCATCCCAACGGATTGAGCCATTCGACCAATCGTTCCGCCAGCGTCACCTCCCCCACTCGCACGTTGCTGACCAGCCAGATCACGCATCCCGCCGGAGCGGCAAACACCAGCGCCCGCCACAGCACAATCAGAGTCCGGTCAATCAGCGAGGTGTAAATGGTTTGTAGTACCCGCGGGGGCCGATACGGCGGAAGTTCCAGGCTAAACGTCGAGACCTCGCCGCGCAACAGCGTCCGCGACAATGCCCAGGAAACACCAAACATGAACGCCACCCCCAGCATCGTGATCCCCACCACTGCCAGCGCCGACACGATTCCCGCCAGCGCCGGCGGCGCGAGCGCGCCGATGAACAATGATGCAAGCAGAATTTGCGTTGGCCAGCGCCCGTTGCAGAGCGCGAAATTGTTTGTGATGACGGCGATCAGGCGCTCGCGCGGACTGTCAATGATCCGCGTTGCCACCACACCGGCCGCGTTGCATCCATAGCCCATCATCATGCTCAACGCCTGTTTGCCGTGGGCGCCCGCGCGTTTGAACAACGCATCGAGATTGAATGCCACGCGCGGCAGATAACCGAGGTCTTCCAGCAGCGTGAACATCGGAAAGAAAATCGCCATCGGCGGCAACATCACGCTCACGACCCATGCCGTTGCCAAGTACATCCCGTCCACCAGCACGCCTTTCAGCCACCACGGGAATCCCGCAGCCTGGGCGGCGTTCTGCAACAGCGGATACAACCAGCCAATAAAAAAACGCGACAGCCAGCCCGATGGCACGTTGGCGCCCGTGATCGTAATCCAGAAGACAATCGCAAAAAGCAGCCCCATCAACGGGAAACCCCAGAGGCGGCTCGTAACAATCTTGTCCAGTCGCCGTTCCCATTGGAATTGTGATGCCGCATCGGGATAGGTCACCGCCCGCCGCGCGATTCGACCTGCATCGGCATAAATCGTTTCGACAATCTTGTCGTGAAATTCCTGCCCGACCTTCCAGCGCAACGCTTCCGCCTTTGCCAGCAATTCATCCGTTGCGGCCTCTCCCAGTTCCCCTGCGCGAATCGCCCGAATCACATGATCGTCGCCATCCAGCAATCGCAACGCCACCCATCGCGCGTTTGGCAATGACGGCAATGCCTCTTTCAGCAACTCTGTCATTTGCCGCAACGCCGTGTGTGCCGCGCCACCCGCATCCGGTGCGCGATACGGACGACATTCGATCCGTCCCATCGCCACGGCCGCCACGGTTGCCACCAACTCAGACAATCCTTCCCGTTGACGCGCCGCGGTCGGCACCACGGGCACGCCGAGATCGCGCGCGAGACGACCGGCGTCGAACTGGATACCGTGGCGGCGCGCTTCGTCCATCAGGTTTACGCATACCACCACACGATCCGTAATCTCCAACACCTGCAAAACCAGGTTCAGATTCCGTTCCAGCCGTGTCGCGTCCACTACCACTAGCGTCACATTCGGTTTCGCAAACAAAATAAAATCACGGGTCACCTCTTCGTCCGCCGAGCGCGCCAGCAACGAATATGTCCCCGGCAGATCCACCAGCTTAAAGTTTTTTCCCTCGACTTGAAACGCGCCCTCCGCTCGCACCACCGTTTTGCCCGGCCAGTTGCCCGTGTGCTGGCGCAACCCCGTCAGCGCATTGAACACCGTGCTTTTGCCGACATTGGGGTTGCCGGCCAGCGCAACCACAAAGTCGGCCCTGTCAATCTCCAATCCCAACTTGCGCAGTCCCGCCTCGCCGACGGAGGGCGCACATATCTTGCATCCGCCACAAACCGTGTTCATGCCGCCTCCACCAACACCCATTCGGCTTGTTCACGACGCAGTGCCACCAGGGTCTCGCGCACTCGATACCCCGTCGGATCCCCCAACGGACCGCGCAGTTCGACCTCCACCAATGTTCCCGGCACAAACCCCAAATCCATCAGCCGTCGTCGTTCCGCTCCGCGACAACGTGGCGACAATTGCACCACGCGACATCGTTGTCCTGTTGGTTGGCGACTCAGCGGCGTTGCGCCGGCCAGCAACAGTTCCGAGGGCACTTCCGTCACTGTGATGTTCCGAGCGAGAATCGGCGCCAACACATGTTGCTGCCCTTCGACCTCAAGGAGCAGGCGTTGCTCAGTCGCCGATGCCACCCGCACAATCAACCCCGGCACCACCCCCAAAGCCGCCAGTTGCGCGTACACGGCTTCTGGTTCGTCCTCGACGTGTATCACACGCGCCGGCTTGCCGATCGGCCAATCCGACAACGGTTTGCCGGCCTGTTCCGGTATCTGCCCGTCAGCCGTCGGAATCGGATCGCCATGCGGATCAAACCGCGGATGCCCCAGCCGTCCCGCCAGTTCATTGACTTCTTCCGGGGTGAGGTGGTGTTCCTTGTCATGGGCTTCATGATGCCAACGACGCTCGTCGTGGCCGGTTTCCAATGCAAGATAGGTCTCATAAAGCCGGTGCGCCCGAATTACCTGCAACGCATATGCCCGCCCTTTCTCCGTCAAATGTCCCTCCCGCGCCAAACCGGCCTGCTCCAACGCCGTCCAAAGCCGTTTTGCCTCTGCGAACGGCAACTCTTCAGAAGCCGCCAATCCGTCGGCAGAAGCCGCTACTCCTTGTTCGGCGCAGTGGTAGAAATACTTCAGCGCATCCTCCACCAAGACACGATCCTGTTCCCGAATATGGTTGGCCACACTCATCGCCTGACACTAGAGCCTGATGTCGTACGGATGTCAACCGCGGGAACGCAAAAGGTGCGTGTCGTATGCTCGTTTCGATTCGCGCGAGGACCGCGCCGCGATAGAGCCAGCGTCACCACATCAAATCATAAAAAAACGAATGGCAAGAAACGATACGGTCGCTATGAATTCAGGATCGTCCGAGTAGGCGTGCTCTTTTTTTCACCAACCTGGCGTCGTGGACGCTTTCCCCGCTCAGGAACTCTACAGACTCGAAGACCGTGAACACCCCCGCGACTAGGAAAACCGTTGGCGATTTGCCGCCGGTGCCTGCGGCGACGGCATTGCCCTCCGAATGCTCCTCGACAACGGCCGCATGATCGCACGCAAAGACAGCCCGATCTGGTCCGAACTCGGCAGCAGCGCCAACTTCGACGACGCCCTTGATGTCGAATATCCGCCGTTCGCCTTCAACTCCGGCATGTGGGTCCGCGACATTGACCGCGACGAAGCCCTCGCCCTAGGACTGATCGAGGCCGACACCGTCATCGAACCAAAACCACCGCCAGACTTCAACGCCTCCGTCCAAGCCAGCATCGCCGACCTCGACCACGACATCCGCGCCATCCTCAAAGCCGGCCTCGGTGACATTGTTGAATTTGACGGAGATACTGTTCGCCTGAAAAGCCAAAACGAATTGGAACGGATAGCCCGCGAGCCGTTTGTCGAGTTGAAGACACCAGAAGAGGCTGAACGGTTTGCCAGCCAAGAATTGATCAAGTCATGGGAACGTCTTACGCCGGCGGAGAAAAACGCCAGCGAAACATATCAGGGAGGAGGCTATTTGCCGATTAACGCATCCTTGCGAGCGGCTCAACCGGTGCCAAATGCGCTCAAACCGGCCGCAGAACACTTGGACAATGCCACTCAAAAACGGCTGCTCCCACGCAATCTGATTGTCTATCGGCAATCTGACTTCCCTGTGCCGGAAGTTGGACAAACGTTTATTGATTCTGGCTTTGTTTCTTCATCGTTGTTGCCAGAAATCGCGGCTGAGCGCCCAGGCAACGTCTTTGCGACCATTCGGGTACCGGTTGGTACGCCTGCCGTTTATCTGGGCGAACCCGGTCGCGGCGTGCCCGGCTACGAACATGAGCTTTTGCTACGCCGCGAAACCAAGTTCAAAGTGTTGTCAAAAACCACACGCAACGGTAAGTTGTTCGTGGAATTGGAGGTGATGCCATGACCCAAGAGGAGTACAATAAGCTCAGCCCACGCGAGAAATTCGCCGAACGCTGCACGTGGCATGAGGGAGACATCCAGATTGTGCCGCCAAAAACAGAACTCGATTTTGCCTATCTAGCCGCCGGCAAAGCCGGATTTGACCTGCTCGCCTACGAACATGACGCTGAACGCGATGCCGCCGTATTGCAATGGTATCGCCAACAAATCTACACCGGCAAACTTCAGAAATGACCATAACCCAAATACCTTACCGCATCCAATCTCTAATCTGAAATCTCCAATCCACCATGCCCATCCAACTCACCATTGACATCCGCGACGCCGTCACACCGCAACTCCGCCGCCTCGGTGCCGCGCTCGCCTCGCCAGCCTTCCGCCGCGCCATCGGCGCCGCAGCACGCAACACCATTATCGCTCACCTCTCAAACCTCCAATCCACAAGACCCAACCAACACGGCTGGCCGCGCCAAGGATACTGGGCCTCCGCCGCACGCTCCGTCACACAACCCATTGACAACGGCAACGCCATCGTCATCGGCATCCAACAAGTCGGCATCGCCCTACACTACTACGGCGGCACAGTGACCACAAAACAATCCAAATACCTCACACTCCCCGCCGTACCAGAAGCCTACGGCAAGCGTCTTGCCTACCGTTAACGTGCGGGCCAATCCTGTCAGCACAGACACCGGCCAATCTCTTGTCGTGGGTAGCTACGGAGGGGGTTGTGTCGGGCGATTGAATCCCACGATGGCGTCCAACTGGTAGCGACGGGAATTGTCGGGGCGGACGTTGAAACTTTTTTGTTGTTGTTTGTAATCGAAGACCCAAAGTGCCGCGATGGGAACATCGAGTTCTCGAATGATTTGGAGGAGCCGTTGAAATCGGGCAATCGTTTCCGGACCTTCCCCCGCAACACCGAATTCGCCGATGAAAAGCGGTTTTTTGAGACGGCGAGACAGCTCGGCAGCCCAAGCGAGACGCTGACGGTCCTCTTCATAGAGGTGCAAACTGATGGCACTCACCGGGTCCGGATTGACTTTTGCCAACATCTCTTGGAACTGCTCCTTGGTGTCGCGTTTCCAATTGTTCTCGTGTTCCTGGTGCCAGGCACTGGGACGCAAAAAACTGTCGCCAGTCACGATGAGGCGATCGGGGTCAAGTTCGCGCACGGTCCTGGCAAACTCGGCAAACGCCACGCGCACGGTCTCAAAGGTGAGGTCATCGCGTTCGCTTCGCGCGGCGGCAGTGCCCAGCGCGGGATGAATGGGGGCGCGGTGCTCTTTTGCGTTGGGCAGGGAGGCCTGAAGGCTGTATTCATTGCCAAACTCCCACGCCCAGATGGCCGGCGAATGACGGTATCGGGTGACGACTTCGCGGACGTACTGGCGCATCCAAGCGTGAGTTTTGCTCTGTGGGTTGCCCCATTGTCCCACGGGTTCGGCCACGAGATCAGGCACACAGGCAAAATGCCAGAACAACGACGGCACAAGGCCGATACCGTGTTCCTGTGCCGAGCGCACCACGCCATCCAGTCGTCGAAAGTATTCGGTTCGGTTGGTTTGGTACAACGCCATGTCTTTGGGCCAGAAACCGGTGGCGCAGAAACGGGCAAATGGAATACGGTGTTCCGCCAGAATGCGAAATCCGTTCTCATAGCTGGTATCGTCGGAGTCCTTGAGTGTCCGCAAAAAACAGTCGAAGTAATTCACCCCGATGCCGCGCCAGGGACACCCGTCCTTGGTGAGGACTCCATCCTGAACCGTCAGCCCCAACGGGGCCGCTGCCACGCCGGCTACGGTCCAAAGGAACAAAAGCAGGAATTTCATTGGAGCAATACCCGGCGTGTAGCCGTCTCCGGGTAATGCGCCGCCAATTTTCGCATTTCGGTGCGCGCTCCCAACTTTGCCAGCGCCACGGCAGCGGCATGACGGGTGTCGGGAGCGTTTTTGAAATCGCTGACGATTTTTTCCAGGATCGGTACGCAACGACGGTCGCCGATTTGTCCCAATGCCCATGCCGACGCGGCACGCCAGCAGGGTGTTAGATCGTTGTGCAGGAACAACACGCCCGGACCAAGCGGGTCGGGCGAGCCGTCGGCAAACTCCGTCGGGTATTTCGCCAGCGAAGTCATCAGTGTGTCCACCGAGGCGGGCTGTCCCAGGTAGCCCAGCAATCGCGCAAGATAGAAACAGACCCAGTGCCGTGTCGGCAGGGCGTTGACCACGGGAATGCCGGTGGCGAAGACCCGTTTGATCTGGTTGGGTTTCTCACGGTACCGCTCAAAGGCCGCGCGAATTCGCGGCTCATATTTCGCGTCGCGGCAGGTGAGCGAGAGGATTTGCGCTGCCCGAATTTCCGGTGTTGGTGTACCGGCCCATGCCGTGTGCGCTTTGCGGAGCGCTGCTGCGATGTCTGGTGTTTGCGCGGCGGTGGCGTCGCCAAGAAATGCCAGACAAGTTTCGACCATGGACGACTCGGCACCGGCACGGCGAATCATTCGTCCGGTCAGCGTTTCGTAGTCGTCGTTTTCAGGGAACAAAGCCCGGTCGAAGTCCGTCGGCACCGATTCGATCATCTTCGGCACGGGACATTTGGTTGACCCCATCGCATCGAGCGCCTCCACAATTCGGTAGTGAATGGGCGAAGCGTGGCAGGCGATCAGGGCACTGTGATCGCCGTACCAGGCGCAGTAGTGCGGGTAATCGCCCAGTTCCACAAACGCCCGTACCAGCGCCTCCTCCGCTTCGGGGGTACCGATCCGGGCGAGCGCCTCGACCGCTGCTTCTGCCAGAAACAGGTTGCCCGTGGACGGGGTGTGGTATTTGCGAATGGTCTCGGCCAGCAACGGCACCGAAACGGTGTCCTTCAATCGCCCCAGCACGCGTGTCGCCTCCTGCAAGGTGCGCGGGTTGGCTTCCGATAACGAGTTGAAACGCGCGCCGTCGCCGTGATGTGTCTTTCGCCAGATCGGGTACGGATTGTTTTCGCGTTCTCGCTCCAGATATGCCCGCCACGGCGTCGGATCGCCGCCGCAATGTCCGGCGGCGACAGCGGCGCGGCGCACATCACTGGTGGCGGTAAGATTTTCGATGGCCACCCTGGCCGCTTGTGCGAGCAACAAATCATCGTTGTTGCACAACTCCCGCAGACAGGGAACGCTCTGTTTTGTTCCGCAGGCAGCCAACGCAAACACGGCAGCCACGCGGACCTCGCGAGATGGATCGCGCAGAAGCGACTCCAGCGCGGGTGCCGCTGCGGGGTCGCGGTAAATGGCGAGCCGCTGGGCGGCGGTAATTCGCAATCCTTCGTCCTTGCTTTTCAGTTGTGCCACCAGCGAGGGCACCGTCTGTTGGTGACGGTTGAGTCCGGCGACCTCCCGGAAACGGTCGAACTGCAATTCCATTAAACCGGTCACGGCAGCGTTGTTGCCGCGAAAACGGTGCGGGTCGCCCTTGCCGAGCAGTTTCAACGGCGGCACGCGCAACGCTTGGATCACGCCGCGCCCGAACAATGGCGCTGACTGGCGTGGTTGATGGCAACCGATGCAACCGCGCGCCTCGCCGGGACGGACGTAGATCCACGACATTTCGTTGAGTTCGCTTCGTCCCTCGCCATCCACCGCCTGAAAGGCAATGGCCATATCGGCGGGCACCTCGACCGCGAAGGAGCCGTCCGTCATCAGTGGCACCGTTCCCAGTTCGACGATCTCCGTGCCGGCGTGAACGATGTAGGAGTGCGACGAGCGAAAGTTCAGACCGCGGCTACCGAGAACGCGAATGGCGCGGACATGTTGCCAGCCGGCGGTGGTGTTTTTTGTGAAACGCGCATTCTGGCAGAAGAGAACACCGGTCGCTTCCGGATCATCCGCTTGCGTCGCGGTGACGTTTTGCGGCAATACCGGCGGCTTGGGACGAGCGCCGAGGAAAACCGGCGAGTGAATCGGCGCCTCCTCCGAGTCGAAGATGACAACAGGCGTCGGGGTTTTGGCCCGCGGATCAATGACGGCCAGTTTTTCGTAGCTGTCGTCCGCGCTTGGGCGTTTTTGTTTCTTCACCGTTTTGAGGCCCAACGCTTTGCGCGGCAACGTGCAAAGCAACCGCCCATCGGGCAACGCGGCCACGTCGCCGGCCTCGATGGGAAGGTTTTGCAGATCGCGTTGCGGGCAGCCTGGTTTGCCAATGGCAATTCCGGAAGCAGTCAGGTACGCGACCCGCCCGTCTGGCAACGGGGCGGGACTGCCACAGTGAAAGGCACGCAGACGGTTGCCGTATTCGGGACCGAGATCAAGCCCAAACTCGGTATAACCGTGTGTGCCATCGGGATGAATCGCGTGCAACAGCGTTTCCACCTTGCCGCGGTCGAAAAAGTTGTCGGAACGAATGAAAAGAATCCGTCCGTCGGCGAGCACCTCCGGTTCATTGTCGAAAATGAACGTGTAGGTCAACGGACGAATTTCCGAGCCGTCGGGTTGCATTGCAAACAACGAGCGCGACGGCGGATTGTGATACTCCTCAAACGTCCCGATCCGGGTCGAGGTGAACACAATCCGCCCATCGGGAAGTTCGACCGGATCAATGTCATGAAACGGACCATCGGTCAGGCGCTGTGGCGACCCGCCAGTGGCAGCGAGCCGGTAAATGTGATAAAAGGCGTCACCCTCGGCGGCCATCGAGAAGTAGATCGTCTTGCCGTCGAAACTGACACTCGGCGAGCCAATGGCCCCCTTCCCCGCATCGAACAAAACTTCCGGTTTCGCGCCTGCCCGCAGGACGAAAAGCTTGTGTCCGACCTTCATCGGCGCGGGCAGATCGTGTTCGGGATACGCCCGCGAGTTGCGCGGGTTGAAAATGGTGACGTTCAAGCTCGAATAACCGTCCCCCTGCTGTCCCCGATACAAACTGCAATCTTCGCCGACAAACACCACCGCCTCCGGCCAGACAAAATCGGGGCCGGCCACCGCATCGCGCGCGCCCGTGTCGCGTTGACCAGGCTTTTCCGCGACGGGGGGAATGTCAAATCGTCGCCACGGACCGCTGCCGAACGGGGCAACAATGGCGGCGGTTTTCCACGATTGATCGTTGAAATCGGGCTGTTGCCAGTTTTTTTCCTCGGTGGGGTTGCATTTCCAGTGGGCGTCGGAGAAGAGAACCACCTCCTGACCGTCGGCCAGTCGCACCACCAGTTTGACGATCAAACCGGCGGGACCGGGCGCGGTGTTGGCGGCTGCGATGGCGAGCGTGTTGTCGCCGGCGGTGAGCAGCGTGGCGATATCGAATCGTTTCGGCTTGTTCCAGTCGTTTGGGTTGTGCGAGCTTTCGCCGATAAACTTGCCGTTGAGATAGGCCTCGTAAAGATTGTCGGCGGTTATGAGCAGTTCGCCGGACTTGATCTCCGCTTTCTCGGTCACGGCGATGTTGGCGCGGAAATAAACCGTGTCCTTCGGCTGGTTCAGGTCGGACGAGGTCCAAATCCATTTGGCGCCCTCAAAATCCAATGCAACGGCATTGGCCGCCAGCCACATCATCAACAGAACGGCATGTCTCATCGCGCGCATTATATCAGCAAGAGACGATGTGGCGAATTTTGTCTTCAATTTTCACTGCGACATCATTGAGGGGCGGGGTTTGGGGGATGTGACGGTGATTCGCGGTCGGACCCACTGCGAGGGACGAAACGATGGACAAAATCGAGGACGGATCGGGTAAAGGTGAACTCGCCGTTTTCGGGAAGACAACGGTCGGGCAATTGAACCCAGCTTTCGATGACGTACTGATCGGGTGCGCCATCCACAAGCGCATAGTCGTAGCCCTGCTGCATGATGCCGACATACCATGTCGAGTCATCGGCGAGTCCCTTGCGGCGCATGGCGGGCAACAGTGACGGCCAGTAGATGAGGCTGAACGGCAGTTTCCGTTGCCGGCAGTGGCGTTCCAGTTCGCGGACCTCCCGCCAGTTGCCGCGATCAAACGCGACGAACTCCGCCCAGTTTACGTCGAGACGGTAAAAGTCAAGGCCGCGCACATTCCGGTCCGCCAGCGCCTTGTTCAGGGCCTCGATCCACCGGTAGTGATCTGCCAGCGGGATTGAAGGATACGTCTCGATGTCGCCAATGAGGACATGTGGAAAATGTTGTCGCACCAGCGCGATATAGGCGGCGGTTTGCGCAATGGCGTAGTCGTCGGACTTGTGGATGTGCTTGCGACAGCAAAGGAGCGGCTCGTCCATCGCAATGGCGTGGATTTTTCCGCCAAGCCGTTCGATGCGTTCCCAGATGGGGCGCTCGATGGCGAAGGTTTTCTCCCCGGTTAGTCCCCAGGGCTTGATGGCACCCACTTCGAGGCCGAGTTTCAAATTCCACTCTGCCAGTCGCGCGAACCATCCCTTCAGTTCGTCGTCGGTAAATTGCTTGTGAAAATTGAGGTCGGTGTAGCCGAGAACATCCACTCGCGCGCGAGTCTGTTTCCACTGGTCGGGTTGCTCAAAGAGCGCACGCAGCGCCCTGCCGTTGTCATGCGCCGGCGGCATCATCCATACCTCTGCCGCGGAAGCAGCGGTGAGGATTGCGGCCAATAACACAGCGCATATCAACGGTGCTTTTATTCTTTTCCTCCAAGCAAATGGCGGACAAAAAACTCAGTGCGACGGCGTTTGGCGTAAGCAGACTCGCCCGCGCCGTGGCCGGCACCGGGGATGACCAAGAGTTCAAAGTTTTTGTCGGCCTTAATGAGGGCGTTGACCAACTGCATCGTCGAGGACGGATCCACGTTCTTGTCCAGTTCGCCAACGGTCAGCAGCAGTTTCCCCTGGAGACGGTGCGCCTGGGTGACATTGGATTGTTCCGCGTAATGCGGGCCGACCGGCCAGCCCATCCAGAGTTCGTTCCACCAAATCTTGTCCATCCGGTTGTCGTGGCAACCGCAGTCTGCCGCGCCAACCTTGTAGAAGTCCGGATACATCAGCAGCGCTCGCACCGTGTTTTGTCCGCCCGCCGAACCACCGTAGATGCCGACACGCGTCGCGTCCAGTTGCGGATATTTCGCCGCGGCTGCCTTGATCCAGAGGATACGGTCGGGCAACCCGGCGTCGCCCAAGTTTTTCCAGCAGACATCGTGGAATTTTTTTGAACGATTCGACGTGCCCATGCCGTCTATTTGCACCACGACGAATCCCGCTTCGGCCAGTTCCTGTGGCCCGTGAAATGAGGCAAAGGCCTTTGGCACAAACGAGTCCTGCGGCCCGGCGTAGATGTGCTCAATGATCGGATATTTCTTTCGCGGATCAAATGTTGTGGGGCGATAAATGACACCGTAAATATCGGTCGTGCCGTCGCGGCCTTTCGCCACAAACCGCTCCGGTGGTTGCCAGCCTGTCTTCAGCAGAGCCGACCAATCGGCGCGTTCCAGTTCGCAGACGCGCGCGGCGTTGTCGCTGCGCCGCAGTTCCGTGACCGGCGGCAGGTCCACTCGCGACCAGGAGTCCAGAAAGAAACGCCCGTCTGGCGAGAAACGAATGTTGTGCGTCCCGTCGCCCTCCGTCAATACCACCAGCCCCGTCCCGTCGAAGTTCACCCGACAATAGTGAATGTAATACGGGTCCTGTCCTGGACGAATCCCGCCGGCGCGAAACCAGATTTGGCGTCGGGTCTCGTCCACGCGCTCGACGCCGCGCACCACCCAGTTGCCGCGCGTGATCTGGTTTTTCACGCGACCGGTGTCGGCATCGTACAGATAGAGATGGTTCCAACCGTCGCGTTCACTCATCCAGATCAGTTCCCGTGTCGCATCGAGCGGATGACAGAACAGTTTGTGCGCGTAGTCAATAAACGTCGCGCTCTGCTCATCCACCACCGCCCGCGCTGCGCCGTTGCGAGCGTCCACCGCGATGACCCGTACCACCTGGTGGCCGCGCTGGTTGTAGAGGAAGGTGAAGTGGCTCGAATCCGCCGCCCATCGGATGTCGTTGATGCTCCACGGATTCGGGAAGAGCGTGTCGGCAATGGGAATCTCTCGCGCGGTGGCCACGTCAAAAAGATGCGGTTTGCTGATGGGAACGTTATCGCCCGGTTTCAGATAGGAACACCAGTGTAGTTTTGGCTGGAGCTGATCTTTGGGCGAGGACTCGATGAGATAAACCTTGCGGTCATCCCCCTTGCGAGTGCGCATAACGACGAATTTGGTCGCGTCAGGCGACCAGTGAATCGCGCCGCGATAGCCGTCCTCCTCCGTGCCGTCCTTTGTCAGCGGCGTGTCGCCGAGCCAGACATTGTGATCTTGGATGCGAGCGGGTGGACGTTTCGGGGCGGGCTTTGGCGGCGGCGCCGACGGTTCCGCGATCACCGCGATGCCATCCTCATCGGTCGCCTCAAACCGCCCCAGTTCCCGTCCTTTCGTGTCCGTGGCCAGCCAGAGATGACCGACAAAGGTCTGCTGACGGTGCGTCCCGCCAGCCGGGATGGTGGCGTACGGTTTGCGTCCGCCGTCGGTATCGAGCCAGTAGATTCGAACCTCGACCGCGGTTTGGTTGGTGAACGTGATCGAGGTTTCCTCGCCGCTACGGCGCGAGACGCGCGCCGTCGGGGTCGGCGTCAGTGTCGTGACGCCGAATTTGGGTGGTTTGGGAACCAGCGTGCGGGTGCCTTTGACGGCATCCACGAGGATGAACTCTTTTTTGCCGTCTGGCAGGTCGTTGACATACCAGAAACGATTGCCTTCGGCGTCCCAGTGCGGGACGACGCGCGTTTTGAAGACCTTGTTGGCGGTTTGCTGGCGCAACGAGTCAGCATGAGCGCCAACAAGCAGCGCCGCCAGTATCAAACACGCGACAACAAGCTTCACGGTTTCTGGTTTTTCAAAGTTTGATACAAGTCGAACGCTTCTTTCGGTTTTCGATTGTCATGCACGACAGCGCGCACGGCCTGGATCATGGCGACGGGGTGTTCGGCTTGGAAAACGTTGCGTCCCATGTCCACGCCCGCAGCACCCTGGTCCACGGCTTCGTAGGCCATTTGGAGCGCTTCCAGTTCGGGCAGTTTCTTGCCGCCGGCGATGACGATCGGGACCGGACAGGCAGCAACCACCTTCTCAAAGTCGGGACGGCAGTAGTAGGTCTTGATGACATGGGCGCCGTTTTCGGCACAGACGCGCGTGGCCAGTCCGAGATAACGGGCGTCGCGGGTGAGTTCCTTGCCGACGGCGTTGACGCCCAGCGTGGGGATGCCGTAGCGGGTACCTTCGTCAATCGTTTTGACCAGGTTGCGGATGGTGTCGGCCTCGAACTTGGTGCTGCCGATGGCGCACATGACGGCAAGCATCGAGGCGTTGAGGCGGATGGCCTCCTCGATGTTCATCACACACTCGTCGTTGAGGTCGGTCAACACCGTGGAACCGGCGGAGTAGCGCAACGAGATCGGTTTATTCATCGTCGGCGGCACGATCTGGCGGAGCGCGCCACGCGTGCACATGATGCAGTCGGCGTACGGAATCAACGGCACAATTGTCAGATCCATCCGCTCCAACCCGGAGGTCGGCCCCATGATGTAGCCGTGGTCAAACGCCAGCATCACCGTGCGCCCGCTTTTGGGGTTGAAGATGCGGGAGAGACGGTCTTTGATACCCCAGTCCACGTGAGCATTGCCCTTGAGGAAGTATCCTTCGGTTTTTTGGGGAATACCGATCCCGTAGTCTTTTGCGTCGAGATTGCCAGTTGCTTCAGCCATGATGGGATTTCCTTTCTGTTTTTGTAATCGGGTCAAATCATTTCAACAGTGCCGCGTCGGCGAACGCCTGAAAGATCATCGCGACGGATGTGGCGCCGGGATCCTGGACTCCGCGGGTACGGTCGCCCAGGTTGCGAGCACGGCCAAAACGGGCCAGCATGTCCTTCGTGGCGATTGCGCCGCGCGTCGCCGCGTCGGCGGCCTGACTCAGCGCCTCTGGCGGAGTCATGCCGGCGTCGGCTGCTGCGCGCAGGGCTTTGATGGCGGGCACCATGGCGTCCATCAACGTCTTGTCGCCCGGCGCCGCTTTGGTGTGGGCGCGCATACCGGCCAATCCCGCTTCGAACAAGGCCGCCAGCGCGGTGGTGTCAAGTTGGGCCACATCACCGGCGCCTTCGGCCATGCCGGTGAAAAACGAGCCGAGCAACGGCGGCGTGGACCCGCCATCCACACACATCACGTCCCAACCCACCTGATTGAGCAGGTCGGCGATTTTACCGCCGTGGTCGGCCTGGGACGCCGCCTCGGCGGCATCCATCACTTTGCAAATGGTGGTGCCGTGGTCGCCGTCGCCAATGGCGGAATCGAGGCGGGAAAGTTCCTGTTCGTTGGCGCGGATTTTCGCGGCGGCGGCGCGGATCATCCGCACGAGGTCGTTGTAATCGAGCGTTTGCATTATTTTTCACCCCAGTACGGCGTGTCGCAGGGTGCGTCGAGCAACGCCGCCAGTTCGTCGTCCACCTTGGCCACATGCATCTGGAAGCCGGCCATCTCCTGGACGGTGAGGAATTCGCCCACGCGGGCGCGAGCGAGCGTGATTCCCTTCTGGTCAAGAATCTGTCCGACACGGCGCATGATGATGTATTGCTCCATCAGAGTTGTCGCGCCGGCGCCGTTGATCATGACGAAAACCTTGTCGCCTTTCCGGGCTTTGACCGCTTCGAGCAACTGGTTCAACATAATGTCGGCAGTCTCGTCGGCGGTCTTCATCTTTGAGCGGCCCGTGCCGGCTTCGCCGTGCTGGCCCATGCCGATTTCCATTTCGTCGTCGGCCAGTTCAAAGATGGACTGGCCGGTGGCCGGGTGCGTCGCCGTCTTCAACGCCACCGCGAGTGTGGCCATGTTGTTGTTGTATTTTTCGGCCACGGCATAGACCTCATCGAGCGAGCGGCCCTGTTCCGCCGCCGCGCCGGCCACCTTGTAGAGCGGGATACAGCCGACAAGACCGCGACGGTTTTCCGCGGGGGCGTCTGCGCCAGGGGCAATATCCTCGTGGGTGAGGATCATTTTCACGTTCAGCCCGGCCTTTTTGGCCATTTGCATGGCGATGTTGGAGGCCATCACGTCACCCGCGTGGTTGAGCACGACAAACAACACCCCGGCGGGACGGTGAGCGAGTTTGAGCGCTTCAAACACTTTCGGCCCGGCCGGCGCGGCAAAAATGTCGCCCACGACACTGATGTCGAGCATTCCTTCGCCGACGAAACCGCTGAGCGCCGGCTCGTGTCCGGCGCCGCCGAGGGTCACCAGCGCGACTTTCGACGGGTCCTTTGGTTGGGCGCGGACGACAAGTTTTTCGGAAACGAGTTTGACCTTGTCGGAATAGGCGAGGGCGTAACCTTCGAGCAGTTCTTTGGTGAGGTTCTTCGGGTCGTTGATGAATTTCTTCATGGGCATGGCGCTGTTCTCCTGTGTTGAAGTGTGCGGGTTATACCGTCTCATTTCGCCGCTGCCAAGCCGGGAATTATCGCAATCGCTCGATCATTTCAGCGACGCGGCGACGGTGTTGGTGGAGTGGTTGTGGGTCGTGCGAGTAGGTCTTGTCATCGGTGATGACAGTGTCGGGAACAAGCGCCAGTTGTTCGGCCTGCTGGATCAGGCGAGCGGAAACGCCTCGTTTTTTTGCGGCGGCAATGGCGTCGTCGAGCAATGCGAAGTATTCGTAGTCCTCGATTCCTTCGCGAAGCATTTCCCAGCGCAGGGAACTGATCGGGCCGTTGAGATATTTTTGTTTGTCGGTTGTCACATCGCGGTTCGGCGGATAGAGGAATCGCCCGTCGCCGTTGCCCCAGTAACCAATTTCGCCGGGTTTCTTGCCGTAACCGGTCTCGTAGCTCATGGGATCCAGCCACGGATTTTGGATCGCGGGCGACGGGAACGCCGTCGGGCTGTTCCAGTAGGCGGTCTCCCAGACCAACAGTCCGCTCACACCCCATTTGCGACTGAGCCACGACCAGACGCGCAAATCCACCGCAGGATGATCTATGAACAACCCGATGTACGGCGCGCGAGGCCCGCAACAGAGATACCACCAAAATCGCTCCCCTACCCTGCGCCGCTCGGCAATAGTCTTCGCATCCACCGCGCCGACAACCGGGCACCACAGGTCCACGCAGTCAAACAATTCCGGCTCTGGTTGTTCGGTCAACATTCGCGTCAGCCCCGGCGCGACGCGACGGATGCGTTTCATGGTGTCGGCGACAAATTCGTAATCTTTCTTGTCTGGTTCGTCGAACCAATAGACATACGCCTTTTGCAGCCAGCCTTTTGCGCGAAGATGTTCGACCAGTTGGCGGGCGTGGCTTTCCAGCAGCCGCTCATATTCGGGGGTGCCCTGCTCGTGTTTGCCGATGCGCCCTGGCGATCGCTCGAAGAATGTTCCGCCGCCCAAACCGTGCAGGTGCACCATGATGGAATTGAAGCCGCGTTCATCCAGCCACTTCTCGCAGACCCGATCAAATGCGGTAAAATCCATCACAGCATTCGTCTCCCCGAAGGTAACGCGGTACGGATCAAGCGATGCCGGGGTATAGGGCGCAATCCGATGCGCGGCGAAGCTTTCCAGATAAAGATCGAGCACCTGACGCAATTCGTCTGTCGTGGTCAGGTTGTGGTAGCGTCGAATCATCTCGGTGTTCAGGCCAAACGCTGTTTGCAAACGCGACGTTTTTGGCAGAGTGAAATTCCAGACACGCAGCCGCACCGGCACCGTCGCCCGCCAGCCGTCCGCTGTCAGTTCAATTTTCCCGTCGTAATCGCCCGGCGGCTGTTCGGGGGGTACATACACCGTGATCCAGAGCGGATGGTTTCGTCCCGGTTCAAGCGTTGTGTCTGGCTCGAACGGCGGCAACGGGTCCGGCCACCACCCCGGCGAGCCCGCCATGTCAGTGGGACGGGTCACCTCGACGTAGCCGACACGATCCACGCGCGCGTTCAGGCCCGACACCGTAACCCGCAGATGACGCAATTCTTTCTCGGGTCGGATGACGAGTTGGACGGGTTCATATTCGTTACGGGCGGCGCACAATTCGATACGTCGGCTTCGGGCCGTCGGCATGGGCCGCGTCTGCGACACTTTGTACGTCCCCTCGCACCACCAGAGGCCCGGTGTCGGCAGGGCGTACCCGTACGATGCGTCATGCAATACGGCAACGCGACGTTGCAGGGTCGCACGATACACTTCCTCGCGACGGACGCGAACCGAGATGGTGATTGTGTTCAGTCCGCTTTGTCGTTGAGCGCATGGCACCATCACGATACCCGCCGCGCGCGCCGCGACACGTTGTTCCGGTCCGCCGTTGACCGAGGTCGTAATCTCCGCCGGTGCTTCCACCTCCACCGCGCACGCCTCGTCGGTCAGAGACCGGATCCGGACAGGGAAATCGTCCCGTGCCACCTCAATATCCGGAAACACGGTCGCGCCGTGCGTTGTGCCGAAATCGGTGTCAAGCGTGGACGTGTATCGGTACTCGTTGATCTGGAAATTGGCGGATTTGCCGACGGCGCGAATCCGCACAAACACGGTACCGTCGGGCAACGCGGCCCGCACCACACCAGTGTTGTCAAATCGGGCGACTTCCCGCCACGATGTGGCATCGGGACTGGCTTCGATCACGCCAACGCCACCGGTGCGGTAGGAGCAACCGACTTCCACCGTAGCCGCCGTTTGTTGGCACCCGGGCAGGTCGTGCCGATAAACGACTTCCGCCCCTTCGTTGAATGTCCAGCGGTTGGAGTTGAACCCGCATCGGAAGGACGCCAGTGGACGCGAGTAATTGGCTCCCTCTCCATCGAGCGGCGCGCGAAACGTGTACCGCCGTCCCACGACGCTTTCACCCTCGCCGAACCGGTCATGGACGGCTTGTGTCGGGCGCAGTTGAATCTCGCAGAAACGGATGGTTGTTGCCGCCTCCCACTGGCCGAAGCGGAGAAAAGTCTCTCGCACGTCGGTAGGTGTCGTGAAGACAAAACTCTGTCGTTGCCAGTCGGTGGCAACGGGGAAATCGCGGTTGCAGAAGTTCGGGCCGGAAATAACGCAGCCAGAGGTCGCGCGTTCCGCTTTCACCTTGAAAGAAACCCGATAGAGGCGGTTGGGCGTCAGTGTCAGATTCGTGGTGCGCCAGTAGCCGGAACTTTTGCCGTCGCCGGTCACGCGGAGACATCCGTTTGTTTCGCGAGCGCCGCTGCCGACCAACTGCCAGGCATCCGTTGGCGGCAACAAGAACAGGCTGAGAAGCACAAGGATCATGGGGCGGACTTGAGCACCAGCAAACCGAACAGCCCGCCGGCGATGTTGTCGGGGTGAGCGTGAAACGTAACCGTCACGCTCTGTTTGCCCTGGGTGAGTTGGACGGGAATGATGTAATCCACGTCAAAAAACTGGCCGGGCTTGTTCCTGTTGAGTTTTTGCGTGGCAATCTTTTCGCCATTTACAAGGATGTCAAAGACCCGATTGCCACCGTCATCACCCCAGTAGGCACAACGCAGCGTCATCGGCTGGTCGGGCAGGACCTTCACTTCGTAACGAATCCACGCGCGGGTGTCGCGCCAAGAGCGGTCTCGGTGATAACCGGTGCGGGTCCGTTCGCCCTGGTAGTTGTGCTCGGTCTCGGATTGCTGTTCGCCAGGGCGAACCTCGTCCACAATTCGCGCTTCAAAAGCCCGTCGGGCGAGGTTGGCCTTCTCGATCTCGGCTTGTTTCGCGCGCCACTCCGCTTCGGTAAAACAGTTCCAATAGACGTTCATCCGCTGATGATGGATACGGTAGTAGGGTGACAGCGTCACGTCGTGAGGTCGGCCAATACCCTTTGTGCGAAACGTCAGCGGCTCACCGGGGATTGGCTCGATGTGTTTGACCAACTCCGAGGGATCGCACATCAACACCGGCACGTCCGGACAGGGACTACCGCAAAGGTCAAGTTGCCGTCTCACGTAAAGATTCAGCTTTTCCATGCCTTCGGTTCCTAGCTCGCCGGCAAGGACAATGGGGCCGACCATGAGTGCGACGATTCTCGGGTTGCCCGGCAATGGTTCGACGCGCAGTTCCATTGGAATCTCGATGTCCAGCGTATCACCGTCGCGCCAGATGCGGCGGTGCTCCCTGTAACCGCCCGCCTGACGAACTTTGACATTGAGTTCGACGGGTTTGGCGCATCGGAAGATCAGGCGCGCGGTGTTGCGTTCGGGAAATTGTGTCTCCTGGCGCAGCACAAGCCCCTTTTCTTTCCACGTCAGTTCGGAAGCGATGAACAGGTTCACATAAAGCGAATCGCCGTCGCGGGCGTAAATCGTCTCGCCGTATCGGGCATGATTTTCGACGCCGGTGCCGGTGCAACACCAAAACGAGTCCTGCGGTGTGTTGTAGCTTTTGAAATGCCCCGGTTTGAGCGAGGCAAAGTAAATCATCATGCCGGTGCGCGGGTCCTGGGAGGCGAGGATGTGGTTGTAGAGAGCGCGCTCGTAGAAATCCATCAGACGGGCGGATGGCTGCCAGGTGAACAAATGGCGTGTGAGTTTGAGCATGTTGTAGGTGTTGCACGTTTCACACGTCACCGGGCTGAGGTGTTTGGCGAAATCGGTAACGGGAAAGAAATGCTCGCTGTCACTGTGGCCGCCGATGCAGTAAGAGCGGTCGAGCGCGACAAACTTCCAGAAGTTGGACGCGATGGCGGCAAACCGTCCGTCGCCGTCCAACTCATACTGACGTGCGGCGCCGATGATTTTGGGAATCTGCGTGTTGGCGTGCAGGCCATTGAGTTTGTCTTCGCCACGGGCCAACGGCTCAAAAATGCGCTCGTGGTTGAACGCGCGGGCGAGCGCCAGATGGTCGGGATTACCCGTGATGGCATAAAGATTCGCCAGCACTTCATTCATGCCGCCATGCTCATTGTTGAGAGCTTTCTGTTGTTGTTCGTGGCTGAGACGGTCCACGCGCGGTTTCAGCCAGCCGGCCATTTTCACGAGAACCTCCAGCGCGTGCTGATTGCCGCAACATTGGTGCATGTCGAGCAGGCCGGCCATGATTTTGTGGAGCGTATAATAGGGCGCCCAGACCGGTTTACCGGTGTCCACCCGGTCGAAAAAGGATTCGGGGAATGCCGAAAGATAGCCGGACTGGCTCTGACACTTGGCCAGTTCGGCAACCATGTAGTCGCCTTTTGCCTTCAATTTTTCATCGCCCGTGCTGGCATACATCAGGGCGCAGGCACTGAGGTAATGGCCGACGAAATGCCCTCGCAACTCGCAACCGGGCGACTCCCAACCGCCGAGCGGTTCCGCCGTCGAGGGTAGTCCGGCGTTGACGCGGAAGTTGTGAAGCAGCCGATCAGCATCGAGCGCATGGAGATACTGGCGGTCGCGTTCTTGCGCCGTTTTGAATGGACCTTCGAGCAAACGGACTTCGTTCAAACCAAAGAATGTAAGCGAGAGAAGTAACGCTAACATGACTACATTCGTTTTCGATTGAACTCGGCGAGCGCGTCCGTCATGGCGCGGATGTTGGCCGCGGGCATTCCCATGCTGACGCCGCCGCCCACGGAGAGGATGAGCGGATGGTCGCCGGCGTTTTGCAGAACCTCGCGCGTGGCAGCAGCAACTTCGGCGGGCGTGCCGCGTGCGCCGATTTCGAGCGGGTTGACGTTGCCCATCAATGTCATTCGCCCTCCGACACGACGGGCAGCCTCGGCAACGGGAAGTTGTTTGCCCCAATTGAGAACATCAAAACCGGTGTCGGGTAACAGTTCGAGACAGGCGGTGACATTGGCATCGTTGTGATAAACCTTGACCCAGTCGGACGGAAACGCGTCACAAATGCGTTTGAGGAACGGATGAGCAAATTCCTCGTAATGCTCATGACCGAGAAATCCGACGATGTCGTCAAGCACCAGAATTCCCTCGACGGTCGGCCCGATGACTTCGGCTTGTGCCTTGAGCCAGTCAATGGTGAGTTTCGTGGTGAGGTCGAGCAGTTTCACCACGAGTTCAGGTGATTCGACGATGTCCATCATCAACTCCGTCACGCCCCGGAAAAACGAGGCCGTGCAAAGCGGGCCGCGCGCGGCGACAACAGGGATTGTGTAGCCGGCGTCGAAAATGCGCTTTTTCATTTTCTCATACCGGTGCAGCAGCAGCGGCATGAACCCGTCGGTGTGCGGATCGGGCGGGGAAATCTGGCCGATGTCATCGAGATGAAACGGGATACGTTCTTCACTGGGAGTCTGATCCTTCCAAAAACGGATGCGAACACCGAGCGCCGACGGCTCGGCTGCCATGCCGCACTCGGCCCACCACGACGGGAAGAAGATCACGTCGGGAAACTCTTGCATGATTTTCAGATTCGACTGAAACCACACTTCGGGATCGAAATAATAGTCAAGATGCCCGATGCCGAGATATCCTGGCATCCACGGGCTGTCCACGATCAATGCCATCGGAACCGGTCCCCCATTGTTACGCCGTTTCGCCGCCTGTTTGAACGTCTGCCATTGTTCGGGTCTCATAATGGCGGGCAGAGTACGAACAGAGCCGTGTCAAGGCAAGCGCAGAACAGTCCACCCCTGTTTCTCATCGCATGGCGCGTATGGGGGGCAAGGCCACCGACAGCCGGGATGGGACCGCATTGGGGCGCGGCGGCTGGCACAAGCGCGGTTTGTGGACGGAACACCAAGCGCAACTGCCCCCTTTTATGCTTTACTTTGAGCTTGGTTTTCGCAAGATGCGCCCGCATGAGCCATCATCACCAACTTCAGTTGCAGCGCTTTGAGCTGAAGTACATCGTGTCTCCTCAAACCGCCCTTCAGGTGCGCCAGTTTGTGCAATCCTACCTGGAACTGGACGAGTATGGCGCAGACAAACCCGATGGCTCCTACGCCATCCACAGCCTCTACCTTGATTCGGACCGACTCAGCTTTTTCTGGCACACCATCAATGGCAATAAAAACCGTTTCAAACTCCGCCTCCGTTTTTACAACGCCGATCCACACGCTCCCGTTTTCTTCGAGATCAAACGCCGCGAGGCCGACATCATCCGCAAACAACGCGCCGCCGTCCGCCGCGACGTTGCCGCCAGCTTGTTGGTCGGCCAGCTTCCCCATGCCGACGACCTTTGGAAACCCGACGCCAAATCGTTGGCCTGTCTGCACGAGTTCTGCCAATTGATGCAGCAGTTCGAGGCACGTCCCACGGCGCGCGTCAGTTACTTGCGCGAAGCATGGGTCAGTCCTGAGTCCGACGACCTGCGCGTGACCATTGACCGCCAGGTGCGTTGCTGGCCACAAACCACGGAGGAACTGCGCACCGAAACACCAGATGTCCCGCTGGTCTTTGGCGAAAAACCGGTCGTCGAAATCAAATTCACATGCCGCTACCCGGACTGGCTCCGCGACATGGTCCATGCCCTTGGCATGACGCGCGGTTCCGCCGCCAAATACGTGGACGGCATCCAGGTGTTTGGCCAAACCCACTTTGTCCGCCAACCCGGCGGTTTCACAGAAAGGAGACACCCTCATGAGCGAATGGATGCTCTTCACCGGTGATTATGCGCTGGCCCCCATCAACGTCCCCGCCCTCATTCTCAGCCTGCTGCTGAGTTACCTGCTCGGCCAACTCATCGCCTGGGTGTACATGCTCACCCACAGCGGCCTCTCCTACAGCCGCAGCTTCGTCAAATCCCTCGTCGTCACCCCCGTCATTGTTGCCCTCGTCATGGCCGTCCTCGCCAACAACATCGTCACCGCCTTCGGTCTCATGGCCGTCTTTGCCATCGTTCGATTCCGCAACATCCTCCGCGACACCCTCGACACCTCCTACGTGCTCGGCGTCATCGTCATCGGCATGGGGTGCGGTACCCAAAAATACGCCACCGCACTGCTCGGCGGCTGTTTGATTGCCGCGGTGCTTTGTTTCCTCTGGTACACCTCCTTTGGAAGCCGCCACCGTTACGATCTTATCCTCAACCTCCGCTGGGCGCGTCCCGCCGCCGAACTGGCGGAACTGGCTGCGCTCTTGGAGCGTCATGCCATGCGCCTCCAACTCGCCAGCCAGCGTGCCAGCGACACCGGCACTGGCGCCGACATTTCCTACCGTCTCCTCCTGCGCGACCCCGACCGCGCCAACGAATTGTTGGCAGAACTGCAGACGCTACCCGGCGTTTCCCGCATCACCACCCTCCGTGCCGAGGAAGAATCCGAACTCTAACCCTCACTCCCCTTCTGCTACCGTCCCGTAAAACAGAAAACGCTCCATGAACCCACTCTGCCTGATTTTGTTGGTCACTGCCGGTTCAGTCGTCCGTTCCGACGCGACAACAGCCACGGTCTTTTCCCCGGACAGCTTCTGGTATCGCCCGATTCCTGCCGACGCGCCGTTGCACACCAATTCCGCGGCGTTCGTGCAGGAGTTTTTGCGCCAGAAAAAAGCCTACTACGGCACCGTCTCCATCAACACCTTGGAATACGCCAGCCCGGTGTATGTGGTCGGCCCGGACACTCCCATCGTTCGGGTGACGGAATGGGATTGCCAAAACAAAAAGTTCAAGGACCCGAACCTGGCGAAACAGTGGGAAGCCGTCCCCATCCCATCCTATGCCGAGCCGGCCGACGGTACCGACGCGGAAATGACCATTTACCAGCCGTCCACTGACACGATCTGGGAGTTCTGGCAGGCCCGCAAGACCAACGGGCAGTGGCAGGCGTGTTGGGGCGGCCAGCTCAGGAATGCCTCGAAAAGCGACGGGATCTTTCCCAACCGCTACGGCACCACCGCCACGAGCCTGCCGTTTCTCGGCGGCCAGATTACCGTCGAGGAACTGCGGCGTGGCGAAATCAACCACGTCATGGGGATCGCTCTGGTGGACACCGAACACTGGAACATCTTTTCGTGGCCGGCCACTCGCTCTGACGGTTGGAACCCGAAAAAAGCTCCCAACCGCATTCCCGAAGGACTTCGGTTCCGTCTCGATCCGTCGGTGGAGGTGGACAAATTGAATCTGCCCCGTGTCGGCAAAATCATCGCAAAAGCAGCGCAGAAATACGGGTTCGTTGTCTGGGACAAAGCCGGTGCCATTTCGCTGCGGGCGGAGAACCCGAAGTCCTACACCCTGCGTGGTCAACCGGACCCCTACCCCGAACTGTTCGAGGGCAAGCCCGCCTGGGCCATCCTGCAAAACTTCCCGTGGGACAAACTCCAGTTTCTGCCGCACGATTACGGCAAACCGACGACACGCTGACCATCGCTACCGGTTCAGCTCTTCCTCGATAACCTTTGCCACCTGTTCCGCCAGTGCGCGTGACCCGGCGGCGGTAAAATGAACATCACGCGGTTTCTGGAGCTTGTCGAGATGCGGCAGACAAAAGGCGTGAAGATCATTCACGCGAATACCGTTGGCTTGCATGATCCGCAACGCGGCTGCGTTGTAACGGCGTTCGGCGCCCGCGTCGCGGATTTTCGTCCCTTCGGGAACCGGGGTCGTGGTGGCGAAAATGAGTCGCGCGCCAGTGGCTTTGAGTTTTTGAACGATAATTCCCAGGTTTTCGGCATACTTTTCCACGGTGGCCTGCGGCGGGTCCTGCGGATTGGAGGTGGGCTTGTCGTCGCCGGGTTGGGCGACATGTTTGAGGTCGTGGAGGCCGAAGTTGAAGTGGATCACAGCCCATTGGGTGTTACCGATCCAGCGGTCAATCGCCTGCACGCCCTTGGTAGTACCGGCGCAGTTCTCGGCGGGCCGATAGACGTTGGCTTTCCCCTTGAGGAATGCCCGCACATCAAGCGTGTAACCCATCGAAATGGAGTCGCCAATGATCAGCACGTTTGGCAAGGAAGGGTCCGGGGTAAAACTCCACTGTGTATTTTTCTTCTCAATGTCCGAACCTTTCTCTGGAACAGCCGCTACGGCAAGAGCCATCAGCAAACCTAAACAGGCCGTCCGTCTCACGGTTTTCAGTTTCATTTCAACATTTCCTTTATGACCGGCTCGATGGCGTCGGTCAGCAGTTGGTAGGCGGGTTGTTTCAGGTGAAGGCGGTCAGGTTGGTAAAACCCCTCGCGCAACGCGCCATCGGCCTCGACAAATTTGTCGCCGAGATTGAGAAATCGCACAGTCTTGGTATCGGCGAGTTTGGCAATGCGAGTGTTAACAGTCTTGATCCAGGTACGAACCTTGTCGTCCTTGCCAAAAATCGGCAACACCCCCAGCAAGAGCACCTTCGTCTGCGGCTGTTTCTGGCGAATGGCGGCGACAACGGCTTCGATGCCGCGCGCCGTGTCGTCAGCGCTGTAACCGGGCCAGACGTTGTTGATGCCGATCATTAGCACCACCAGTTTCGGCGCACAACCATCGAGGATACCGTGTTCAATCCGCCAGAGCACCTGCGGGGTACCGTCGCCTCCGATACCGAAGTTGACCGCGCCGAGCGGCTCAAATCGCTCCTTCCAGAGCGTTTTGTCCCAGCCCTGTGTCAGTGAATCTCCGATGAACATGACATTGATACCGCCCTGTTTGGCCCGGTTGACCTGGCCGTCCACTGTCTGGCGCCACGCCTTCGGGAAATCCTTCCAAAATCCTTCGCCGGGACTCCACGCGTTGGCCGGTTTCGGCGGCGGGACAGGAGCGTTCCCCAATGCAAGCAGCGTGAACAGGACAAGAGCGTGTTTCATGGCTTTCTCCGAAAAGGTTCAACGTACAGCGGAACATCCGTCAGTGTTAGCCTGCGACCGCCGACAATGGTTTCGCGTGGCGCGGCGTTGGTGGTCCATGCGGCATATTTGGTCTGCCAGTTCTTGCGGAACATCAACACAAAGTCGTCGGGATTGTCAGTCTCGATGCGTTTGTCGAAGCGGTAGCCGCGCAGTTCCGCGACAAGTTTTTGCAGGGCAAGGTACGATGGCTTGGGATCGTAGGGTGCAACGCGTTCCTTGAAATACGGGAAACGGACAATGCCGAAGTGGTGTTCGGGTTCCTTTGGATCGGGGCCATCGTCATGCCAATCGTACCAGATCGAAAGCGGCACGCCAGCCATCAGGTTCACCAGAAACTGGCGCGGCAGATACTTCGCCTGACGTTCCTCGTCGAAATTTTTCCAAGCACAGGAGTAACCCCACTCGCCGGAGATGATCGGGATGTGTTTGCCTTTCGGCGCGTATTTGTCAATCAGCGCCCGTAATTTGGCGTACTCGGATAACACGGTTTCGGGATCTTTCTGCCGATACGGATGAACCGTCACTGCGTCCCATTCTTCGAGCGCGCCCATCTGAAAACAGGCTTCGAGAAACTTCAGGTCAATTGTCGAGGTCGCAGGGCCGCAGAACTGCTCGCGCGGCGCAACGGCCTTGATGGCCTTTCCCACAACGCGGGAAAGCGCAACATAGTTGGTGACGCTTGGCGAAGGTTTCCAGAATTGTTTGATGTTAGGCTCATTCCACATTTCCCAGAGAACGCCACGTTCTTTGAAGTGTTCGACGGCCGCCGCTGCCCAGCGGGCAAATGCGGCGCGGCACTCCTCGGAGTATGGAGACAGACCGTTGTCGTAGTGACGATTGGCGTAGTCCAAAATGAACAGCGCGCGGATGCCGTGCTCGTCGAGCGCCGCCATCAACCGGTCGTAGGCGCGGAAATCGTATTTGCCCTTCTCGCGTTCGGTGGCACCCCAGTGAAAATCCATCCGCACCCACTTGAACCCGGCGTCAGCCAGCATCTTCATCTCGCCGGGCTTTGGATCCGTAAAGTGAATGTTCACGCCGAATCCGTTGGGAATCGGCTCCACCGCAACCGCGACGGCGGCTGTGAAACACAAAAGGATGATGGTTTTCAACATGGCATTCATTGGATGCGATAGGCAAAGTCGGTATTCAAAACCGTGAACCCCAATTTGCCATTTTCCAGCGTAAAGGGCACGATTCGTTTGACGACACCCTTCGGGTCAACCGCTTCCACGGACTTCACGCGTTCCAGCGGCAACTGCACGGTGAAATCCTCGCCATCGGGCAATGGCGTGAGAATGAGTGTGTCGCCGTTACGCTCGCAACGAAACGCGCCGTCGGTTTTAGCCACGCCGAAGTCCACGGCAGTGGTGTTCGGTCGCCACCGCGGCGACGGCACAAATTCTTTTTCCGTTTTTTCGAGGCGAACATTGTCGGCGCTAACAATCAATTTGCCAATGCGATACCGACGATTCGGGTCTTCGTCGCCCAGCAACCGCTGACGGGCGTTGCGGTTCTTCGGATCGGTGAGACCGACAAGAATCTCATACTCGCCCAGCGGCATGTTCGTGGGGATGGTGATTGTCCAGTTGGTCCCGGTCAGCACATTGTCACGCCACTGACTGGTTGGCGGTTTCGGGCTGCCGCCGCCCGCAAATTCGGTAAGTGTCCGACGCCCCGGTGTGGGACGCGAGAAATGATAGAAGACATTGAAATCTTTGGAGAACGGCTGTTGGACGTTCCAATTGACAAGGAGACGGAACTTTCGGTCGCCGAGATATTCGACGCGCTCGGCGCGCGGCGTGATGGGAAGCGGCGCGTTGGGATTAAACACGCGGCTGTTGACATAGAATTTTTCTCTGGCACGCGACTGTTCGACGATGGTGTCTCCGATTCGCTCGATGCTCGATTCGATGTCGCCGTTCTTGGCGAAATAACCGTATTGCGGCAGGACGTGCCCAGCCGCCACCCAGTCGTTCGTCGAACGATTCACATACGCTCGTGCCCCAGACTTCCACGTGACGATGAGCCGATGAATGTCGCCCTCGGCGAACTCGACGTTGGTGATTTCATCGCGGGCAATGCTCTCGATGAAATCCTGCGCCAACCAGTACTTGCGGACCGCACCGCGCACAAGTCCCGGCAGGTCAATCATCAGCGCGTGACCGGTGAGCAACTCCGAGCTGATGTAGTCGTCGCTTTCGATGCCGTGTTCCTCGCGGCTGCGACCGCCTTGGTAACGATTAGAGTAACCGACGCCGTGCAAGCTGAACCGCGTGTGGTGAACGGCATCGAACCACGGCACGCGCGACCAGTCGCGGCAGACAACGGTGTTGCAGTAGCGGACCGGACGCGGCGTGAGTTGGAGGAACTGACAGTCGGCGCCGGCCAGCCAGCCGATAAGATGATCGCCACCGGCTTCGCTGACAGCGGGACCGCAACGTTTTTCGAGTAGTGCGAACGCTTCGCCCCAGTCACGCTGGGTCTCGCGCTTGGAGTGGAACTTGCCGTGACGATCATAAAAATCAAAGCAACTCATCGAGGTGAACACATCCACAAACGACGCCGTCGGTCGCAGTGCCGGCACAATCAGGTCAAGGTTGCGTTTGAGGAACGGCAGGATGTGGTCGGGGCGGAACTGGTAACTTTGCGCTTCGCGGCTTTCGTTGAGCCAGGCGCGACGCGGTTGGCCGTCGGCTGTGAACGTGATGTGGTCATAACTGAAGCCGGTGGCGTCGGGATAGAAATCAATGTAGTTGTCGTGCAAGCCCCACAATACGCCGCGTGAACGGCACAGTTCTCCCAGTCGTTTCAGGTCTTCGAGAGTGCCCAGCGACGGATTCGGCGGGAAAATGTCGGGCAAACGGTAATCGTACCCCCAACGTTGCCAGACGTGCATCATTACCAGCGAATTGGTCAGGCCGTAGTCAAAACAACGCGTCAGCTTCTCGGCGTCATCGGCGTAGCGGCCACCCCATAGGTCGAACACGAACCGACCCGCTTTGCGGGCAAAGCCACGCGAAGAACGTTTCTCGGACAGCGCGCGGTATTGGATGGCTGTGTCGAATGCGCCCGTCAAACTCGGCACAAACGTCAACGTCGCGTCGGGGTGCGTCTGAAGCTGGTAGGTGCGTGTTGCCGGATTGACCACGAACGCATCCGGTGGCGTGTCGGTGGCCGTGAGCAACGAAATGCCACACTCGAAATCACACGCGACGTGACTGGTGGCGAGGTTGTGCCCGCCCGCACCGGCACGAAAAGCTCCCGGCTCGACGATGCAATAGCCGTGTCCGTAATAAACGCGCGTGGCTTTCTGGTCGAATGCGCCCGCGCCGAGGCTGCTGATCCGTTCGGGTGATTCTACCTTGATACGCAGGCCGGGGCCGTCGGCCCATAATCGTACGATCACTCTCGGTTGCTTGTATCGCAGCGTGCCATCGCGCCCAATCGCCGGCGAACCGTTTAGTGGCTGATCGTTCACGGTAATCTGTAACCCGTTGAACAAGACATTGCGGTCAGCATTGCCGAAGCCGATCACACCGTCGGTAATGCCGTTTGGTCCGGGCACAAACACCGCCCGACAACCACCGTCGAGATTGAACACGAACAACTCCTTTTCCCCGGCCAACGCCTTGCGCGCGCGAGCGAACAGTTCCTGCCGCTCGGCATCGGTGAGCACTTTTGGAGGCGGGCCGACAACAAGGACGGGGTCGCCCCAATACGACGAATCGCAAACGGTGTTGTTCTTTGGCCCCGGATGACTTTCCAGTCGCAAGAGGATTTCTTTGCCCGCAAATGCGCTGAGGTCAGCTTCGCCCGGCAGCCAGGTCTTCGAATCAGTATGCCGCTCAAAGATTTTCTCCTCACCGACCCAGACGCGGAAGGTGACTCCGTCGCTTTTGCCTTCTTTCGGCATGCTGTCGCGGATGGCGTTGAAAAAACTGAGCCGAATTGGCGTGATCGGCGGCAGTTTGAGCCGATACTCGGCAAACACCGTGCCGGCGCGCGGACGATACGGCGGATGCATGATGATCGCCTGCCGTGTCTCGCCGCCGCGCGTGATCGTCCCGCGACCAAAACTGGCCGACGAAACCGTGTCGGAACCGCTCCAACCCACCGGCAGATAAACGAGCGGCTCGCCGACGTACGCCCAGGCGACACGATGTGACTTGAAATTGGCGAGGGCAAACGCGCCCGATGTCGGCACACGGTTGGCGGTAAATTCGGTGGACGTTTTTTCCAGCGAAAATTTCGTCTCGAAAATCTGCACGGCATGAGCCGTCTGGTTGCCAAACCGCGCCTCCACATGAATGGGATACAACGCCGAGTAGGTCCCGCGCCCGCAGGCAAACTGAAACTCTGCCGTAGCGGTTCCTTTCGGCGGTACGGTGACGCGGCGTTTTGTCTCGCCGACCGCCTGGCAATCGTCCACCAGTCCCTTCATTTCCAAGGTCACATCAAGCAGCGATTCGGAAGCGTTTGAAAGAGTTACGCCGACTGGCTGCGGCGTGTCGTAGCGGGTCACGCTCGCAATGTCGCTGATGGTCAGCGTCAACGTCCCTTCCGTGACGCGATGTCCATCGAACGCCAGCAGCGGGGCCCCCACCCTCAACGCGATAAGACTGACAAAAAGAAAATGGAAATTTTTCACTCGATCGAGATTACCGCAATGCCTTCCCGATGTCACCAACAACGCCACCGTGACCCATCGGAACGGTTTGTTTCAGCGATTTCATTGGCGCAAAAACTCCGCCAGTTTCACGGGTTGTCCGTCGCGGCGCTTGCTTTCCTCGGCGGCTTCCATGAAGGCAAGAATCTCCAATGTTTCCTGTTCCGACACGGGCGCGACACGGGTTTGGAAGAACTTTACGATCTCATGCACCAGCGGCGCATACCCGTCATAGCCACCGACGGGCGCCTCGCCTTTTTCACCGCGAGCGGTGCCACCGTAGGTTTTGTTGTCGCTTGCCTGGCGAAAAGTGCCAATGCGCCCGTCGCGCCAGGTACCAATGACTTCAATCTTGCCGTTGGCTGTCGGTACGCGTTTGACGCTCTCGCAACCGGGCCCCATAACGGTGAACAGGGATTCCACACCGTGGATGCCATACCAGAACAGTTCCGGATGATGCGGCTCAATGTGAACAGGAGAAAACGTCTCGGCACTGAGCACCTTGCCGATGGCGCCGTTGCGAACGGCCTGGGTGGCCTTACCGAAACGAAGCGAGGAGGCGCTGAACACGGAGACGTTCGCTTCACGGGCATGACGGAAGATTTCGCGGGCATCCTTGAGCGAGGCGGCCATCGGTTTGTCAATGAACAGCGGTTTGCCCGCGGCGATGACGGGGCGCGCCTGTGTCAGGTGCGGTCGCCCATCCACGCTTTCCAACAAGACGGCGTCCACATGTTTACACATTTCTTCGATGGAATCGTAGAAGACGACACCGAACTCTTTCTGAAGTTGCTCGGCAAATTTGTCCACGCGGGTACGGCTGGACTCGATGTCCTCGCTTCCGCCTTTGAATGCGGCGACAATGCGCGCGCCGGGAATGTGGTCCCTGGCGTTTGGGTCGTTGAGCAACTTGGTGAACGCGGGGACATGCGAGGTGTCGGTGCCGATAATACCGATGCGCAGGTCGGCGGCGTTGGCGATCAGGGCAACACCGACGACGGCGGCGGACAAGATTGCGCTTTTCATGAATCCTCCGTTTGGCTTAAATGGCCAACAGTATGAATCACACCCTCTCCCGCCGTCAATTCCTCAAACACTCCGCCGTCGTCACCACTGCCATGGCTGTCCCGTGGCGCGTGTTTGGCGCCTCGGCATCACCCAACGCGAAACTGGTCGTGGCCATCATGGGTTGTAACAGCCGCGGCATGGCGCACATCAAGGGAATGCTCGCCGCGCCAAACGTCGAAATCGCCTACATCTGCGACGTGGACGAACGCGCCGTGGCCAAGGGCATCAAGGCCGCCGCCACTAAACAGGGCAAGGAACCCAAGGGTGCCAAGGACATTCGCAAGGTGCTCGAAGACAAATCGGTGGACGCCATCTCCATCGCGACACCCAACCATTGGCACGCGATTGCAACCATCATGGCCTGTGCCGCCGGCAAGCATGTCTATGTCGAGAAACCGGGCAGCCACGACCCGCACGAGTCGGAGTTGATGGTTGCGGCGGCGCGCAAATACAAACGCGTCGTCCAAATGGGCAACCAGCGCCGCAGCATGCCGGGTATTATCGAGGGAATCCATAAAGTCCGCAACGGCGCCATCGGTCGGGTCTTGACGGCGCGTTGTTGGTACACGCGATTCCGACCCAGCATCGGCATCGGCAAGGTCGCGCCCGTGCCGTCGTGGCTTGATTATGATCTCTGGCAGGGCCCCGCGCCGGAGCGTCCTTACAAAGACAATCTAATCCACTATAACTGGCATTGGTTCTGGCACTGGGGCAACGGCGAACTCGGCAACAACGCCGTTCACGCCCTCGACGTGGCCCGCTGGGGCCTCGGCGTGGATGCCCCACCGCGTCGCGTGACCTGGGGTGGCGGCCGTTATCTCTGCAAGGACGACCAGGAAACGCCCGACACCGGCGTGGCGACGTTTGATTTTGGCGACAAACTGATCACCTGGGAACAAAGCAGCAGCCATGACCGCAAGGCCGAGACACAGGCGTTTGTGAGTTTCTACGGTGAAGGCGGGACGCTCTCCATTGCGGGACAAGGTTACAAACTCTACGACAAAAAAGGCAAAGAGATTGGTGGCTGGAAGGTCACCGGGGGTGAAGGGGATACCGTGACCGGTCCCGGTGGCGAGGACGAGCATTTTGCCAACTTCGTTTCCTGTGTCCGCAATGGCGGCACACCCAATTCAGAGATCGCCGAGGGCCAAAAGAGCACGATGCTCTGTCATTATGCCAACATGGCTGTTCGCACCGCCCAAACGATCACGATTGATCCGCGCAACGGCAAGGTCATCGGCAATTTCGCTACCATGCGACTTTGGCGACGGGACGAGTACCGCCGCGGCTGGGAACCAAAGGTTTAGCTCACCAGATGGATTTCAGTTTCCATGCTTCCAACGACAACGGTTTCCCGCTGGTAACGGCGATGGATTGGTTCTTCGTGCTTGGCGTGAACGGCATCGGCACGTAGGTCAGCCCATCGCTGGCGAAAATTTCCAGCACGGTGCGATCCACATAAATGATGAGTCGCTGTCGGCCATCCACCAACGGTGCCGGGGCACGGTGATTGTTGACGATAAGCTCCTGTTTGGCCGCATCGTAGCGGATGATCGCGCCGCGCACCGTCAGCGTTAGGTCGGCGTCGCACTCGGCTCGCACTTCCAGCAATTCACCGGAGGTTGCGGGGCCGATACGCAACGTCTTCAACTCCTCGACCGGCGTCCAAGTCAGGCGCGGCCCCTCCGGCGTCTGGCGCAGCTTCAATTCGAGCGGCAATGACATCGCCTGATTGAATGGCATCCCCGGCGTGGCGACCTGGAGCCAGCCAATCTGGACAACTCGTCCTTTCGGTTCGTGGCTGAACGTCTGCGCCGCGTAAAACCCCTTGCCCAGATGCCCCTTCAACTTCGGTGTCTGTGGCGTGAATCTTTTTCCGTCAAACTGACCGATCATGTAATCGCCGTTGGCCGCCGTGAGAACCCATTGCCCTGATAGCTCAAAAAGGTCCGGACATTCATAAAACCCCGCGATACGGCTCTGGAATGTCCACGTCTTCAAATCCGGCGATGTGTAGAACGCAATACATCGCTCCTTTTCAAACTCGTCATACACCGCCATCACCCAATGCTGACCGGGCGCATACCAGAGCAGACGAGGATCGCGGCCGACATGGTTGATGACCGGGTTACCCGCGTACTCCTGAAAGGAGCGTCCGCGGTCGTTGGAATAAACGATGCACTCGCCGCGGCCGGTGCTGGTATAGGCGGCAACGATCAACTCATTGTCGCCCTGCTTCCATCCGCTCGTGTTACGCGCGTCCACGATGGCGCTGCCGCTGAACGCCCAATCGCCGAACTTAAACGGGTAAATGGCAATCGGCAGTTCCACCCAATGCACAAGGTCACGACTGACCGCGTGTCCCCAATGCATGTTGCCCCACGACCAACCGTAGGGGTTGTGTTGGAAGTAGAGATGATACTCGCCGTCGGCAAACACCAACCCATTCGGGTCGTTGTTCCAACCACGGCGCGGCGAGAAATGCAACTGCGCTCGCAACGGCTCTTGGTAAACCTTCTCGGCCTCCCAAATCGAGTCAGTCTGCATGACCAGTTCCAGGGACCTGGAGTTTTCTGGAGGATTTTCCACCCGCACTGTTGCCTTCCTCCCCTGCCACGCGCTCACGTCAAGGTGCGCGAACCAATCGGGTTGATCCGTCAGATCGGCCTCGAACTCACGGACTATCCGGCCATCCAGCAGCACCGCGACGCGAGACTTTACACTTTTTTTCGACACATTCTTCACGGGGAAATGCAGGTAACGCTTCTCAAGAACCAATTCGCGTTCGCGTGTTGTCGTTCGCGGGACGACACCCGATTCCTTGCTTTGCGAAACCGTGTTGCTCACCACCGGTGCGCCGAATGCTGCGCGGCAGAACACAACGCCCAGCAGGGAAAACACCATGAGTGTTCTCATTCGATACCCAGTTCCTTCTGGATTTTCTCCAGCGAGATCCCCTTCGTTTCGGGCATCACCCACAGTACCCAGAGTAATTGGCCCACCATGCAGAGGGCGTAGAACGCAAAGGCGTGCCCACCGGACCGGGCGGCGATCATGGGAAACGTCCACGAAATCCCCGCCGCCATGATCCAGTGAGTGAAACTGCCAAGAGCCTGGCCACGGGCGCGCACCCGGTTCGGGAAAATCTCGCTGATGAACACCCAGATGACCGCGCCCTGTCCAAACGCGTGCGCCGCAATGAATACAATCAAACTGGCCAACAGCCATTTGCCGCCCGCGCCAGTGTAAAAGGAATACGCGGCGGCACCGAGACTGACAATGTAACCAATCGAACCCGCCAACATCAGTTTTCGGCGTCCGAAATGATCAATCGCCGCCAGCGCGGCCATCGTAAAAACGAGATTGGTCAGACCAATAACGACCGACTGCAACAGGGCATCCGCCGTGCCGTACCCGGCCATTTTAAAGATGTGCGCCGTGTAATAGATCAGCGCATTGATCCCCGAAAGTTGATTAAACGCCGCAATCGCCACCGCCAACAAAATCGGCTTCGCGTATTTCCGACAGAAAAACGGCTCCTCCAGACTGTGATGCTCGATGTCCAACGAAGCCCGGATCTCCGCAAGCTCCGCCTCAACATCGCCCGTGTCGGTTCCGCACCTCTCCAGTACGGCGCGCGCCTCCTCGATGCGCCCCTTGGCCACGAGCCAGCGCGGACTTTGCGGAATGAAAAACAACATCACAAAAAAAACGGCCGACGGCACGGCCTCCACCCCGAACATCCAACGCCACTCGGCAACACCGAGATTCAACCGGCCAATCAGATAGTTCGACAAATATGCCAGGAGAATCCCCAACACAATGTTGAACTGGGTGATCGCCACCAGACGCCCGCGCAACCGTGCCGGCGAAATCTCCGCGATATACATCGGCGAAACCACCGACGAGCCACCCACGGCCAGCCCTCCAAGAAACCGAAAAAACACCAGCGACCACCAGTTCCACGGCATCGCGCAACCGACCGCCGAGACAAAATAGAGTACGGCCATCACAATGAGAATCCCGCGCCGTCCCAACCGATCGGCCGGTTTGCCCACCGCAATCGCCCCGATGATCGTGCCGATCAAAGCGCTGGCCACCGTAAATCCCAACATGAAATCGGACAACCCAAACACCTTTTTCAACGACTCCGTCGTTCCCGAAATCACCGCCGTGTCAAAACCAAACAGTAACCCACCCAACGCCGCCACCACCACCGCGCCGATCAATTTCAGCTTCATGGAGACCTCCGCCGCGTTTTTACGTCAGCTTCTACCCCTCCGATCATTTCCTGTAAACTTGATTTTCGACGCTCATCCCGCCGTCACTCCGCCTTTTTGGTCTGTTTTCCGACAAACTGGTTGCCCAATAAACGAGCGATCACCCCAAACAAAGGCGTGATCACAATCCCGTTGGTGGACAAGCGGAAAGCATGTCCTACAAAGTAGGCTGTTACCCACCGCGTTTGATCATACCCAAGAGCGTCTCGACTCTTGACTCAGTGTTCTTCTGCCGCTATACAAAATCGCGAGAATCACGATGCAAGCTTTCTCTTCCACGACGCCAAACCTGCGAGTTGCAATCTGTGTTCTGTTTCTGATTGTTCCCCGCATGATGGCAGCCACTTCGTGGACGGGCGGTGCGGCTCTTCCCGACTGGTCGAACGCTTCCAATTGGAGCAACGGCGTGCCCGGTGCCGCCGAGGACGCATCGTTTCTGACCACCTACGGCAACGGCACCACCATCCATGTGGATGGCACGCAGCAACCGCGTCGCCTCGACCTGAACCACGGCGCGTTCGCGCTCACCTTCACCAATGGCACCATCGCTCCCCAGGCCACCGGCACCAGCGGTATCGGTAGTTTTCTCCGACAAACAGGCGCCTCCGGCAACGTTTCCATCCGGTCTGCCGTTGCCATCGCTGACTACTACGTGAATGGCGCCGCGATGTTCAACATTTCGGGTAGCGGCTCCATCGAGTTTGCCGGCCCGATCAGCCTCGGCACGCAAACCAACACGCATAACATGATCCAAATGGCCAACACCGCCACGCTGATTCTCTCCGGTCCCATCACCGGCGTTTCATCCGGCGCCGATGTCCGCATCGTAGCCAACCTCGCTGCTGGCAACCGGCTCATTCTCAGCGGCGACAATAGCAATTGGACCGTTACCGGCGGCGCCAGTTTTCGTCACACCGGCCAGGGAACCGTCATTATCGCTCATCCCAACGCTCTTGGCCCGGCTACGCGCGCCTTTGTTTCCGGCGGTGGCGACGCTGGTTCCGTCGGCGCAACCCGCACGAATCTTCTTGGTGGCGCCTTCACCTTCACTCGTAACACCACCGAATTGCGCAACGACGCCGACATCATCCTCGGCACCGACATCGCCTCCGGGAAAGCCGTCTGGAATTGCCCGATTGACATGAACATGGCTCCCACCAACGCCAGTTACATTCATCCGGTGATCTTTGCTGCGCTCCAGTCCGACGGCGCCATCGAGTTCAACCAGGTCATTCGCGACCGTTCGGCGACGGGCACCAACGCCCGCCCCGTCCAGGTCAGTGGAGCGGGCACGGTGATCTTTTCAGCCGCCAACACCTACACCGCCGGCACCACCATCTATTCCGGCACCCTGTTGGTCAACAACGCCACCGGGTCCGGCACCGGCACTGGCGCCGTCCTCGTCCACAGCGCCGCCACCCTCGGCGGCACCGGCCTCGTCAGTGGCGCGGTCACTGTCAACGGCGCGCTCTCGCCCGGCAATTCATCGGGCACTTTGACCCTGCAAAACAGCGTCACCTTCAATCCCGGTTCCGTTTTCCGCATCGAGCTGAGCGCCGCGGACAACTACGACCAACTTATTGCCAATGGCGTCACCATCAATGGTGGCGCCCTCGAACTGCTATTGGGCTTTGTCCCCTCCAGCAACGACACCTTCACCATCCTCAACAACACCGCGTTGGGAGCGATGGTCGGAACCTTCACCAACCTTGCCGAGGGCGGCATCATCGTTGCCTCGTACAACGCGGTGGATTACCAATTCCAGGCCAGCTACAACGGCGGCACCGGTAACGATCTTGTCCTCACCGTCATCCCCGAACCGGAAAGTTTCCTGCTGACCGTGCTCGGTCTGTTGCCGTTGATCGCGCGCCGCCGCGCGAAGCCGTCAATCCACGGCGGGCAATGACAAACAAATCGAGACTCCATTGGGCGACGCTGGCATTGTGTTGTGCGTTCCCCGTTTTCGGTGCTGGAACGACAGAAACCACGGGTGCTGCCGAGATTATCGTGGATGTTGGACGCCCGGTGCGGGTCATCGTCACCGCCAGTGACGGCTCGCATCCCGACGGCTCCGGACGCGGGGTCTATGCCGACGGACGATTCTATGCCGATGGCGTTTTTTCGGTCCGTGTCCCACCCGGAAAAACGACGATCTCCATAAGTGCTGGCCCCGAGTTCGAGCCGCAGGAACTGGTTGTCGAACCGAACACAGGCGAATGTCTCCGCCTCAAGGTAGCGCTCAAACAATGGTTCTCCCTGCGCGACCATGGTTGGATCGGTGGCGACAATCATGTCCATGCGCAACACGACGAAAATGCCGATGTGCGAACCGACTACGCCTATGCCGTTCTCCAAGCGCGCGCCAACGGCCTCCGCTTCATCACCGAGAACGGTTCTGCCCCGACAGTCCGCGACGGTGCGAAACAACTCCACCCACCCGATTTCCTCATGATGCACGCTGTTGAACAACGTCCCGGTCCGTTCATCGGGCATTTCAACACGCCCGGTCTCCGCCAGCCGCTCGAAAAATTTCCGGACACTCCCCTACTCGCGCAGGCGCTTCTCGACGCTGTGCACCAACGCGGCGGCGCGCTCATCCACACTCATCCGCTTTCGCCGCGACATCAACTCCATTGGATGGGCGCCACCGAGATGTTTTCCGACGCCGTGCTCGGACAGTGCGCTGACGCGCTCGATACCGATTCGCCAATGACAGAATTGTTTCGGTTCGCCGTGCTCAACCTCGGCAATCGCCTCGCCGTCAGCGGTTCCACCGACTGCGATCTTGGCCGCCGCCGCACACTCTCCCCCGGCGACCGCCGTGTCTATTGCCATGCCGACGAACTCAGCGCCGCCGCCATTGCCAACGCGCTCCGCAACGGTCGCACCTTCGCCACCGACGGCGGTCCTCTTTTCGTTTTTTTTACTGTGGACGGCCATCTACCCGGCGATGTCCTCCGAGCCACCAATGCCACCGCCCGCGCCGAGGTCCACGCTTTACGCCCGTTGCGTGCCGTCGAAATCTACCGTCGCGGCCACCGTGTCAAAGCGTTCGACGTGAAGAAACCCAACGACTTCACCTACCCCATCCACGAAACGGAACGGAGCTGGTACACGTTTCGGGCCGAAGACGTTGACGGTCATTGGGCCGTGACCAGCCCCATCTACTTCGAGCCACCCGATGCTGGACCTCGTCCATCCTCCGTCGCGCTGTTGCTTGAAATCAGCAATGCCTCCCGTTTCGCCGAGTTACGCCGGAGTTTTTTTGCCCACATCATCGTCACCGTTTCACCCGACCAGCGTCTCACCGAGGTCCAACTTCTCAAGGACGGAACTCCGCTCCGACGATTTCGCTCTGCCGACGGCGACCGTTGCAGTGACAAAACACCTGTCACCGGGATTCATGGCGACTACACGGCCGGCTCGATCTGGTGGAAATCTCAGCATCTCCAGGCCGATGAACCCGTTGCCCAGAGCGGCTGGTATGCCATCCGCGCCACGACGGCCGACGGCAAAACACTGGCGTCCGACGCCGTGTATTTTGACGCGACTCATCGCAACAGCCACGAACTCAGCGTCGTTAACATGGCCGGAGGCGACACGCGGTTCACGTTGTGGGGCTACGGCGAGGAGGCGCCGCTGGCAGAACAGCCGACAGGCGATCACTGGTGGTACCCGAACAACGCCTTCTGGCAAATCCGCGCCGCATTTGGCGGTACCAACCGCGAACTCAGCGGCGGCAACCGCGCCGCCCTGAAACTATTCCGACAGGCGGATTGATTCGATCGCGACTTCGGCGCCGTCGTGGCTGCCGGGATCGAAGCGCAACCCGGTGATGATGCCACGCCAACGACGATTGTCGGCGATACGGACACGAATCTCATGGTATTCGCCATCGCCGCGAATGGGAAATTTTACGCTGCTGGCTTCGTTTTCTTTTGTGTTGGTGGTGCGCCAGAACAGTTGCCCGTCGAGGTCGCGTGACGCTTTCAGCCGCAGCACAACAAACGGAAACTGCGACGCCCGTGCCTGCATTCGCGGGCTGACAAGGCTCGGATCGCGGCCTCGTGTGATGAATCGCAGGGCGCCGTCAGCCACGCGAAAATCGTTCATGTTGTTGCCCGTCCAACCGAGCGTATTGTTCGTGAACGTCCAGGAAGTCGCCGGCGGTTCGTCGGGAATGTCATACGGACCGAGACCGATGTCGGAGGGAACAATCGGCTCGGGTTTTGGCGATTGCGGGGCGAACACCTCTCGTACCGCTTCAAGATAACCGAAACCAAACTCGCGGTGCGGCTCGATGTAGCTGCCTTCGCCCCACTCATTCCATGCCTCGATGAAGAGCATCTTCTCGCCGCGTTGATCAAGAAACCGCTTGCATTCCATCAGATGCCGTTTGAACAACTCCGGTGTTCGTCCGGTTCGGACGAGAGTATTTTCGCCGTGCCACGGGCGAGCATCCCAGCCGCCGCAGACGGGCGGAATTAACGGCAACACATTGGCGGACGCGATGTCGCGCCATGCCTGATGGTATCCCTCGATGCAACTTGCATACGACGCCCGACGGGTGGCGGTTTCCGCAGGTGTCATATTGACGCCGGGCCAGTTGTAGGCGGTCACGGCGTCGTAGCCCTGTTCCTTCATTTTTTGAAGGAGGTTGGTGCTGCTGTGGATACATGCCACCAGGTACAGGCCGCCGAGTCCCGCGTCCCGGCAGATTTGCCGCATTCGGTCAAAGGTTGGTTTGACCTTGTCGGCGCCCATGTCGCGGGCGGGATTTTGCGAGGAAAAGATGACCACCACCGGTTTGCCGGCGATGGTCAGGTAATTCGGGCGTTTGAAGTAGTTTTCGATCCAGTATTGAGTGATTTTCTCAAAGTCTTCGGGCGAGTGCGAGCCGGGTGGGTTGTGGTTGGCGTAAAGCAGGCAGAATTGGATCAGGTTCTGGTAACGCGCATGGAACAGAGCATCATGGATTCCGTGTTCGAGATGACGATGGCCGCGATCCCAGTACCAGTCGTAGAGGAAGAAGCGAATGCCGTGTTCGACCGCCCATTTGATCTGCCAGTCCGCCACTTCAGGGTCACCTTCCCGGTACCAACCCAGCAATGGCTGGCGTTCGGGATAGTTCCGCAATGGCGCCCAACGCGCGGCGGTGTGCCAGCCGGGATAATAGTACGCGCCCACCAGATAATCCGTTTTGGCCGGTTTCGGTTCAGGCACGTAATCAGCCTTTGGCCAGGGCGATGGTGGGCGAAAGAGGAGCGTTTCGGTTCGTGTCGCGTCGCCGATCGAGAGGCGGACGCCGGTTTCAACAGGGTGATCGGCTTTTACCGTCCAGAGGAGTGTTTCGGGAATTCCGAACTCGATCTGCGGCGGGATTTTTTCCGTTCCGAGCAGGCGCGCACGGGCGATTTGGAGGCGCGGTTCCAAGTCGCGGGCCGGTTCGCCGCCGTGATTGACGACGCGGGCTTCGAGGCGCGTCGGTTGACCGCACCGCGCCCACGGGTCCTGCAGGCCGAGAAAGGTGATTTCGAGGTCGGCGGGGCCTTGCGGTTCAGGGCCGACCGTGGCAACGGCACCGGGCGGCGAGCGCAACGCGATGATTTCGCCGCGCCAGGCTGGATGGGCGCCGAGGTCAATGTTATAGGTGTGCATCCGTCCGTCGGCACGCAGCGGAAACGTCACGCGATGCAGGCCGTTGGTGGCGCGGCTGGCAAACTCAATAACACCAGTCTCGCCACGGTTGGCGGCCATTCGCAAACAGAGGAAACCGTTGTTGTCGGCTTGCAACGACACTTTATCCGTCGTGGGTCGCTCAAGGATGCGGAGTGAGCGAATGGCATAGTGACCGGGTTGTTGTTCGGGAAAGTCCAGTCGCAAACGGAGAATGTTTTGCTCGGCCTGCCAGAACGGTTCTAGACGGTAGGTTTGCCAGTCACCGGCAACGACGGTGAAGTCCGTAGTTTTCTCAGGCGAGAATCCGCCGAAACGGCCGACGGTCGTGCCCGTCCAGAAAATCTGGGCGCGCCCCGTCACGTCGCTTTTCATGACCAGTTCGATACACTGCCATGGCGTGGCGGGAAACGAGGCAAACGGCGGGCTGATCAGCATCGAATCGCCCGGTTCGGTCTCAAACAGCAGCGCGCCATCGGCGACACGGAGGTTTTTGAGTTTGCCGCTGTTCCAGCGAGCTAGTTCTTCAGGCGACCATTCGCGTCCGTGCGCCGTCAGAGACAACAACAGGAGACAGAGCAGAATCGGCTTCACGCTCATCAAACCGCCCAGGGCTGGCGATAGTCACGGGTCAGCCACTCGACTTTTGCGGAGCGATCCTGGAAGGTACAACGAAGCGGGTCCCATTTCAGCGGACGGGCATGGTAGTAAACCAGGTTGACCAGGTGACAGCAGATGGCGGAGCGGGCGCCGACCTGTTCGCTGGTGATGGGTTTTTTGCGGGATTTCACGCAGTCGAGGAAATCGGAGAGGTGGTTTTTGCTCTCGTAGAGTTTGATTTTTGCGTTTGCCAGGAAGGCGCGTTCGGCCTTTTGGACCTGGGCAGCGCAGGAGGTTGTTTTCCTGTCTTCCTCGCTGTTGGTGTAGGAGGCAATGGTTTCGTTACCGCGCTTGAAGACGAACTTGCCGCGATTGACCTTGATTTCGCCCTCGGTCCCGAAAAACTCCACACCGAACCCGTTGCCATGTTCAACCGTGACGCCGTTGGCATAGACCAGTTTTGCCCCGCGTTTGGCTCCGGCGGTGGCGGGCGGCAACACTTCCACGGGACCGCTCCCATCCATGCCGAGTCCCCACTGAGCGATGTCGAGATGATGCGCGCCCCAATCGGTGACGGCGCCGCCGCCATACTCGCGGTAGCGTCGCCAGGCGGGGAAATGATCGTGCAGACCACGCGGGCTGAGCACCGAATTGTAGGGACGCATTGGGGCGGCGCCCAACCACAGGTTCCAGTCCAGGCCCGGTTCCATCGGTTCTTCGGGCAAATCACAGGGGATAGCGGGATCGCCGAAACTGCAGGCCACCCGTTGGATCTTTCCGATGGCGCCATTGAGCACCAGTTCGCAGGCCACACGAAATTCCTTCATCGAACGCTGCATCGAGCCGGTCTGCAGGACTCGACGGTTGGCGTCCACGGCCCGCAAGAGCACGACCGATTCGTGGATGTTTTGCGTCAACGGTTTTTCGCAGTACACATCCTTGCCGGCGCGCAAGGCGGCCAGGGTGATGTAGGTATGCCAGTGATCGGGCGTGGCGATGCAGACGGCGTCAATGTCCTTGCGGGCGATGAGTTCCCGGAAATCAGTGTAGGCCGCGCATCGGAAGCCCTGCTCGCCTTTCTTGGCGTAATACTCCTCCACCCGTTTCCGGGCGTCTTCGCGCCGTGTCGTGTCCACGTCGCAAACGGCCAGCACCTTGGTGTCGTGTCCGAGAAACCCGCCCAACAGGCCACGGGATTGTTTGCCCATGCCGATAAAACCCATCGTCAAGAGCGAATTCGGCTTGGTCTCCGCCGCCCAAATGCGCGAGGGCAAAATCCAGGGCGCGACAGCGGCCGAGATGGCGGTGGTTTTCAAAAAAGAGCGACGTGAGAGTTTCATGTTTTTTTCCTTTCCGTTAGAACGCACGAAGCAATTCCAGCATTTTCCGATCAAGCTTGTGGCCTTTGTAATCTTCATAGACCACATCCTGGCGACCACTGTCAAGGATACCGAACGAGCCGCGGAAGTTCCACAACGCCCATCCGAACCCGGCCTTTTTCCAGTTGTCCAAGCAATCGCGCATCCACGCCAACACGACATCGTGTGGCGTCTGGTTGTGCGAACCCCATTCGCCGACGTGGACACCGACCCCTTGCGTGGCGAGTTGTTGCCACGGCTCGATCATGGTTTTCCAAAGCGTCTCCTTGCTGTAGCGGTAACGCAGGTTGACGGGGCGGGCACCGCGATTGTCCACAATGAACGCTTCCTGTTTGACGCCCCAGTCCGAGGTCCCCGGCACGATGACCAACTCGTTCAAGCGCAGGTGCCAGAATGTCATCCAGTCGCCCTTGCCCACCTCGACCAGAATCTGGCGCGTGCCGGCAGGGATGGTCGCGGTGTATTCCCGGTCGTACTCGGCGTTGTAACTGCCCCACTGGGTTTTCTCAGATTTCTTCCACTCGCCGCTGCCGGGACCGGGCTGGAGAAGTTTCTGTAAAACAATCGCTCCATCGGCTTTCACCAGCAATTCGGCCTGCGCGGAGACCTTCCCGACCCGAATACCAAAGGTCGTTGTCTGCGGACAGTTCACGTGCAACACCAACGGGCTTTTCAGGTCCGCCTTGCTGTCGCCGTAGAGATAGGCGTTGATGCCCACCGGCACCGGCCAAGTGGGGGTGGCCCAAGGGCCGCTGTGGTTGATCCACGAGGCCTTGTAATGGCTCAACAGTCCCGGCTCGTAGCCGCGTGTGCTTTGTGCCACCCCTAGCGGGATCAACTCCGGCACCGGCTTCGTTCCCCAGCGGATGCCATCGGCGATGATCAACCGTTGGGGATCAGCAGCCCGAATGGCGTCAACGGCCGGTTTCACCGCCGCGGCATATTCGGCACCGGTAATGTCGGACGGCTCGTTCAGAAGATTGAAACTGAGATGGCGGCTGGGAATACCCTGATAGCGTTTGGCAAAGACAGCCCAATGCCGCGCAAACTGTTCCTGAATCCCCGGATCTTTCCAGAGATTGCGCGTTTCGGGTGGGCGCGCCACCGTGTAGCCGGGGGCACGATGAAAGTTCAGACACACATGCACATGGTAACGTCGCCCCCACTCGATGGCCTGATCAATCTCGCGCAGCGTCGGCTCATGGAACTCCGCTTCTGGCGTCTTCGCCCAACAACGATAATCCATCGGCAACCGCACGAAATTGAATCCCCAATCGGACAACCACTGGAAATCGGTCTCGACAAACGGCGCGTTGCGGGACACGTTAAATTTTTCGAGCAAGTTGAATCCACGCCAACGCGGCAGTTTCTGCCAGGTCGCCTCTGGCAACCGTGGCTCACCCCGCGTCAAAGCGCAACCTGCCCACCCGGCGGCCGCCGCGGCGGCGCTCACTTTGAGAAAAGTTCGACGATTCATGGCAATAGAGTGACGGCAAATCGGGCAAATTCTTCACGCGAAGGCCATCGGCCATTCTTCTTCGTGAATTCCGCAACAAACGCACGGGACTGTTGATAAAACCGCTGGTGGGTATGGTAAATGGGCTGTTTGACACCCTTGTCGTCTATCAACCAGAACCCGCGCTGCTGGCCGTTTTTTTTGTCCACCTCGTTGTTGTACATCTCCCAGTAGAGCACGAACGGGCACCCCCACTCCAGCCCCGCGCGCATCACCTGTCGTGACAAACGATCCTGTTCCGTCGGCGAATGGAAACAGGACGGGAACCCATACTCCCCAATAAAAACGCGCCTGCCGGCGATGCCTGGTTTTGGCGGCAGCTTTGATTCAATGAAGTCCAACGCCGCCTTGAGTTGCGACGGCGACTTCTGTGTGTCGTAGGCCGAGTACGAGACAAAATCCACGTTTGTCTTCGGCACGACATCGCGCGTCATTGTTTTCTTGCCCGCCATCGCCAGTTTGACCAGGTTGACCTCGGTGTAATGCCATACTTCCACCCCATCGTGGGGCACTTCCCGCTTCGCGTCGTCCACAGCCTTTTGGCGAGCGTTGAGCCAGTCAATCATCTTTTGGATTTTTGCCGGTGTCACCTTCTCCTCGTCCTTTGTATTGCCGCTGCCGCGCAACAACCAGTCGCCTTCCCAGTGGCCGAGATAAAAGGTTTTGCCGGTGCCGTTGTAGGTTTTCAACAGGAAACGCGCCAGCGCCCCCATCTCTTCGGTCTCCGCCCAGAGCAGGTAATGCGCAAACGGCATCGCAAACACCTGCCGCTCTTCTTCGCCGACGCTGCGAAGTCGAAACTTGATCGTGTTGGAACCCATCTCCAAAATCGCTTTTGCGGTTTCCAGCAGTGCCGGTTCCGTCGTGAATTGGTAGGCGGGACTGAATGTTTGCGTGCCAATCACATAGTTGAACGTGTCAAGTTCCGCGCCGCGCGCGAGGGTGGCGCACGCAAGGAAGACAGGGAGAAATCTCATTTTTCCGGCAACCGCTCCGTTGTTTGCCCGCGTTTCAACTCAATGATCCGACGGTCGGCGGTGCCATGGATGCCTTCGATGGAATTCTTCTCCAGCACAATGGTCATGGTCGGATGATCCGCCTGAAACGCCACCGGCGCATTCGTCGAATGATTCACGGGATACCAGAAATAGGCGTGATTGCGGCGGAAAACAGTGGCGTCGGCGCGCCCCGCCTGGTGATACCCGATCAGCGCGTCACGCACGACGTTGAACTCCACAAGGGTGCCCGCCGCCGCGGCGTTGACCTGGATCCCGTCGGTGCGGTTGCGGATGAATGAATTGTGCCGCAACACATTCCCCAACGCGCGCGGGAACTCAACGGGTAGATTCGGCGCGTCACCACTGGTCACGAGCGCGCCCACACTGCATTCCTCGGTGCGGTTCCCCTCCGCCAGGTTCCAGAACAACGGACTGATCCCCCGGTTCCATGTCCGCGGCATCGAGGAGGCCAGTGTCGTGCCGTTGGCGTACAGGAACAACCCCGGTTTCCGCTGACGGGCAATCGTGTTGCCGCTGACCACGTTCTCGATGCACGAAATCCAAAGCTGGATCCCCGTCATCCCATCCGTCGTCTGGTTCCCAACGATCAGGTTCTGGTAAAATGCCGTCCCTACCGCCACCACACTGCCCGTTGACGGCGGCACGTTCCACGGACGATCCAGCAACAACTTTTCCCCCTCTCGTCGCACCACCCGCCGCGTCTGCCCCTGACCGCGGCCTGCAAACACCGTCACATAATACTCGTAAATGGGCGGCTCCGTCGTCCCATCATCCGTATCGGGCGGCCAGAACGGCGTTTCATTCCCCGCCGCGTCATGCGCGAGTTGTTCCCGCTTTACGCTTCCGAGATGTTCGTCCGGCGTCCGCGGAACTGTTTTCGGCAATGTCACGCTCTGTGTATCCGCCCCCGCCAATGCCCCGAAAAACATTGTCCGATGATTTGCCTCGAACAAAATCATCTCGCCGACATTTTGGTCCGTTCCTGCCACGCCGCCAAACTGCGCTCCTTCGGAGCGGTTTCCCGCAATCCAGTTTCTCGTGATCGAACCGTGTCCCGTCGAAAACCACAACATCCGCCGCGCCGTCGGCCCGCCCGCCTCTGCGCCCGTCGGGGAGGCGATGACGTTGTTTTCGATGAGACATTCCTCAATCGTATCGCAGCGTCCGAGAATGGCCGCCTCGGCATTGCCGCCAAAGCGGGTAACTGACACGAGCCGATTATTGGCAAACTGGCACTGGCGTGCGCCCGAAAGAAAAATCGGCGCGCGCCCCCAAAGTTCGCAGTCGCGCACGACCGCGTGCACAACATAGCGCGCCCGCACCCCACAGTTTTCCCCCTGCTTGCCGTCCACGTCGGCGACACGAACGTTGCGAACCACGCCATTTGTAATCCACGCCAGTGGCTGGGCGGATTGAATGGCGATACCGACATTGACCTGCGCGTTGCCGAGCAGAGTGAGATCGCTGATCCCTGCCCCATCCCCGCTCAGCCACAATGCCGCCCGATCGCCGCCGTAGAGTTTACCCTCTTTGGACACAAACCGCTCACAGTCTTCCGCCTGTACGACCACCACCGTCGCGCTGTTGGTGGGCGGCGGCGTCATGGTCGGCTCATACGACGGGTCCATGGCAAACAGAAACGCATCCAGTGAAACACCGCCGCCTTTGATGTTCTTCCAGGTCAGCGTGTGCCGACCGGCGGTCAACTCCAACGTGGCGGTCTTCGACCATCGAAACGCGCCGAAACTGCCGGTGTTGTCCATATTCATCAACGGCACCACAGGACCATTGTCCACCGATACCGCATGATTGCCGCTGACGCCGTCTTGTTTCCACGGTTTCAAGTCTGTCGCGTACCGCACCCAGACCTCCCAACGACCGCTCTGCGGTATGTCCAACCGGTACTCCATCATGTCGCCCGGCGTGTGAATCGCTCCAGGCGCATGGTTCCAGCCCGTGCCCGACAAACGGGTAAATGTCGCAGTGGGGTCATAAACAAGCTGCAATGTCGTCGCGTCCCGACCCGCGCCCTGTAACATGACACCCGACGGCACGCGCAACGTGCCGGCAAAGGTCACCCGCCCTACCCCCAGTAAAACCGTTCCGCCACCGCGCTCCGCAAGTTTTTCCATCACCTGTTGCAGTTCCGCGCCGCTGTTCCCATGAAAATGCACAACCGGCCGCGACGGGGTTGCCCCGGCCACGTCGAGTTTCAACGGAGTCCCCCATCCCCACTCGCCGCCGTCACCGGCATGAATCCAAATCTCATACTCGCCCGGCGGCGGAAGACGAAATGCCACTTCGTACTTGCCGTTTTTTTTCGCTTCAATCCATGTTCCAGTCTCCTTTCCTGACGGGCGCAAATAGACAAAGGCTTTCGCGAAATCAGGTCGTCTCGACAGGTTTCGTCCAAACACCCGGACCTTGTCGCCGTCCACCATACACCACCACGGCTGCGGCGCGTTGAGGACAATGGGAGTGGACCAGCCAGTGTTGTTGCGGACCCAAACAATGAACGGGCCATCCTGTGCTCGTTCGGGAATCGTGACGGCGAGCAGACCACTTTTGAGCAGTTGCGCCTGCAGCTTGTACTCCTGTCCCGCCGGGGTGTTTGCGCTCACGCCCCATGCCACGACGTTGGTTGTCAGATTCTCGCCGACCATCAGGAACGTCTCGTCCGGTCCCGCTTCACGCGAGTGCTCGTAAATCACGGGCGCGCCCGGTCCCGTCGGGCGATCGGGAAACTCAAATTTGTTTCCGGGCGTGTTCGTCGTCGGTCCCGCCAACGCCGCCACCGCGCCGAGCATTATCAGGATTGTCCATCTCATCGCCACGCCTCCTTCACATCCAACCGTTGCACACCGTGTCCAATCGGCAGCGCCGTCTCCGTCTGCCACACCACACGTTTATCCCGTCCGATCTCGAATACCGGTACCGTGCCGCCCGCGTTGCAGACGAACAGGTTTCCGTTGGGCAACACCTGCACGCTCGCAAACCAGCGAATCCCAAGCTGAGGAACCTCTGCCGCGTCGAGCCGCCAAACGGTTTTGCCGTTCTCGTCCACTTCCATGACGGCGGATTTGCCACTGATCACGGTGTTGCCGCTTGGCAACCGCACGCAACCGAACGTCGGAAAATCCACCGCAAACTCGCGTACCAATCGGCCGTCGCCGTCGTACTCACGAACCGCTTTTGCCGATTCCTCGGCAACGAGAAAGTTGCCGTTGGCCAACCCGCGCGCATATCGGAGGCAACTGTGGCCGGGGTTGTTCTTCAGGGTGATCGTTTTTACGACCGCGCCCTTCGGGTCAACAATCAACAGCTTGCCTTGGCTGGCCGCGCCGACGAGCGTATTGCCATCGGCCAATCGCTGACAGCTCCACACCTGACCGGTTGTCTGAAAATGGAACACGACCTTCTTCTCCGGTGTCACTTCCATCACGCCACTCGGATTATCATTGTGTCGGCTGTTGTAGTCCTTGTTGTACGCGAACAACACGTTCCCATTTGGCAGCCGCCAGGCGTCCCGGCACATCTCCGCCGGGTACTCCCAGGTCACCTTGCCGTTGTCGTAGATGCAAACCGTTTTCGCTCCCTCCGCCGCGTACAGGAACGACGCCGCAACGGGAAACACCGCCTGGAAATACGCCGCTCGGAATTCATCGCCCGCCTTCGTGTCCACCAGACAACGATCCCAATCAAGCATCGGCAAATCCCGTCGCTGAACCTTCGGAATCTTCAACGTCCCGGCCAACCGCTGAAATTCCCGCGCCCACGCCTTCAGTGTACCGTTTGTCGTCAACAACCCGCTGAACTGGCTCCCGTCGCGCGCCTCGGCGACATCGTACAGGCCCCAGTTCAACCAACCGCACGCGATCCCCGCCGTGCGCTCCACCGCGCGTGCACACCACCGCGCCTGTTGCTCCTCGCCGCCGCCCCGGTTCCAGCCGAACTCCGCCACCACGACCGGCTTGCCCGTCGCCGCCACTTCGCGCACCACGCTTTCGAGGTATGCCCAGTTGCGCACATCGAAATCGCCCGGCTTATGGTCGAGCGGATAGAAATGAACTTCCATGAAATCGAGAAACTTCGCCTGCCGCGCCGGCCGGAAACCGGAATACTGTTTCACCCCCGGCAACAACGCTGGTACCGACCATTGAATCAGCCCGACCGTCACCAACGCCGACGGGTCCGCCGCCTTGATCGCCGCGACCTGCCGTCGCGTCCAGTTGTCGGCGATGTCCTCGCGTGCCCGCTGGTACGCGAGCACGTCCACGCCCTCCGTCGGGTTCCAGCGCACCACCGGTTCGTTGAGCAGATCGTACGCGAAAATCACGTTACGGCCCCGGTAGCGTTGCGCGAACAGCCGCCAGAAATTTTCCTGCGCCGACAGAAGTTTCTCGTCCGTAAACCGGTCTCCGCGTGCCCATTCCGGCACGCCCTCCCAATGATCCGGTCCCGTCGGATGCACATAGATGCCGGCCTCCTCGGCAAGCGTGAGGAATTGATCAAACTTCGCCAGCCCGGCCGCATCGAGCGCATTCGTCTTCGTGAAAAAAGAGCCGAAGGTCAAAAAAACGCGGACACAATTCACGCCGAGTGATTTCATGACCGTAAAATCGTTGCGCGTGGCGTCAACATCAAACTTCTTCCAGATTTGCGGCGCCCAGCCGGTGTCGGGCCGGTAGTAATTCACGCCAAACGGCACAAAAGGCTTGCCGTCTTCCGTTATAAACGTTTGCCCATCTGCCGCCACGCGAATCTTCGGCATCGGTGCTGCCAATACATGAACCGTCGCAGCCAAGACAAGGCTGATCAGCAGTGTCTTCATCGCAGATGTTTGTCGAAGAACTCCTTGACCATCGCATGGATCTCCGGCCCGCCAAACCCGTGTCCGGCACCGGCTACGATGTGGAGTTTGACCGGCACACCCGCGTTTTGAAGGGCGTCGCGGAGCAGTTCGCTCTGGTGGAGCGGCACGAGCGGATCCTTGTCGCCGTGCATGATGAGAAACGGCGGGGCGCCTTTCGAGACGTAGGTAATCGGATTGGCGCGAGCGGCTTTTTCCCGGTTCTGTTGCACGGGACCGCCAATCAGTTGTGATTCGGGTGAATTCTCCGCGTCATGATCCATTGTACTTTTGGCCTTGTTCATCTGCGTAAAATCCGTCGGCCCAAAGAAGTCGCACACGGCCTGTACGCGGCTGGAGACCTGGAGGTTGTCGCCCGTGTCGAATTCCTTCACGTTGCCGGTCGTACCGAGCAGGGCAACCAGATGGCCGCCCGCCGACGATCCCCAGGCGCCGAATTTGTCAGGGTTGAGACGGTATTTGGGCGCGTTGGCGCGCAGGAAACGCACGGCAGCCTTGCAGTCTTCGATCTGCGCCGGGAAAATGGCGTGTTGGCTGAGCCGGTAGTTGATGCTGGCCACGGCGTAGCCTTCGCGCACCAGCCAGAGGGCGGGGCAACGATCCTTGCTGCCCCCTTTCCATGCTCCGCCGTGAACCCAAATCACCAGCGGCAGGTTCTCGCCCGTCGGTGGCAGGTACAAATCCAGTCTCTGCCGCTCGTGGCCGTTGACGACGTACGCCACATCCCGATGCGTCACCGTGCCCGTCGGCAATTCCATCCGCCGCGGCTGTTGCGCCAGCGCCACGGCGTTTGCCAGGGCCAACAACAAAATGGTTCTCATTATTCTCCTATCACGTACACCGGCGATTTCCCCACCCGCACCGGCGAGGGTAACGAATTGCCCATGATGTCCACGGCCTCAACGCCCGGCAACTCGCGCGGAGTCGCGTCATTGTTCCAACAGATCGTCACCGTTCGTCCGCCCGTCGCAAAGGTGTACGCACGGAAACCGCCATCTGCCACTTTTTTTACCAGGCGATCCGGCACGCCAAGCAGGCGGCTCAACACCGCCACGCCGGCGTACATTTTACGGGGCGTGCCGCCGTACTCGAAGAGCACGCCGCCGGCATCGGGGCCGTTGATCGTGCCGCAGGTGCCGGCGTGGAAAAAGATTTTGCGAACGCCGTGCGCGAAGCTGACGGCAGCGAACTTAACAATGTGTTCGGTCGCGTCGTGCTCGCTCGGCCAGCGGCTACGGTTCATGGCGGCGTCGCCTGCGGTCCACGGACGACACGGCGGATCGTCGTCGGCGTAGCAACCCCACTCAGTAATCCAGACCGGCTTCGGGCCACCGTGAGCGCGCATCAACTCTTCGAGCCCGGCAAACGATTCCTCGTAGCTCTCCGCCGGGCGCGGCGGATTGTAGAGGTGGAGGTCGAACACATCGCACCACCGCATTCCGCCCTGCTTCACAAAATCGGTGGTGTACCCCGATTCGAGATTGGCGCTGAGACCGCCCACCACAACGGCGTTGCGGTCCGCTGTTTTGATGGCGTCATACGCCACGCCGAGCAGTTTCAGGTAATCATCCATCCCGAAACCGAACTTCCGCGGCAAGGCGTAGTCGGTATAGACCGCTTCGTTGAGAATCTGGTAATGCGTCACGCTGCGTGGCTGGTAATGCTTTACCGTTGCCGCCGCATAGCGGCCAAAATCCGCCAGGTCTTTGGGCGGATAGGCCACGGCCAGACGGCTGCCGGGGTAATCGGTTGCTTTCTTCATATCGGGCGGCGCAGTGCTTGCCCATTTTGCCGAGGCGAACGGCAGCAAAACCTCCACTCTGCCGCCGAGGTTCCGGACACGCTCGATCTGCGCGTCTGGCACCGCGAAATCGAACTGACCCTGTGACGGCTCGACGGTCTCCCATTTTGCCGACCAATCGCGCCACCAAACAACGCCGGCTTGTTGCGCCAGCGTCACGAGGAAATCCCACGGATACGCGTGGTTGAAACCGAACGGCGAATCGTCGCAGCGCACCGGATCAATCACGGCGCAACGAACCTCCTGCGTCGCCGTGGCGGTGCTCCAGGTGGCGCGGAAAAAACCGCGTTGCGTGATCGTGGCGGGAAGCGCGTTCGTCTCCAGCACCAGACGGTCAAAAAAATCCGTGACACGCAACGTGCCCGGCGCGTTACCGCGGACGATGAAGCGGGCAATGCCATTGGTGAAAATGTTGCCGGGAACATCGGTGGCGAGAAACGATTCGGATGGCTGGCGCGGCTCGTACTCGGTGGCGCGCGAACCGCGTTCGAGTTGGACGGCGTCCATCCACAACGTCGCATCCGAGTCACCGCCGATGGCAATGAAGAAAAACGGCTGCGACGGCTTGAACGTGAACTCGTGGCGGCGCCACTCCCGTCCAACGGTAACCGCCTTCTTCGACTGACGGCGCGAAGCTTCGTAAACAAGCAACTCGGCCGCGATGGATTCAGTGTCGGATTTCAGCCACACCGACAACGTGAACGTCTCCCCCGTCGCGGCCTTGAACCAGCCGAGGTTGGCCACCATAAGACGACGCACCGTCTGGCGAACAGGCTCGTAGTAATCGAACCAAAACACCGGCCGCGTCGGGCAGAGGCGCAAACTGGCGTGACCGTGTTTGGCCGTGGAAGTGTCGAGTTCGCCGCCTTCGAGCCGGTAGAGATTACCGGCCCAACCTTGCAGGCCATAGGTGAACCCGCCCCAGTTGGCGGTGCCGCACTCGAAGCTGCTGTTTGGCACAAGGTTTTTCACGCCATCACCGTGGATTTGCGGATACCACTGGATCCCTTCCTGCGTTTCGACGAGGCTCACATCGTCAACCCAGAGCGTACCGGTGCCCTTGAACCAAAACTGAAAACGGCTGTCCGAAGCCGGCAGGTCAGCCTTTGCCTGAAACAACATCTCGAATCGTTGCCAGTCGGATTGCGGCAGAAACGCCTCCTGCAACCCGGCGTTCTCCCACGTGCGCGTATTGGTCAGCGCCACATCCACCCCGCCGCGAAGCCCGGTGGCGCGCGCCCAAAACGTGAGCCGATACCACTGGCCGCGCTGCACACCGACTTTGCCGACCTGACAGAGCATGGCGTGATGACTCGGCCCGTCGCCCGTGAACGCCGTGCAATCGAGACGCGCGCAACGACCACCGTCGCGTCCCGTCTCAAACCGCAGCGTCTGCGCGACCTCGCGGGCGCCGGCGGTCGCCCAACCGTCATCGCTGTCGAACGACGGGTTGAAGACGAGGTTGGCGGCCAGCAGAATCAAGCTCAACAGCGTCATGATCCAATGGAACTAAACGGACTTGGCGCGTATGTCAATCATCAGACTCAAAAGGACATTCCCCGTTTTTTCTAGGAGGTGTTGAAAAGGCGGAGTTGAACGGTTGGAGCCGTCGGGGGAGTGGAGCGACACAAGGCGCAGTTCATCCCTCGCCGAGACAGCAAAACTCGCAG
>Ga0272448_1000160_pt1 | contig 100098 bp, 99 predicted proteins | sample YNPCB0191_FD_202220 | JGI IMG/M metagenome (GOLD analysis project Ga0272448, IMG submission 202220) | Hot spring sediment microbial communities from Yellowstone National Park, WY, United States - YNP-CB-019-1 | ecosystem: Environmental > Aquatic > Thermal springs > Hot (42-90C) > Sediment... | reverse complement strand
TTGTGCTGTAGATAGTAAAGCAGATTGTGGGTAGTATCATTATTGGTCGAAAGAAACAAGCAAGCATTAAGATAGTTGTGCCTAAAAATAATCTGGCTAATTTTAGTCTGCTTTTAGTGAAAATAAACAAACTTAACGTTACTAAAAATACAACCGGTGAATGGGACCATAAGATGCGAGTTACACTTGACCATAACGAGGTACAGAAGGCAAAAACAAATACTACAAAAAATGCCGTTGTGCAACTAACTGAGTGGACAGCAATATAATATAGTAAAATAGAAGTCAGGGCTATAAATAACGAACTAATAAATTTATGTATACCCCATACTAAATCGCTGGGACTAGAGCCCCGCATAGATTCAAAGAGATCTATCTCATGGAAATAAAAAAGATATCTATCAATTAAAAATAATACAGGTGTGGCAATTAACGCAGTTGCCACAGGATAGGAAGAATAAATATGTCCCTCCTTTCGGTAAACTCGGTAATCATCAACTAAAATTAAATGGGCGTATTCGTCAAGATTTAAATTCCTCTCTTTAATAGCACTCATTGCGATATGAAGAAACCAAGTTGAGTCAGTAGGAGTTACAACCTTACTGTTGGTGTGTATCCCTAAAACCATCAGAAAAATAACAATACTAATCCAAGGATGATGGGCTTTTAACATGAAATAAAAAAGTAGGCCTCTTTTGAATCTGGTTTGTTATATTTCAATTTCTTAAAAACAATAAATTTATAACCCACAGAAATTATCCCTATCTCACTCTTATTTCTGGCTCCCCGAATAGGATAAAAAGAAAAGTAGTAAAAGTAGAGGCTGTTTCAGAATTGAGACTAACGCCCAAGTCTAATTTTAAACCCAGATACAAAACACCGTCGCTATATCTTGAACCCACAAAACTCCCTGGTTGAAAAATATGGCCTCAGAGGCACGCCGTCCTCCTGATTCTCGGCAAAAAACATCTTCAATTTTGGTAATGATGAACTGGCCAGATTTATCAAATAAAGGTATACCCATCGATAACCCCTTGTCTACACAAGGGTAATTTTTGATTTACAAGGTCGACCCCCCTTTTCCTCAAACCAAAACTTATGTTCGTTGACCATATCAAATACAAAAATATATTCACCTTTTTTTAATCCATTTAAATCTAAGATTATCTCGGTCTCAAAGACCTCTCTTGGAGGCACCACAAAATTAGGACAAACTCGAAATTCCCTTAATGCAATAGCCTCTTTCTTATCAGCCTCAAAAATCCTGCAACCAACCTTAATATTATCTAAAGAAGAAGGATCAAACCAAGAAGAGGTGCCACAATTTTTTATTTTTAAATGGGCCTTCGTTTCTGTGTTGCTATAAATAATATTGGGTATTTTTACCTCAACCACCTCGGAAAGATATCTTGAGACAGGATCCGTCTCTGTAATTTCTACCGGTATTTCCAGAGGACTGGCCTTTTTTTCTGCGAACCAAAAAGACCCCTCTTTTAGCATATCGATAACTAAAATATACTTACCCACTGCTAAGCCTGAAAAATTAAGATTCATAGAAAAGTTGTATTCCTTTTGTGGAATAATCTCTTCTGCAGGTAACGAAGCTCGGAATTCCCGCAGTGCTTTTTTGGTTTCACCAACACCAAAAAGTCTGGCCCCTACTTTAAATGCTGCCTCGGAAGTCAAGCCCTGATTTAGCCAACTACGGTCTCCGGTATTCACGACTCTGCCCCGCAAGATTATTTGATCCTGCGAACTACATTTTATATCCGAAATCTTATCTTCCAACCACAACTTATATCTTAAATCGAAGAATTCCGTCTGGGTCCAAGTCTTACGGTGAGAAGGAGCGACCCGATTAAAATATGCTAATTCTGCTTGGGTATAGCTGGCCTCAAAACCATCATTATCCTTGCCACACCAAGGAGAAAGGACAAAATTAACCCCATGCCTCTTGCACCACCTCTTATATTCCTGGGCTAAAAAAAGCTGTAGGGGGTGCCCTACAAAGTTAACCGCAACTGGAATACCGTTATTCTTCAAATATAAAACTGAACCCAAAAATAAATCCCGATTAAAACCCCGAGCAGTAGGATGTAGGCTAGCGGTAATCAACTTTATTCCGGCTTTGGTATCTTGTGCCTTTGGTAAATCCCGCACTAACTCAAAAACATTTTTACTTAAATTGGTGGTAATACCAATAGCAAATTTTTTGGTAATCCTACTAATTACAGGAACAGTGGCTGCAGACAAAAGTGGTTCTCCTCCAGTAACATCCACAATAGCAAAATCGTAATTTTCTATAATTTCATCCCACACCTTAAGCCACTGTTGAACACTCAGCTCAGAAAAAGATGAAACAAAATCCTTTTTTATGTCATGCGCACCAACTGCGCAACCGCAATAACGACAGTCGTAATTACAAAAAAGCGTAGGGGCCCAGACAATGTGGACCATATTTTTAAGCGGGGCATCGAATGACTGTTTTGCCCAATATTGACCGTCGTGGGGATTAACGTTTATAACCTGGGCCTCGATGATAGTTGGTTTTTTTACCCCTTGTTGAAAAATCCATTTTGTAGCCCAATCTATATCACAGCCAGCATAACAACACTGGTGATTACATTCCCAAGGCCTAGCGAATTTCTGCCAACCTTTTAGGGCATTAAATAGTGGAGGGAGTTTATCATTGTAATCAGCCATACAGCGATAGACATCACCATTGGGATATAAAAGAAGGTGACTTATCCCTGCTGAGCAAAATACCTTCTGGTTGCTTTTAAACATACCTCCACTCCCTAACTTACTGTTAATCCAAGAACCTTTTTATACGCAGCTAATAAATTTTTGCCCACCTTATCCCAGGTGAAATTATTCAAAACCATCTCTTTTCCTTTTTGCCCAATTTTAATAGCAACCTCAGGGTTATTCAATATAAATTCAATCTGACTTATTAAAATATCAGCGTTATCAGGAGGCGATACTAACCCTGCATCCTTTATAAGTTTTGGCACAACTCCGGTATCAACCCCAATAACCGGCTTACCGCAAATCCAGGCCTCAAGAAAAACTATCCCAAAGGCCTCGTGACGCGAGGGAAGGATAAGACAATCTGCCAAATGAAGCATATTAACCTTCTCTTGATGGGTAAGAATGCCCAAATCAATAATTCGTTTTTTTTTCTCTTCGGAAAAACTGGCATAGAATTCCTCAAACCAAGGGAAATTCGGGCCAATTAAAAAAAACCTAATATCCCGCTTATGAATTATCCTCTTGGCTGCCTCAACCAAAACCTTGATACCTTTATATTCAATCTTTCTACCTATAAAAAGCACTATTTTTGTATCAGGACCCATTTTAAAGCGGTCAAAAAGGTTTCGCTTAAAATTCTCAAGATCAGATGGAAGATAATCCTCTGGATATAAGGCGTTGTAGATTACATAGATCTTTTGAGGCTCTATCCCCTTCGATATAAAATATTCTTTTTCATAATCACTCACTGCAAAGATTGCATCGCAATTTCTTATAAGCCAATAGTTGGCTGGCCGTTCATAAAAGTTGTGTCCGGGATGAAAATGGGGGGTAATCACCACCTTCTTATTTAGAAAACGACCTAAAAAATATCCTATAAAGTTATGGGGATAAGGTATGGTGTGTAAGTGAAGAATATCTGCCTCTTTTATGTATTTAAATATATTAAGGTACAAAGATAAGGAGTGCGGACCGTAGAAATATAAGTTTAACCTTTTGTCCAAAAAATATTTAAAAAACACCTGAAATACTGGTGAAATTTCATTGGGGGAAAAACGGCGCACTAAAATTTTCCCGTCTAATTCCACATCCCCTAACTGGGCCAAGCAATTATCACAAGTTGGAGGATGCCAGTATTCGTCTTCATGGTATACCTTAAGGGTAAGGACTTCGACCTTAAAACCATTTTGGCTGAGAAAACGACAGGCGCCCTGACACCATACTTCAGAGCCACCAATAGCCGGTGGATAGCGTTGGATAATATTTAATATCTTCATATTTTCAAAAAGACTGATAGATGGTCAAGCTATCTAATATTTTCCTGTTGTGGTCAACTAAATTAGCCTGAATGGCATACCTACCCTGACTTGATTGGCAGGTATTAAAGCTAAACCTATCAGGAAGAAAAACATCTTTACCATTTTTAAAAAATACATTATTTTTCCAATCATATTCAATAGCTAACTCCAAGGCCGAAGAAGAATTGATTTCTATTTCCTTTTCAAACGAACTATAAAAACTATATGGATAACCGGAATCCCGATAAATATCTATAATCAGTTTTGCTTTCAAGGTAGCGCTGGAGACATTTGTAATTTTTACAAAATATTGATTATTCTTGCCATAGTATGCCCTTGCGCTATTAGTCCATAAGAAAGAAAGAAATAGCCCTCTTCTTTTATTACGATATTTACTTTTGCTCTCCAACCCTTTGGCAAAATAATTAACCTTATTATTTTTCAATTTAGTACTATATTCTTTCTTGGTAAAAGGCAGCGTTTTTATCAATCTTTTTTTAATACCCTTCAAAAAATCTAAAAAATTCCACAGAGGCCTTACCACAAAAATAAATGTCTGTGAGGAATAAAATGCCTCCTTTTCCTGATTTAACCTATTTATATCCGAATTTTTCTGACCAAGCAGGTTTTCTAATTCTCTTAGGTTCAAAGTAGTTTTTTCTAACTCCTCTTTCACCCGTTGAAGCTCTTCAAACCTTAAAAGGAGTTTGGAATTCAAATCTGCTATTTGGGCATTTTTTTCTTCAACCAGCTGTCTGTTTTGATACAGGCCTAACTCCTTGTTCTTGATTTCTTGCTGAGTAGCTGTTAAGGCTTCAGCCAGCTTTTTTAGATGGGCATCCTTTTCAGCTATAAGCAAATCCTTCTGTTTTAATAACTCATCCTTTAGCCTCAATGTATCCAGTCTAGCTTGGAGTTCTTGATTCAATGTTTTTAGCTCAGATTCTTTATCTTGCAAGTAACTGTCTTTCTCTTTGAGGGACAAGGCGAGTTTTTCTAACTCATTTTTAACCCCTCGGAGCTCTTCTCTTAAACTCTCAAAACTGGCCTCTTTTTCAGACAATAACAAATCCTTCTGTTTTAATAACTCATCCTTTAGCCTCAATGTATCCAGTCTAGCTTGGAGTTCTTGATTCAATGTATCCAGCTCAGAATTTTTTTCTTTGATTTCTATTTCTTTCCGATTCAATTCATCATTAACAATCAGAAACCTCTGCTGCATATGTTGCATTTGCTTCTTTTCTTCCTCTAATAATTGAATAATTTTATCTTTTTCAAGATTAGAGATACTTTTTAAATTCTCCCAAATCTCGTTCAGGTAAAACACGAAGCTACTTTGATGATGACGATAAAGCTTAGCCAGCACCAAAGGTAGTATATTGTAAATATCCCGCTGTCTATTCAGTGTTTGCAAAGCAGTAAAATATCCGCTTCCTAAAAGGGCCCCAGCTAATTTTTCGGGATAATGCTTGGCTAAAAAAAGGAGTCTGTTTTTTTCTATCTGAAATACCGTAAATTCCTCTTGGGCGGTGCCATGATATCTATGATAGACAATGCTTTTAGGGGAAAAATAAATTTTGTATCCTTTATTTCTGAGCCTTAAATTAATATCTACGTCCTCAAGATACATCTGAAAGTCCTCATCGAAAAGGCCCACATCTTCAAGACAGGATTTACGATACAGGCTAGATGCACCACAAATACTTTCAACCTCGGTTATATTATCAAATTGCCCTTGGTCGTCTTCCTTGAAACCTAAATCCGACCAGTAATAATTCGGTAGCATTTTATGACCAACGCTATTTATCCTGCCATCTTCAAACAAAATCTTGCTGCCAACCCCAGCGATATCCTTGTTTAAAATTGCAACCTTGACCAATTCTAAAAGCCAATCCTTCTTAACCCAAGTGTCGTTATTCAGTGTGACTACAAAATCACCAACCGAGCTTTTTATACCTAGATTAAGGGCCTGACAGTAATTGTTAGACGCATTATTTAATATTTTAACCGAAGGATAATTTTTTCTTACAAAATGACTAGAACCATCGCTGGAGACATTATCCACCATTATTATTTCAAGGGCATCCCCCGGATAATCTAAGGCGAATAATGAACCCAGGCAGTCTTTTAAAAGGTGTTTGCCGTTGTAATTTACCACAACAACGCTTACTTTAGGATAAGTTTTGGTTACCTTTGCCAAGAAAACCTCCAAAGATGACGCAGATATACTGTACCATGGTCAGGCCGATCAAATAAAACCTTGATTTTGTGTTGGCCGTGGTGCAAACTTAGAAAACGCCTGTTCGCTGTATTCCATATTCCAAAAGAAAGAAAATAAGTACCGCAAAGAAAGTCAAAAGAAGGAAAAGTCAGGGATAAAGGAAAATCTCTATACTTAATCAAATTTCCTTGGCAGAAAATTAAATCTTCTCTAAATATACCTAACCATAAAAATTGATTTCTATTACGATTATTAATCTCGAAATCAAGGTACAACTCAAGTGGTTGAGCAGTAAAAATCTTATCTGGATATCGTTTCGCTCGAGTCAAAACCTTCAATAACTTAAAAACCGCATACCTGCTGTCATAATCCACAGCGTCCTGCTGATGAGAGAAAAAATTAATCAGCTCATCTTGTAAGATTAGAGTAACCTTTGGCTTCGGCCAAAAAAACATCTTATTTTTCAACCTAAAGGGAACCCTGGATAAGGCATTGTCTTTATTTTCTCCAATTATTAAAAGAGGATACCTCGCACAATGATAACAATAAGGCAAACACTCATCCTTGTCCCAAATCGCAATACTTAAACGGTATCTTCCAGGAGCAATATTAACTTGGAAAAAATCTAATTCCATCCAATAGCGTCCACTCTTCAACTCGTCTAACCTAATACCATCAAAATTAGTATTTGGGCCATACACATAAGCACCGTCTTCGCGAAAAATCGCTATTCCTAGGTGTGGATTTTTCAAGGTAGCCTTGGCAGCAAACTCTACTCTTATCTTTAGAAACCCTCCAGGTTCTAACTGGGTTATCGGTTGACCATCTCGATTAAACATAACTACCTTTTCGATTTCTGCCTCCTGGGTTCCCAGAACCTTGCCCCATTGGGTAAAGTCCTCAGTCCATTTTTTGGTATTTTCGAAAAAATCACCCTTATCAGAAGGCAATCCAACGAAAAAAGCTTCATTGGTTAATAGTTGTCGATATCTACGGATACATTCCCCCGGCGCTCCCATAAATACTAGTTTACCATGCTCCAATAACAAGGCCTTATCTGACAATCTCTCAATAAGTTCCATTGATTGCGTAGTAAATATAATGGTTTTACCTTTCTGCTTAAGTTCCACAAGGTGCCGTAGGCACTTGTCCTGAAACAAAACATCGCCTACTGCCAGTATCTCATCCAGAATAAGGATATCAAAATTAAGATTAGCCACTATACTAAAGGCCAAACGTAGACGCATTCCTTGAGAATAACTACCCAAAGGCATTTCGATAAAACTACCTAGCTCGGAAAAATCTAAAATATCAGCGAGTTTTGTTTCAATCTCGTTTCTACTCGCTCCTAATAAAGAGGCGTTGAGATAGATATTTTCCCTACCGCTTAACTCATCCTGAAATCCTATACCTAAATTAAATAAGGAAACTACCCTACCCTCAACCTTTATTCTACCTACATTGGGAGATAACACCCCAGCCATGATATTTAAAAGCGTGGTCTTACCTGCACCATTTCTTCCTACTATGCCTAAGGTTTCTCCCTGGTAAAGACAAAAAGATATCTCATTTAGTGCCCAGATAGAATTATGGACAAACATGCGCCCCCCCTCTTTGGGCAGAGAATAGCTTTTGCCTACTCTTTCCAACTCAACGACCAATCTTTGCCTTTGAGACAAATTAGAATTTTTAGCATTAATAGGCAAGGTAGTCATTAATCTTATCCTTGTTCAGAAAATACGAATAAAACCCTAACCCCAAACAAAAAAAGGCAAAAACAAAAGGCCAGATGAAATTAGTAAATAATAACTTTTCCATAACAATGTTTTTATAAAAACCCTTCATTAGACATATACGATACACATTAACCACCCCTACGAAAGGATTAAGGTTATAAATAAGAAAAAGTTGGCCTGGTAATGCCTGATGCACATAATCTAGTGGATAAACTATTGGGGTAATGTAAAAAATGAGGAGCAGAACTGATTCAGTTAAGTACCTTAAATCCCGCCAACGCACATAGATGACCGCGAGAGTCAAGCCAAGACCAAAGGCATAAAAAAGGTGCAAGACTAAAATAACGGGTAAAAATAGGATAAAAAAAGACAATCCTTTAAGAACGAAGACAGACAGAATTATAACTACTACCAAAGAAGGCAAAAAGTTAACAAAATTAGCCAAGCAGATTGCTAGAGGGATAAGATAGTGCGGAATCTTGGTCTCTTTAAGGATATTTCTGTTATTAACCAAACTCCCGCAGCAACCCAGAAGCGAATCCTGAAAAAAACCCCACCCAAAAATCGCAGAGGCCAAATACAGAAAGAATGGCACCCCAACAACACGAACCTTTAAAAAAAGTGAAAAAATTAAATAGAAGACAACTGTGGTCAAAAAAGGTGTCAAAAATGCCCAGACAAATCCCAAAAATGGCTGGCTGTAACGGAGCTTTAAATCTCTTACCACCAACTCCCGGAGCAAGTTTCTTCTCAACCATGTATCTCGTATAATATCTGCCATAGTTAAGCCAATTCTCTAGCTATCTGTTTGCCCTGGAGAATAGCTCCCTCCATAGACAGATACTGCCAACTACCAAAACGACCGCAAAGAAAGATATTATATTTGCGCAGGTAATTAGCTATCTTTGATGTTATTAAACGATGATTTTTATCGTAGATGGGATAGGCATAAGGCATAAAATTTCTATGCTCTACCAAAACATCATCAGGGGATGGTAAAATCCCCAGCCTAATTAAATCCTGTTTTATTTTCTTAACGAGAAGGCTAGAATCAAAGTCCTGCAAACCACTTAAAGATACCTCAGTATACACAGAATATGCGCCCGAAGGAGCTGCACAAGGAGAAAAACTACTGTAAAAACCTAATCGAAAAAATTCGAATTCCTTATCCGGAAAATATATCCAATGCTTCTTAGAAGACATTTTGGATTTAATACCGAGATTTAAATTGAAAATAGAATTCCAACGCAGAAGGCTAAAAGATGAATTTACCTCAGATGAAGAGCCAATGAGCATATTCCTTAACTCAGGTAAAGGGGCTGTGTAAATAAGATAGTCATAACGGATTTTATCTTTGTTACTTGTGATAACAGTCCTATTGCGCAGGTTTATCTTTTCTACTGGGCAACCAGTATAAATATGACTTAAGTCTTTAGCTAATGCAAAAGGTAAAACCTGTATACCCCCGCATCGAGGATACCAAAATTCAGCGTTATATCCAAACTTATCGCTACTTTTTCTCTTTGCCCCCTCAGTTACCTGTTTTAAATCCGGCACAGGGATAAAACCATCCAGCCACTCGCAGGTCAATTCATCAAGGGAAACGGTCCAAAATTTTTGATTGTAGGGGATAAAGAAATGCCTGGCCATACCTTGGCCAAAGGTAGCATAAATCCAATCCTGAAAATTCGCTATAATAGTATTTCCCTTCGAAATCTCTTGCGCCTGGATAAATCCTGCTAGGCACTCCCGCCGGATTTTTAAAGGAAGGCGATAAAGATTAGCCTGAAAAGGAAAAGGGATATAGCAGCCTTGATAAAATATACCTGCCTGCCTCTTGTGCCGAATCAAATTTTTACCCAACAGGTCCTTGACTAGGCTAAAGGTATAAGGATTTTTAAAATGTAAAAGGTGGCCATCGCAATCAAAGCTAAATCCGTTGATTTCCCTTGTGCGACAAAGCCCGCCTACCTCTGATTCTTTTTCAAAAATAAAAGAATCTATCCCATTTTTTTTAAGATGCCAAGCTGCGCTTAAGCCTGCCAAACCAGCACCTAAAATAACCACCCTCTTGTTAGTCATTGGTTTTTATCTTGCTTAATCCTTTTAACCAGAAAATGCTTACTAAAATAAGAAAAACTGCCACTGCCAAGCCAATTTTATTTGGAGCCTGGTTGATAACTAGCGCACCCAAGCTAAAAAATACCACCCATAACACAAGACAAAATAAGGCCTTCTTTTTGGAGTATCCTTTAGCCAGAAGCCGCATTGCTATATGGTCGTTGCTTTTACTAAAAGGGCTAATCTTTTTATGCAGGCGCATCAAAGCCAAAAATGCAGTGTCTAAAATTGGGACTCCTAAAATAAAAATCGGGGTAGCCAAAGCCATTCTTCTTTCTAAAGGGGCATAGCTAATCAAAAGCGCAATGCTGGCTAAAAGAAAGCCCAGAAAATGACTTCCTGCATTTCCCATATATACCTTGGCTGGTGGAAGATTAAAAAACAAAAATGCTGCTACGCAAGCTGCAGCGGTCATTGCCAGAAATGCCGGTTGTAGCTGTTTTCCCAAAACTGCAATCAAGGCCAAGCTAAGACAGCTAAAAAATGCTACAGCAGCCGCCAGGCCATCCAATATATCAAGGTGATTAAAGGCATTGGTTATAGTCAGGACCCAAAAAATGGTTATGATGATATTCATTAGCTCTCCTATTCCTACAATAAAGGTGCGGACCCCCAAGATGGCCAATAAAACAGCGGAAATTATCTGAACGAAAAACTTACTGGCAATAGATAATTCTTTAAGGTCATCTATGACCCCCCACAACAACATAAACGAAGAGGCGAGCATAACCCCTTTTGCTTCAGATGAAAAAATCCCGGCCAGCTTAAGTCCAACTGCGGTAACCAGGACAAAAACCAATCCAAAACCTAAACCAGCTGTTACCGGAACACCATTATCAGCAAGCAATACCCTTTTTCGCAGGCTAAAACCCCTAAGCCAAAAAATTACTATCAGACTCAACAAAAATGCAAAAAATAAACTAACGATAAGTGGAAACATACGTTATGAAGGTGAGCTCGTTCAAAAATTTTAGAAAAAATTCGTTTACTATATTATACAATATCCTAACGTATTAACAAGCCTCCTTAAACAAAACATTATAGGCCAGCAATATCCTAACTAACAAAAAATGGCCTTTGTTGAATTAGGGCGCAAATGTATCCAAAAAATAAGGTGAATCTACTTTTTTTACGTTTAAGCACATTTACAAAATTATTATAAAGACTGAGGGCCAATTCCGCCTCCTTAGGACTTAAGGGATGCCGGCTATATTTTGCCTCAGTGAACTTCTGGGTCAGCTGAAAAAACAAATGACCTACTTCTTTAAATTCATCTTGGATAATCCTGGCGTAGGAAAAAGGCAGACTTGAGTCCGGATGTTCAATACCAAAAATCTTAAGTATATTAATAAGGTTCAGGTAAAGCTCAATGATAAATTGCTGCGGTTGAGAAATAAGCCTTTTTAATTGGACAACCCTTCTTCTAGTCCGGAAAAAAAGAAAGATAAACATAAAAGGTAAGACCATCATAAGTATTATTACAATAGCGATAAAAACCCAGAATAAAAAACGAAGGAAATTATATACCGGCAAGACAAAGGCTGAAAAATCAAATTTGGATTTGGTTTTTTCGCTAAGAGGTTGAAAATTCAGCTGTGTTTGTAGAGAAACTGCCTCCCTTATTGACTCTGAGATATCCTTAACCTCAGCAATGGCGTTTTTGTCTACAAGGTTAAATTGGCTTAGGCTTTTTAAAGAATCTTGGATATCTTCAAGGGCATAATTTAAATCTCGGTGCAATTGCTCGGGATTTGAGGTATCCATAGACAGCTGTTGCAACTGCTTTAAAACATCAAAGATACGCATATCCGCCTGAGGCAAAGACGCCTCAAGAATCCTTGCCTCTAATTGGTGCCTTAGGCGCATAAAAACTATCTCCGAATTCAATGCAAAAAATTCCTCCATTTTTTCAATAAAGGGCATTTCCTTTGGATATAATACCTTCAATTCCTCCAAAGATTTCTTTATCTTTGCCAACCGCTCAATTTTATCCACCCCCTGCATCTCCCAGATTAAATTATCGGCCTTTGCCTTAAATGCCCCTGGGGGTAATTTATCTATCCCCTGGGCCAACCCCAGAAACCTACGTCGGGTCAACTCCGAAATCTTCCACTCTTGTAACTGGGTTAGAGTTTTCACGAGATTCTGTTTAATCATTGAATTAACTGCCAATCTACCTATCTGGTTCAAAATCTCAGATTTAATTCTATACATCTGGAAAGAAAAGCTAGCGAGCTTTAATTGGTTCACCTTATTAGCCAAATGTTTACGCCTGGTGGCTGTTTGTCCGCTAAGACTTAATTCCAAGAACTTCTGGGCTGTCCGCTCAACCTCCAACTCCGATTTTCTTAAGATGTACCTTTGCAACACGGTTAGTGCCTGCTCAAGCTCATTTTGGCTTATACCAGGGCCTTTTTGTTGAAATAATGCGTTCAGGCCAGCTGCGGCCTCCTCTACCTCATAAGCATCTATGACTTCTTTAATTAAAGTAGATAAAAGTTGCATCCCCTGGCGTTGTCCATCGATATTTTCTAGACCAAATATGAGCTTGGTAAGACTGCTACGCGTTTGTTCTAACAATTTTTCATCTTCTTTATCCCAAGGACGAATACCGAACCAAAGACGCTCCTCCTCAACAACCAAAAGGTCTCCCTTCTTAAGTTGGGGCATAGTCACAAGAGAAAATAAAAGCCATCCCAACCAAAGCACAAAACCCATAACTACAACCGGAATAATAAAAGATTCGAGTATCCTCTGTTCATTCCAAAATATATGGTGGCACAAAGAAAAGGAATTTAATCTTAAAATAACTATCCAACTGATAACATAGGCTATTATAATTAGCCCGATCGAGTAATTGAATTCCTTAATAAAGATAAAGGATCCTAAAAACAAAAATAAGGTCAAGGCCTGAAAATAATGCAAAAGACTTAACTGCTGGCTGGCAAAACTCAAAACCACAAGTAAAAAAAACCCAGCCACTACCACAATCCTAACAACAGCAAAATAAGTCCACCCCGAATTCAATATAGCAACCAACATCCCAAAAATAATCCCCAAGGCAAAAAAAGAACATACACCCAGCACAATATTTTTCCTCTGCCTGGACCAGCCTCTTCCTAACCAGCCCAAAGCCAAACCTAATCCGGATAATATTACCGGTATCATCCACCAACGGCCAAACTCATTACTAAAAAGGAAGGCAACAAAAAATATTAGCAACCAACTTCCCAGTCGTTCTAAAAAATACAAAAGAAATTCCTTATGCATATATCTTCCTCAAAAATACCTCCCTTAGATTGTCACCACAGGCAAACATAATCGGCTGGAGGTTCATTTTACGCGCCAGGGTTATCTTGATTTCATCAAGAACTGCCCTGTCTTTAACCCCATACTGAAAACTTGAGGCAACGAGAACCAACGGGATAAAAAATATATCCCTTTTGGCCAAAGGCAGAAGCTGTATCACCTTATCCCAATCCCTATCCAGCATAATTATAATCAAAGTAGAATCTACTGGTACGTAACGAAAAGCCTCCTCTATCAACTCGCCTAAATCTAGTTTGCTCTTGGCCCTGGCCTTGGCAAAGAATGTAGACAGATTCTCCTCTTGTTGACTCCCCCGACTTGAAGGAATATGTACAAACTCACCATCATGGGCGATTAATTCTACAGCGATATTCTGACTCAATAGATACCGGCTAACCGAGGCAGCAATCCTAATCATATACTCCTGTACTGTCTCTTCTTGCTCTCCGTAGTTTTTACTCTCCTCGAGACTAAAGAGAATGGTTGCCCTAAAAAAGTTTACCTTTTGATACTGGGTTACAATAATACGGTTGTGCCTAGCGCTAGATTGCCAGTGTATCCTTCTTATCATCTCGCCTAAGCGATACTCCCTCACCCCAAAGAATTCATCGTCATCACCGCTTATACGGCTGGTCTTAATGCCATACCAAGGTAAATGCCCGCGTTTAAGGGGAGGAAAGAACTGAATAGGAAATGTCCTGGGGCAAATTGTAACTGTACTGTTGCACGGATAAAACCGACGAAGGTAAAAAATACCAAACAAGGGATCAAGAAAATAAATCCAGAATCCCAAAAGATTGTAAATACCCCGATGAGGGCAGTGATAACCATAATTAAATAAAAATGGCTTGGCCGAAAAAAGACTATCAATAAAGAAACGCCGGGCTGGTTCGTCAGAAAACCCCTCAGGAAGGCTATCCTCAATAATTATGTTAAATATAAATAACGGGCCTTTATTTTCGATTTGGCAGCGGAGGTCTAGGAAATCTCCCTCAGTAATTTTCCCAAAGCAATTCCTGCTGATTTTTAGGGGAGGAATAAAGTAATAATACAGTATTAAATAGATTATACTTAGCAGAAGGTAACACACCAGCGCCCAGAAGAAAAAATAAAATACAGTTATCTGTGTCCTTGCTGCCGCAAGCACTGAGGATGCAACTAATAAACCAAAGACAAGCCATTTTTTTAAAAATAGTCCAAACATTTTTTAAGGAACAGCTGTTTTTGCAATCAAATCATTAATCACTACCTCAACATCCTTACCCGAAACCAATGCCCGGGGTTCAAGGATAAGCCGATGCCTAAGCACATGGGGAAGCATCATTGCCACATCATCAGGGATAACATAATCCCTGCCCTCAAGAAAGGCCCAGGCGCAAGCTGCCTTCATCAGTGCAATCGAGCCCCGGGGAGAAGCGCCGAGTTTTATATTTTCACTCTTGCGTGTTGTAGCTACAAGTTCTACGATGTAACGCAGAATATGTTGCGAAACCTCAACCTGCTTGACCTCATTCTGCGCAGCCTCTAACTCTTGCAGCGTCATTACTCCCGAAAGGGAATCAATAGGATGGGTAATCTTCTGATTTACAATAACCTTTAACTCATCCTCAATACTCAAGTATCCCATTTTAATCTTCAAAAGAAACCTGTCTATTTGGGCCTCAGGCAAAGGGTAGGTACCTTGAAACTCAATAGGGTTTTCAGTGGCAATGACCATAAATGGAGTAGGTAAGGGAAAAACCTTGCCATCCAAGGTAACCTTGTATTCCTGCATACACTCCAGAAGAGCAGATTGGGTACGCGGGGTAGTACGGTTTATCTCATCAGCAAGAACTATATTGGCAAATACCGGGCCTTTTCTTACTTCAAACTCCCCTGACTTGGGGTTGTAGATAAAACCTCCGGTAACATCTGAAGGAAGAAGGTCGGGGGTAAACTGTATCCTTTTAAAATCCGCATTTATAGATTTAGCCAAGGCCAGGCTGAGCATGGTCTTACCCACACCCGGGGCATCCTCGATTAAAATATGGCCGTTATTCAAAAGCCCAACCAATAATAACTTAATTACCTCAGTCTTTCCAACTATAACCTTTTCAATATTTGAAATCAGCTGCTGTAATCTTTCAAATCCCATGTCCTCTCCTTTCTTTAGAATTAAGCATAAAATCCCTTGACCCTAAGCAAACTTTGGTATAACCCAAAAGTGGCCCCTAACATAAAATTAAACTCGTAGCTTTCATCCAGGGCAAATTTACAGCTTCGAGATATTTCTCCACGCAAAGATAAATCCCTCAAAAGAAGGATTATCTTTTCAGCTATACCTGCCACATCGTGAGGCTTTAATATATACCCTGTCTTACCATCAACTACCACCTCTTTTATCCCGCCGGTATCCGTAGCTACAACTGGTTTTCCTGAGGCTAATGCCTCTAAGACAAAAATAGGCAAACCCTCCCATAGAGAGGTTAATACGCAGATATCCATTGCTGCTAAAAGCAATGGTACATCTTTCCTCCAACCTAATAATTTTATTGTGTCGCTAAGATTATACCTACGAATCAATTTTTCCACTTTCTTGCGTAGTTTTCCGTCTCCCACAAGTAAAAATTTAACCTCGCTAAGATTCTGATGCACTAAACGGGCAACCTCAACAAAATCCTCTGGTGCCTTCTGCGGTTTAAGACAGGCAACCATACCTACTACCAAATCCTTAGGACTAAGCCCAATTTTTTCCCTTATAGAAGAGTTTTGATGAACATCAAAGTCTTTGCGGTTAATACCATAACGGACAAGCTGGTATTTAGAGTAGTGCCCTATCTTGTTTTTTAAGCCTACATCTTTATCGTGCTGCGAAACCACGACAATGCAATCCGTAACAATAGCAGTTACACGTTCTAACAGAATAAAAATTCTTCTTAAAGGTGTAGCTTGAAAAAAATAAAAACTCCAGCCATGAACAGTATGAACGATAATTTTCACCTTAGCCAGATAAGCTGCCCAGCGACCTAAGATTCCAGCCTTAGAGCTATGGGTATGGACTATATCGATGGGGCTTCTTTTCAAAAAGCGGTATATCTGTAAAAAGGCCAAAAAATCAAAAATAGGATTTAATGGCCGTGTTAGATAATTACAATATATTATATTGAGGCCTTGGATAGACGCGGCTTCCTGGACCAGGATACCTTCTTTAGTAGTGAAAAGAAAGGGATTGTATTTTTCCCTGTCAATATTACGAATAATAGCCAAAAGTTGCCTCTGGGCTCCTCCTAATTCTAATTTGGTAATTACATATAATATGTTTATCTTACGCATCTAATTTGAGATAATTACAAAACCGATTTACTAACCTAAAATTTCCTAAACTGTAAACTCAACCTTACCCCAGCTTACCAGGTTATCCTGAATAATTATGACCACTCCCTCTATCCCTGGAATTGACCTAGCAAACCTAAGGGCGGATGCGAGGTCTTCTTTTGTCTGTACACGGTTGGCAGTAGCAGTAGCTACTGCATCGGCCAAGGCAGCATCGCGGGCTAGGATAACTGCAGCATCAGCCTGACCAAAACTTAAGGAATACCCCACAGTACCTGATGAGGTGCATATCCCACAGGGGGTCTGGCGTGGGTGTATTTTTAGTTTAAGCCCTTGCCAGGAATGCGACTTACCAGAATATATTCCTACCTTACGGATCCTTTTTGTCTTTATAAATATATCTCCACCATTTTCAACGATAATCTCACCACAGCCCATTCTTAGCAGGTCCTGCCCCAAAAATTCCGCTACTGCGCCAGCCACTGCTGCCATAGGACCTACCTGGGCCTTAAAAGCTGCCTTAGCCATCCTTTTGACTATCTTTGCTGCATTTAACTCAACTGCTATTGGTTTGAGGGCAGTTAGAAAACGCCTGTCCTTCTCAATGTATTCCTCGATTTCCCAACGGTAACGAAGCAGTTTTTCTTCAATCTTACTTTGGTTCAATTCCTTATCAGAAAGAATCAAAAGGTCTGACTCTTTTACCGTGACCTTTAAAGTATACAGTCCTTCTGCCTCTAGATTATCCCGATAAAACCTAAATTGATAGGCAGGGCTTTTCATAGCCAAAAATTATTTAGCAGATGCGCGGCAAGGGCTCATTGGTAAGCATATCCAATATGCGGCTACCTCCAGCTACTGTTTTAAGTATTACCTTGGCGCAGGGCCGAGAAACAATCTCACCGATTACCCTTGCCTTATGTCCCAAACGGTGTCTATGCAGTTGGCTTATGATATCGCTAACAGACTCCTTTTTTACTACAAGTAAGGCCCTTCCCTCACAGGCAAGGTAAAGCGGGTCAATACCCAACAGTTCACAGGCAGCCCTAACTCGACTATCGATAGGAATCTCAGCCTCATCCACAAACACAGCTAATCCAGTTGCCTCAGCAATCTCGTTTAAGGTAGTAGCCAAACCACCGCGGGTTGGATCACGCATAAATTTTATTCCACAGCTGTTTTTTAAAATAGGAAGGAGTAAATCCGCTAATGGGGCGCAATCACTTACAACATCAAAGTCCAAGGAAAGATTATTTCTCTTGGTTAATACTGCCAAGCCGTGTTGGCCAATAGCGCCAGTAACAATTATCCTATCCCCTTTAGATATGTATCTTGGGCCTAATCGTATCCCTCTGATTAATCTTCCAATACCAGAGCTGTTAATAAATATTTTGTCACAGGCGCCCCTTTCTACTACCTTGGTATCTCCAGTGACAAAACGCACCCCTGCTTTATGCGCAGCCTCAGAAATGGACTTAACTATTCTTTCTAAAACTCTGAACTCTAAGCCTTCCTCCAAAATGAAAGCCAAGGATAGATATTCTGGTTGGGCCCCAACCATAACCAGGTCATTAACTGTACCAAAGACAGCTAATTTTCCAATATCTCCACCTGAAAAAAATAAAGGATAGACAACAAACGAATCTGTGCTAAAGGCAAGCCTAAAATTGTGTTTTATAACCGCAGCATCGGTAAGCTCTGATAATACGGGATTATCAAGCCGGGGCAGAATTAACTGCCTAAGCAGTTGATAGGCTAATCGCCCCCCACCTCCATGACCCAGGGTTATTTTTGCTGCTTCTTTTCTCACTGGACTACTTCTCGAGGAAACCCAAATCCTACTAAATCTTCTCGCAGCTTCTCCGGACCTTTATATACGCTTGAGTTTATACCCAATTCCTTGGCTGCCTGAACAAGCTCAGGCCGGTCATCAGTGTAGAAAACATCCTCAGCAGATAAAGAAAGTAACTCCAGCGCCTGTTTATAAATAACAGGCTTGGGCTTAACCGCACCTACCTTGCAGGAAGCAACAATATAATTAAAGGCGTCAAAGATAGAAAACTCTTTTTTTATGTATTCAAGGTGGAGTAGATTAATATTAGATAAAAGCAGAGTCGGATAATGCCGGCTAAGCCTTATGGCCAAAGAGTATACCTCAAGGTTATCAGGGGTGAGAAAAAATATGCTATTCCAGATATCCACAAAATCTTCATAACCTAATCTTAAAGCCAACAGTTCCTTTATGCGTAGATAAAAATCAAAAGGGGAGATTTTACCCTCTTCGAAAGAAACAGTTAAATCAGAGTCAAAAAAAATCTGGTAAATCTCGTTGGGGGTCTTGGCGGTAAACCTGTAAATCTTTTGGGCAGCGATATTATGGTCAAAGTCCAAAATGACCCTTCCCAAATCAAAAATAACTGCCCGCGGCGCTTTTTGCTCCATCAATTATTTTTATCCTTATCTTTCTTAAAAAGGTCTAAAAACCTATCCTCGTATTCTTTGTAAACACTCCATTTATCCAACTCTGCCTTAAGCTCGTGTGCCCGGCTGAGGTCCTGTCTGGCCTGGGCAAAAAGCTTCTCAATCCTTTCCCGGATGGAAACTGGAAGTCTGGTAAGCTGACTCAAGGATTTTTTTATCCTCTCTATCTCCTCTTCGCCAATAGGCGGGAGTTGACCCTCCTGCTGCTGGCCAATCTTAAGGTAATCCATAAGCCGTGATATCTCTTCCTCGATAAACTCAGCCTGCTTTTGCAAGGCCATAAAATCTAACCTCAGATTTAAAATATTAGCCAAAACCTCTAAAATTGCCTGGGAGGCCCGAGGGTTTTCAATCTGGATGGTATAAAAAGGGATCTCGCCTAAAAGGCAGAATCCTTCCAACCCCTGGCGCTTGGCCAGGCCCAAGAAAAGCCCATTCATTCCACTTATCTGACCCTCTTTTAACTCAATAAGATTATAAGGGGAAAGTTCTTTTTTTATTTTTTGGGAAGTTGCAGCATACCATACCTTGGGACTCTGGGTATAATCAATGGGCTGAGGCATAGCAGCAAAACCAATAACCTTCTTCACCTTAAACCCTTTGGCCAACTGGATTATTAACCTTGAATACTCCTCAGCTTTAGTCAGGTCAGGTTGGCCACTACTTACGAAGATAATCAGGTCTGCTGGTAAGTTCGATTTCAAGGCATCATCAGGCGCATTTAGCCCTGAAGGACGCTTGTAGAAAAAAAACTTGCTGTAGGGTAAATCTGGTGCCTCCAAAACCCCATTTTGAATACTGCTACTATTGAGAAAAAAGAATTCGTGCGGAAGTATCTCTGCGAATTCCTCTGCCTTGAGCTGCTGTATAAGATGCATTGCTGCCTGAAAGGCAACATCACCCATCCCAGGCCAGGCACAGATAAGATAAGGATTTTTGAGCCTTGGTCTTCTTTTAATTACTAATCCATCCATATATCTCACCTCTTATATCAATAATTTTTTAAAAATTCCACTAAAAACTTACAGCCTTTATACAGGTTATCGACCTTGGCGTACTCATCGACACTGTGGGCACAACCTCCGCAGCCAAATCCAGTGGCTACTGCGGGGATATTTTTGTCCTGGAAAAAGGTTATCGAGGTAGCGCCCTCGCTGCCTTTAAGTTTAGGTTTTATCTTACAATCACGCATTGCCTTCAAAACAGCCTCAACCAGAGGATGCCTGAGGCTGATTTCGTAATCCTTCTGAATTCCTTCAATCTCTATTTTAAACCTTTGGGTGTGCCGCAAAATAATCTTTTTAAGCTCCTTTAAGATCTGTTCAGCTGACATCCCCGGCAAAAAACGAAAATCTAATTCAAACTCACACCAATCAGCTACGATATTAACCTTGTCTCCTCCCTGGATGGTCCCAATATTTACCGTCGGAGGCCTAAGTAATCTATGCCGACTATAGCGAAAGGGGAATTTCTTTATATCCTTTAATATATCAACCGCCAGGCTAATTGCGTTTTTACCTCTCCAGGGATAAGCACCGTGGGCCCTTTTTCCTTGCAACTTTACCTTAAGATGGATAAGGCCTTTCTGGGCTACAATGATGTCAAAATCATCGGCATCCAAAACCAAGGCACAGTCAGGCCGCAAAATCCCTTTATCTAAAAGCGGGATAAGACCAAACCTGGAGCCTGTTTCTTCATCAGCTGTGGCTGCAAATACAAGGGAATAATTCAACCTCATCTTATCCTCAATAATGCTATTTATGGCCTCGATGGCGCAGGCCAGGTTTCCCTTGCAGTCAGTTGCCCCCAGGCCATAAATCCTGCCATTATGGATAATCCCTGAAAAGGGAGAAAACCTCCAGCCCTTGCCAGCCAAAACCGTATCCAGATGCGGTGTTATTAAAAGCGTGCGCGAAGAACCCCGCTTCGGCAGGATGGCGACAATATTACTCCGCTTGGGGGCAAATTCGTAAATTTGACTGCGCAGGCCAAATCCGGATAAATAATCCTTTACAAAACGGGCAATCTTGGCCTCATTGCCTGCAGGATTTTCGGAGTTTATCCGAATAAGACTTTGAGTAAGGAAAATCAGCCTTTTTTTATTTACCATAATTAAAAATTGTAATTTAGACTAATGGCTGCTGCCTCGCAATCTACAGCCTGAACCTCTAAATTCAACCAGAAATGATTATCAAGGTTTATATCTAAGCCTGCCACTACTCCCGCTGACCTGGTTAAATCTGATTTTACCCGATCGCGGTTACCATCAGTCCAATGAATATAATCCATCCGCGACCACTTTGTACCTAAATAAGGTGTAAGCCATTTAAACCCATATGAAGCAAGAAGAGAAAACTGCCAGTCATCCAAAACCGCCTTGCGCTTTGAACCGTTTATCTTAATTGTCTTGGGGTGAATACTTATGTGTTGAAAGCCAAAGACTGCGTTTAGGTCTTTACTTTTAAAAAAAATCCACCTAAAGCCATAACCACCACCTAAATAGGCTGGGTAATCCAACTCATCGCTATCCTTGGGGTGCTGTTTGATAAAACCTGCCCCGCCTTTTAAATCCAAACTCAAGGTATCAGATACACCATAAGAGACGAGCAAAAACTCCTGGCCGCTTCTTAATGACCCTGCCTCATGTTCCTGGTAGCGATTAAAGACATAATGCGTCTGAAGACCTATTGCGGCCTGGCCTTTCTTAGGTATCTTTGTGCCGTAACAAGGGGCAGCCCAACTGGTATACACTAAAACCAAAATAGCCATTAGTGAAATTATTAAAGCCCGCATATCAACCTCCTAAATCTAAACCCTAGTAGTTTTGGATAAAAACCCATCCTGCCCTAATGGACAAACGTCACAACGGGGATTATTTTTAAGACAGTAATCCTTGCCTAACCGCACCAAAAGGGCATGGAATTCATTAAACAGTTTTCTATCCCTAGGTAAGTGTTCAAGGAAAAGTTTTTGGATATCGTCATAAGAAGCGTCTGGGGATATAAGCCTATGCCGCAAAAGCACCCTTTTGGTATAAGCATCAACTACAAATATTGGTTTATCCAAAGCATACAGCAAGATAGAATCTGCGGTCTCTTTGCCAATTCCCTTTACTTTAAGTAGTTCGCTGCGCAGCCTAGATAAGGGAACTTTTTTCATCCGTGCAATATCCCCTTTGAAGCTCTGGTGAAAAAAATTTAAAAACTCCCTTAACCTCCCAGCCTTAATATTAAAATACCCTGCTGGCCGGATAAATCGGGCAAGTTTTTTTTGGGGAAGCTTGTATAGTTTCTCTGGTTCTAACAAACCTTTTTTCTTTAAAGCCAAGATTGCCTTCTCTACATTCTGCCAATTTGTATTCTGGGTAAGGATTGCCCCTACCATTACCTCAAAAGGAGAATCCGCCGGCCACCACCCCTGAGCGCCAAAGTAATCAAAGAGCTTTCTATAAATTTTAGAAAGAGTTGTCTGACGCATAATAAATATAAGATGTTTTTTCTATTTTTTCAGCTGCAATGGATTATAATTTAAATAGGCAAAAAACGCGTAGGCGGTTGCAGCCACAGAACCTGTGGCCTTGCCTTTAGGCGTCCTCCAACCATGACCAGTATCTACTGCCTCCTGGGAAGCATAAGGAAGGCAACCCTGGCCCTGGCCTGTAGGAGAAAGACTGGATATCATCATCCGGGATAACTCCGCCAGATAAAAATCAGCCTTTTCTTCGTACTCCCTTGCCTTCTGGAATAAACCCTTACGTTGACAAAAATCCATCATAATCTGATAGGCCACGCACATCTGGGCAGTCCATTCTACCGAAACTACCCCGCCTCTTGCAACATGCCTTTGGGGAGCAAAGTCAAACCCCTTTACCTTTATAGTTGAACCATCGGGCCGAACAAAATCTGTCTCCACAACGCAACTTTTTTCAGCAAAGGCAATAATCTCATCAGGGTCCATATTCAGCTGTTGTAATTTCTCTGGACCCAAAGCGGCAATTGACCAGGCATAGGTATCCGTGGCAATAGTAGAATCCCCCCGACCACGTAATACCGGGATATCCGGGCGGTCATAGGCATGCATTCGTAACCAGTTAAGAACCTTTTCTTTGGCCTCAGTATAAACCTCTTTACCGGTCATACGCTCAAGCATGTTAAAAAAGGCATAGGCATCAAGGTTGTGTTCAGTTGAATACCACGGGGTATTAGGTCCTCCCCGCAAACCCCCTTCGTTATCCTGTCTTTGCAGGTGCAGAAGCGACTGGGCAATCTCCTCTGCCAGGCCTAAATATTTTTTATCTTTGGTCTTAGAGGTATATTGCAAGGCAGCAATCCCTACCCAGATATTTGGCCCAGTGTGAACTATATATTCTGCTGGTAGACCATCCTTGACATAATAGGCATTAACAAATCGACCATCTATCCTTTTGGCCTGTCCAGCGAAAAAATCCAAAATTTTTGCTGCCCGGTTAAAATCCCCATAGAGAATAAAGGCCTGGCAGGCTAATGATTGGTCATAGATAAAAGCCCAGTCGGTAATATCGCCATCGCCCTCAAAACTCGCCACTAGACCCGTGCGGGGATTTTGATGCGTTGCCAACCAATGATACAAGGTATCAACGGTCTCTTTTTTCAAAGAGGACTTTTTTGTATCTAACCGGCCAGCCTCTTGATTAAGATTCGCATAGCTACGCTGTAAGGAAATAATCTTTTGCTCAAACTCTGCTTTCTTTTGGACGATTTCCGAGATGTACTGAAGAACCCTTTTAGTCTCTGCATCATTCTGCTGGCGCAATTTTAATTCATTCTCTAAAGATTTAAGATTGCTCTGCATCCGGGCGAGTTTTTCCCTTAACCCCTTTTCCTCTTCTTTAAGTTTTATAATCTGTCTTTTGGCTAAGGCTGCCTCCAGGGTTACCTGCCTTAACCCCTCTGACAACATACGATTCCTCCAATTAGCCAAATCCACCTCGTAGTTTTTATAAATAAGTGTGGCCAGAAGTACCCCCAGGATAACCAATAACCCAGGCACAAATAACCTTTTCATCCGGGCGTAACGCACAATCTCCGCATTCTGACTGCGGCCTATCTGCTGATAACTTAAACCCACCAGATAGCCATTCGCCTCAGAGGGGATCTCTCTCATCCAAACCTTCTTAGCTGTGGCTGAAACTGGCTTTTTAAAAATTGGCATCTCTATCTCAAGCAAAAATAAAAGCTCACTTGAGGAACGCATAAGCTGGGCAATCTCTGGATTGAGATGATGAATAGTAAGACAGATGCCGCCTTTACCTACATTATCGGTAAACCCCTGCATCCACTCCGAAAGGAAACGTTTACCTTCCGGACTAACCAGACGAAACTGCACCGGAAAGACTGTTCCCAACCGAATATATCTTCGGCGTTCATCCTTATGGCCTTTGGTTAAAAACATTATCTTTCCTCCAGGATAATCCTCTGCTTGACCCTTTTGGCCAAAGACTCAAGCAGTTGTTTAAAAACAGGGTAATCCTTAAGCTCAACCCTATCTCTCTTGGCCAGCATCTCCTCTTTATAAATTATTGTATTATTTTTTTGGATATATGCAACAGTAAATTTAAACCAGGGGTTATCATCGGTTATTGAATCAGGAAGATAACGTACTTTAAATTGGGGGGGCAGTTCAATCTCGATAATCTCCTTATGGGTAGATAAAACCCCGTAGTCAATTGCAAAACGCCTTTTCTCCTTAGCAGTAACTGTAGTATCTATCCTTGCCAGTTGGGGCAAGACCCTTAAGTTGCCTGCGGCCGTTAAAAACTCTGGACCAAAAAAGGTATAGCATAAAACTGTAGGTTTTCCTAAATTATCTAGATTATCAATTTGGTATTCTTTCAAGCCCGCTCCAATAGAGATATCCTGAATCTTCTCTTTGATGGTCTGCTCAATAAGTTCAGGTGGGCTGTATAACAACCAGAAGCGCTGGCCTTGGTCATAGAATCCAGAGGTAGTAACAGTCTTGATCCCAAGAATCGTTTCATCAGTATTTATCTTTATCTTTAGGTCTTGGATAATATTGTTTTTCTCTGCGGGATAAAGCGGGGTGTTGGCCAGCTCAAAACCATCCTCCTTACACACCAGAACCGTCCGATTCTGGTCTGCTGCAGGTAAATCTCCAAATGCACAAGTTTCGCAGGTAGGGTCTAAAAAATACAACCTGCCCGAAAGCGATACCGCAGCAATGCAGTGGTTGAATAAAACCGCGGGGAACTCCTTTTCGGCATTATAGTAATCCTTAGTGGGAATAAGCACTGGCCAGGCTGACAACCCTACTTCTTTCAACATAGTAACCAGAAGTATAGCCTGGTCTTTACAGTCGCCGTATTTATTCTTAAAGATATCCACTGCCTGATGCGGCTCGTAGCCTGCCTGGCCATACTCCACTGCCACATAGCGAATCTTCTGGGCACAGAAATTATAAATAGCCCTGGCCTTGTCTTCATCTCCACTAAGACTTGCTGTTAATTGCCGCACCTTATCTTTGATTGTTGTATCTGGCCGAATCTTACCCTTAGCAAGACTCCACCACCATTTATAGATGGCATCCCATCCCTGGAAGGTGGAAACCAGTATAGTTGGGGTTATCTCGTTTATCGGAGGCATCAACGATTCGGGGATTATCTGGGGGATATCGCTGAATTGCCAATAGTAAGAAACCCTTCCTTTTTCTTTTTCTATCCTTGGCTCAAGCGAGGCTGCAAAATTGTTGGACTGGATGTTGCGTATATTTAAATTCAGCTGACGGTCATCAGGGATAGTTATAGTAAATTTCGCCTCTAAAATCGGGTCGGTTGTCTGAAGGGGGTAACTTATAACTAAGTCCCGCATGTTTATAAGATGATTATTGTACTTTTTCAATTTATATTCCACCACCGCACCCTCACACACCTCAGGAAAGGAAATGATAAATGCGCGGACATTACTGTAAAGGGGAAAGTTTAGATACTTAGATACATCTCGGATATGCTTTAACCCCACATCCACTACGCTTCCGTCGGGCTTAATGGTGCGAGCATAGACCAACTCTACTTTTTCAAAGGTAGAATCATAGCTTATAACCGCCTCGGAAAAATTCTCCTTGCCCCGTTCATTAAGTATCTTTACGACATAATGCAGATAATCAATTTCTTTATTTTCTTCCGTAACCTCTATTTTTTCATCGCAATAAAGAATCAGGCCTCCTGCCTGAGGATACCGCTGTTGCTCCGGGGCCTCAGCAATAATCTTGGCAATCTGGGGGTCAATATCCTGAATGTTGAGCAAACCCAGGGTTTTCTCAATCGCCTCACGACGCTGTAATGCCAAAGGAGAAAATTCTTTGGTCTTTATCTGGGAGTAAACCCTAAGTGCCTGGTCAAAGAGATTCAGTTTTTCACAGGTTAACCCCCAATAATAACGATACTCATCATCAAAGACAGAGTCGCTTTTACTGAAGACATCCAAGGCCTCGCTAAACTCTCCCAATCGGTAATAGGATATCCCTAAAAACTTCCTTGCTTCTTTGCACAAGGTCTTTTTAAACTCCGCAACCGCCTCTTTAAAGGAACCATGGGAATAATAAAGCAGGCCTAATTCAAAATGGAGGTTATCTAAATCAACTCCCTTACCCATTGCCGCTTGATAGCTGGCCACAGCCAAACGGTAATAATGTTCCGATAACGAGGCATATTTTTTTGCCTTAAGATTTGTATTCTTGCTTTGACATCCAGAGGCCCAAAAAACCAACCATAAAAATACTGCTACTATCTTTTGGTTACGCTGCATAACGAAAGTAGGCATAGCAGGCTCCTTCCTGACTAACCATGCACGGCCCTTGGGGATTCTCTGGGGTGCATACCCGCTTAAAAAGCCGACACTGTGCAGGCTTTATCAATCCCTTCAATACCTCAGGGCAACTGCAATTACTTTTTTTTGTCTTAAACCCTTTCCTAAGCAACCCTGAAAATCTAACCACTGCATCAAAGTCACTAAATCCCTTTTTTAAGGCCAAACCACTTAAAGGTATTTCACCCAGTCCCCGCCAGCGACTGGTGGTTTTGCAAAATACTGAGGTGATTATCCTCTGGGCATAAGGGTTGCCATCACGGGTTACCGCGCGTATATATTGGTTGTCAACGCAAGGGCTTTTCTTAAGAATCTGTCTCAGTAAAAGATAAATCCCTTCCAATATATCCAGCGGCTCAAAACCAGCCACACAGCAAGGTATTTTGTATCTACGAGGGATAAACTCATAGGCATTAACCCCAATAACCACCGACACATGCCCAGGGCATAAAAACCCCTGAATTCCCAATCGCCTCTCTTTTAATAAGGCTTGCATCACCGGGGGCATTAATTTAAGGGAGTTATAAAAAAATAAATTCTTTAGCCTCTTCTTTTTTGCCTGAAGCACAGTCAAGGCAACTGTGGGAGCAGTGGTCTCAAAACCCACGCCTAAAAAAATAATATTATTTTTAGGATTGGCCCCAGCCAGATTCAGGGCCTCAAGCGGAGAATAAACCATCTGGATTCTTGCCCCTTTTGCCCTTTCTTTCTCTAAGGTAGACTCCGTGCCAGGCACCCGCAACATATCTGCAAAGGTAGCAACGATATTTCTGGGCTGGCGCGCCAAGACAATCGCTCCATCGATATATTCGTTTGGGGAAACACAAACCGGACAGCCTGGCCCTGCTAAAAGTTCAATTTCTGGCGGCAAAAGCTGATTTAAACCAAAGCGGTAAAAATTGTGGGTATGGGTGCCACAGACCTCCATAAGACACACCCTGCCGAGTTTAACTGCAACCTGTTTTATCCGAAAAACAACCTCTTCAACCCGGCTGCGCTGGCGAAATTCATCAACTAATCTCATCTAATAACCTCAGGGTCTTTTTGGCGTTATTAAGGTCAATTTTTTCTATCGCAAATCCCGCATGCACCAAGACATAATCCCCAACCCTTAAATTGGGAAGCATCTGGATATTCACCTTGCGGGCAAATCTACCAGCACTGACTAAGGCAAAGTCGCCCTGTAAATTCTTTATCTGCATGGGAACAGCTAAACACATATCAAGCCCTTCCTTTTATCCCCGCAATCACTGCCTGACCTAAAGAAATACCCGAATCATTACAGGAAACCCTTTGCGACAGCAATAGGCTTAATCTTTGCTTACTCAATAAATCCTTTACCATCTTTGTTAAAAGTCTATTCTGAAACACCCCACCTGAAAGGACAATTTTTTTTATACCAGTCTTTTTGCTTAAAAATAAACACCCACGTTGAATCATCTTGGCTACGCTAAGATGAAACGAATAAGCTATACTTCGGCGGTCCAGATTTTGTTCTAAGTCTTTAACAATATTGCGAAAGATTGGGCCAGAATCAATTATAAAGCAGCCATCCTTAAATATAAAATCAAAAGGATATCCTTGCGACTTTTCGCAAAATCCATTAGCCAACCTCTCTAATTCTATAGCCAAAGACGCCTCATAATCTGCCTCAGGCTGGCCAAGAATTATGCTGGCTACAGCATCAAATAATCTACCTGCGCTACTGGTAAGCGGAGAATTAAAATTCAGTCTTGGCAATCTGCGCAATAATTCCCAATCTCTGCGGCTAATCCTTTTAAATAAGGCGAGCTTCTTCTGCCATAGCTTTTTTCCAAAAATTTCCTCTAACCAAAAAAAGGCCAAGCGCCAGGGTTGGCGTATTGCTGCCTCAGCGCCTACTAATGGCACTGGCTTAAGATAGCCTACTCTCTGAAAACCTTGGTAGTCAGAAAGTAAAAATTCCCCTCCCCAGATTGTCCCATCTCCACCAAAACCTGTTCCATCAAAGGCACAGGCAATTACCTTCTCATTTTTTAAGCCGCAGTCAGCCATACAAGAGGCGATGTGGGCATGGTGGTGCTGCACTGGACACAAACTAAACCTACCCTTATCCAAGGCTAGGGCAAATTGAGAAGAAACATATCCCGGATGCATATCGTAACTTATTACGCGAGGTTTTTCTTTTAAAAATCTCCGCACTACTTTTTCAAAACGGATAAAATTTTCCGGCGCCTCCAGATTGCCGTTTTCTGGACTTAAATAGGCACGTCGGCCTTGGGCAAAACAAACGGTGTTTTTTAACTGCCCTCCTAAAGACAAAACCGAAATTCTCAATCTAATAGGTAACTTTATCTCTAACATTCTCTAAACCAACTCCATATCTACAATGTTATCAAGACGAAAACTGCGCTCCTCATTACGCAAAAGACAATGCCCAACAAGATACAACCTCTTTCCTTCCTGAACTATCTTTTTAGGAATAACCTCCCTCTCTGAGATACTCGTGTTTAAGCGACTAAAATAGCGAATTTTTAACCTGCCTCCCAAATCCAATGCCTCCTGGATAAGTGAAACCTTCTGGCTGCAGGCATCCTCTAAGGCCTGGTTAGAAATTCCAAACAGGGTAAATAAGGCAGCTGGCTGACAAACTCCCTTTCTATTTAGTATATCTTGGAGAATAAAAAATACCTCAGCAGTCAACTCCACATCTGCCAAGGCCCGATGGCGCTGAGGCTTAGCTATCCCCAAATATTGGGCTACTGAACTTAGACTATAACTATCTAGACCTACAAGAACGCTACGCGCCATCTTAAGGATGTCTACTACCAAAACATCCTTTAAAGGAGGGAATCCTGCTATAACTAACTCCTTTTCCAAAAAGGCCCAATCAAAAGCAGCATTATAGGAACAGACTAAGCTACCTTGGATAAACCTCAAAAATTCAGGAATAACCTCACAAATAGGAGGCGCCTCCCTTAACATATCTTCGGTAATATGGTTAACCTGAAAGGCAGGCCAGGATATTGGTCTTGCAGGATTAACCAAGCTATGAAAGGCGCTTTTTTTGCTTTGGCCTTCAAAGCGTATTGCTGCCAACTCTACAATCCGGTCCCCTGAAGCTGGACTTAAACCAGTAGTTTCAGTATCAAAGATAACAATCTCTAAAGGAGGATTTGCCATCCTGGACCTCTTTTTTAATCTGCCAAAGGCCTAAATATGCCACCAATTATTTCCTAATAAAATTAAACTTGGCGGCTATCTCTACGAGTAATTATATAACTGGGGATTAACTCCAAAGGCCGATAACTCTGTTTGACCGTTTTAAGATTAGCTAAACCCGAATCATCCATTGCATTTATATAGGTAAAACTTGAGAGGCTCCGGCAGAATTCTCGGAAGATAAACTGGGCTGCGCCCTTAATCGCTAAATCCACGACCTCGTAAAGTATGCAAAAGGTATCCTTGTTTAAGCAAAAACCAAAACTAAACCCTGCCAGCTTATTATCAACCTCTACTACCAACCCTAATATATCCAAATCCGCATAATTATCAAGCATAATCTGAAAGGCAATATAGCTATCTTTCAACATGCCGCAGTAAATATGGTTGGGGTGGGCTTGCGCCCTCTGAGTACTCCAGTTTTCATATAGTTTTAGGCACTCTATTTTGTCTTCAACAGAATACGGCCGCATATTAAATCGGTAGTGTCGCAAAAAGAAATTGTAGCTTGCCCGCTGGGATTTATACCTATCCGAACGCAGCTCAACTAAATCCTTTCTTCGGTAAAGATACTCGGGGAACTTATCTACAGCCTTATACCCAAATTTTTTAAACCAGGGCATTTGGTCTTCTTCTACATTTTCAATGCGTGAAATAGCAGGGTTTTTATTTAGGCTATCCATAATCTCAAAAACCTTGGCAACTAAAGAAGCGCTGGCATTGAAACCCAAGGGAGGTAGATATAAAAATGTACCGCAGCTATCTTGAAAAAAAATACATAAAGACCCTTCGATTATCTCCCAGGTTACCCGATATAGCCCTTTCCAGATAAAAATATTTGGCCAGGAATAGAAGGAGAGCTGATGCTTCTGGTAAGAAAGATATTTAAGAAATATTTCTTTATCGTCTAACCTTAGTTCTTTCTGAGACATCTTTAAATCGATATGTCTAAGCCCACTATCTCAGAAACCTCCTCATAGGCAGCCAAGATTTGAGGGTTGTCTTTAAGCATCTTTATTTTGGCAGGGCTATTTAAAAACGTGATTAGATTATCCAGATACTCTTTAAATTCAGGGGTATGTATATTTTCTTTGATATAAGGACAATTCAAATCTACAGTAAGCACCACCTTCTTGCCCCTGAGATTAAGCAAGAAAGGATAAAGCTGGCACTCAAATGGACGAAAGGAATAAATAGCGCAAGTGTTATTATCCTCATTAAGAAAAGGGCAAACAAATTGGCCAGCTAAGGATTTTGAAGGAATAACCACCAGCCTCTGGTCATTAGAGATAGAGGCAGGAGGAATTTTTTTCGAGATAAAATCTTCTATCTCCTCTTGTAAAAGACAGGGAGACCAAACTGAATTTGGTTCTTTGAAGCGACAGCAACCCTGACACTTTAAGCAATATCCTTCAGGAATTAATTGGGAAATCATTTAACAATGCTACCTAAGCTCATCTTACGTTCAGGGCTAACAATCACAATCCCATTTTCATCCTGAGCTGCCAAAAGCATACCCTGGCTCTCAACTCCCCTAATAATGGCTGGCTCAAGATTATCCACCAAAACCACTTGTTTTCCCAAAAGCCCTTCTGGCGAATAAGAACCTTTGATGCCTGCTACTATCTGCTTGGTCTTCTCACCTAAATCCACCTTTAATACATACAACTTATCAGCATTAGGATGAGAACCGACCTCTTTGATTTCCGCAACACGAAGCTCAATTTTTTTAAAATCCTCAATCGTAGCCATAAAAATCTTCCTCCTTATCTTGATTAAAATATCCTGGCCAAAAACGCTTTACGTAGCCGCTCAGGAAAAATCCTTCTCCAGGCCAAAAATATATCTTTCAGCCAATTCCTTCGGCTTAAAAAGGCAATAAGCATTTTTTCTGGGCCTAAGCCTAAACGTAAGCCCTTTCCCTTGCGTTCTACTTTACAGACATAGGCAAGGATATTCTTTCTCTCAACCCAACCATCAGTGGCGTAGGTATTATCTCCTTTAATCAAATAGAGATTGCCTTTTTTGGCCACTACCCTGTGGAGCGCTAAGTTTCTTGATTCTGGCTGACTAAAGGCAACGACTTTGCCCAAATCAATATTATCTCCATCAAGATAAGAGACAGTAACCACATCTCCGTCTTTAATAAATGGAGCCATGCTGAAGCCCCGGGCCTGGAATTTAAGGCCTGCCTTCCTCTGCGTGACTGCCAAAATCAACTCCCGAAGCTCAGGGTTGGTAATACTAATTTCGCCTTCTTGCACGTTAAGCCCTTTCGATATGGTATGAACAAAATTATTTACTAATTATCAATTATAGCACTAAAGGATAGGAGATAAAGAAATTTTGGCGGTAGGAGGAATGATAATTTATTATCGATCACATTGTTAACAAAAAGGCCATTTTAAAGCTTTAAATCACCTATCAGTATTTTTAACCTTTAATTGGTTAATACTGATCGCTGATGTAAAGATTTAATTTCTTCTCATCTAATAAAAATCTAAACAGCTTTGTTATCCGCCATCTTCTTTCCCAAGAGCTGTATCTCGCTATAACTCTCTTGCCTAAAAATAAATGCACCTCAAAATCTGATGCCCTAATCTTAATGCGACGTATTCTTAGCAAGAGAAAAAATATTTCTTTAATAAATTTGTAGTTTATTATCTGCAAATATAACGGTTTTAAAAAATAATAAACAATTTTTTTTACCCGGCGTAAAGAACTGAGCCAAAACGCCCAACACCTACCAATAAAACCTCCATAGACTAGGAATCTTCTTTTACCTCGATACCCATAGACCACCTGTCCAGTTATATCTTCAACGGTTATAGTCCAAGGGTCAATAAAATCGTGGTTGTCGCCTCTTGTCTTTATATATTCACCATATATCCCCACTACGCGATGCACTATAATACTTGGCGTAGAGGCTAAAGAAAAACAAATAACGTCCCCCACCTGAATTCTACGCGCTAACCCATACCGTTCAACTTTAAGTCTATCGAACGACCTTAAGGTAAAAAACATACTCTCACCTTTGTAGAGTAAAAGTTTTTTCTCGTTACAATTCAAATGAGATACACGCATATTATTAATTTGGTTTAAAAAACCTGGTAGGGTTTATGATTCGCGAGTCGGGGAAAAGCCCTTGGCGATAAGCTTCTTCACAAATCCAACATGGAGCCAGCCATTCTCTTTTAACATAGTAGTTCATTGCAACGCAGTAGCCTAAGCATATATTTTTCAAAACGCACATACTGCAAATCCCTTTAAGCCTCAGCGGAAGATCTTCTCGCAATTGTAATAAAAAGGGGGCATTATTCCAAACCTCATCCACCCTTTGTTGATTTGCGTTTCCAAATACGAACTGCGACAGATTTTCTCCAATACCACATAAGGCGAAGGAACCATCGGCCAATACTCCTAATAACTCAAAAACATCACAACGCGAACATCCAATCCCCGCGGGGTCAAATATTCTCCCTAGCGATTTAAAGGCCAAAGGGAGATTAGTACTGACACTTATTTTTGCCATTCCCCCTAAATCATTATCAATCCACTTATGCAAAAATAGAATTTCTTTAATCCCCAAAAGAAGACCTTGGTTAGCCAAGCTTTCTCCTCTTGATACAGGGGCAACGAAGTTAAATTTAACTGACTGCGCATTAAGAGACTCGGAAAGTTCTATCATTGGCCATATTTCATCTTTATTTTCCTTCATGACTGACATAATAATTTGTGGGTATACTCCCGCATCAACAAGATTTTTTATGCCCTGAATTGCTTTATTAAAGCAACCAGATACCATTCTAATATTATCGTGGGTTTCTGCCTTTACCCCGTCTAAACTTACTGCTAAACCGACACCTTTGCAACGCGAAATTTGCTTGGCCAAAGCCGGACTACAGAGGGATCCGTTAGTCTCTATAATTAGAAAAATATTTTTTTGCTGAATAAATTCAATCATCTTCTCAATCCCAGGATGCAACAACGGCTCGCCTCCGCTAAATTTTACTGCAGAAAGCCCCATTGGAATAGCCTGTTCAATAATATCCTTAAAGAGACCAACATCTAAAAATTTATTTTTTTCTGCATCTGGTTTGCATGTTGGCGCAGTCCAACAATGCCTGCAATTCAAATTGCAACCATTAGTTAAATAAAAATATATTGTATTTAATTTATACTTCTTTCTCATAACTACCTATTCTCTGTAGTCATTTACGCTACCTTAATGAATGAGGAAGGATCCCTCCTTGCTCAAGAAAACGCTTAAGACAAATAGTTGGGTCGGGATGACAATCAGTACCTAATAAATTGTAAGTAACAGCCGGACAACCACCGGTGCAATAACTAATATAAATACAATCTTTACAGAATTCAAAATTGCTCAATGGAATTTTTCCCCTTAATCTCAAACGTTGCATTTCAGGATGATGTTGCCAAACTTCTTTTAAGCTATCTTTATTAATTCTGCCTAATTCAATGTGGCTCATCAATAAACACGGCACCATAACGCCATCAGCACGTACAGCCATTGTATTAAAAATTCCACTACAACCTCCTAGATAACCCGAAAGGTTCCCCCCTTCTCGATTATTATTGCTTTTAACCTTATCAATAATATTAAGCCACCAAAAAACATCAGCTAATGGCCCAGCAGTAGCAAAAATACGACCAGGATATTTTTTGCTTAAATTTAAAAACTTTTGCATTGCATACGAACGATCATTAATATCGAGTTGCAAACTATCGGCATTCTTACGACACATCCCTTGGTAGCAAGCAGAATTAGTCGAAAAGGATTCAAATCTCAAGTCTTCTAATAAAAAATGGGCCACCGCCTCAATATGGTAAAGATTATTTTTATTAATAGTAACTCGAGCGGAAACAGGCAAATTGTATTGTCTAAGAATATTGAGACCTTTTAAAATTTTTATAAAACTACCTTTTCCCCTTGTCGCGTCATGCACTTCGGCGTTTTGCCCATCGATTGAAACCTGAATATAATTACAACGTTTGGTTTTAGCGATAAACTCTGCAGCGCTCTCATTTATGAGAGTTGCGTTTGTAAGTATGGAGAATCTCATTTTATTATCACAAATTCCTTTAATTATTTCTATTAAATCCTTACGACAAAAAACCTCTCCTCCCTGCAAACAAACCGAAATAATTCCACAAGCGTTGAGTTCCTGAAAAAAGGTTAACCATTCTCCTGTAGGCAAATCTAAAGCGACATCTGTTGGGCTGGTAAAATGCGCACAATAACTACACCGTAAATTACACTCTTTTGTTAAAGCAATATCTATTGAGCGCGGGGTAGGTGTTATCTTCATTTCTTAGATTTTTCTCAAACAAATTCTCTAGCTCTCTCCAAAAAAAACCTTCTTTTTTAAAAAAGAGCAGAAAACAAGGTATTTTTCTTGCAATCAAAACGGCATTATTGAATTGCATTTTATTATGGATAAGCCTATCGCTTAAAAGATGACTGTAAGCTAAAAAAATTTCTGAAGCTGATTTATTAATACGTAATACCGCCTCAGCCAAGCTAATACTCCTTATCGCATCTATAGTATCTTTTTTTAAGAAAAATATAGCCGAGATAGGCAACCCGCGGTGGGTATTATAATTACGAATTAGGTTATTTCTAGCAAAGTCCGTAACATTGGGAAAGGGGTGGGCTTGATACCTACCGGAACCTTCATCCAAAACAACCGTTTCTTCATCTGTCAAAACCCGCCAAGGAGAAGGAATTCGATTACAACAGGTAGTTTTACCGCTTCCGCTATCTCCTGCTAAAATTAGCGCCTTACCGTTATATTCAATGCAAGATGAATGGAGTGGCAATCCTTTGGCATTATACATTATTGAAAGGTAAATAGGGGATAAAATATCTAATATTAAAAGACGAATTTGTCTGCTGTCTAATTTCTCCCTTATTATTTCAAAAATATACACCGGATATTCAAATTGAACCCAAAGAAAGTAATTCGGATAGCCATAAACCTTCCAGCCAGAAATGGGAATATTAGCATCTATGCTGTTAACTAATAAGCAAGGGTTTTCTATTTCTGTTTTACTCCTTGGCAAAAAAAATATTTTTTTTTCTTCCATCTTTAAACTAAGTTCGGCTCCCAAGGAAACCATAAAATCATCCAGCCATGAGAATCTATGGTTATTAGATAAAATAGACCATTTTTCATTGTTACTTAATTTTAAATTATAAATTCTCATACTAATACTTAAATCTTTATCCTGAAATTTTTCTAACAGGAGAGCAAATTTATTAGCTTTTTTGTCTAAAATTCTAATTGTTAAAATTACGTTTTAATACGAAATCCAGGACAGAGCCCAAACCCGTTACAGTGACTAAACTCGTATCCCCCGGGGTTACATTGAGTGGCATTTGTTCCTCCGCCACAATTTATAGGAAAAACATAGCGCGATCCGGTTAGACACATACTTTCTCCAGAGAGCTCTGTATCCAGCGAAACTAATTTTGGTGTCTCATATTTAATTTTTTTTGAAGCTTTAGACATTTTAAGCCTCCTGGGTTTAAAATTTATTTATTGCTGTTAATCAATCTGTCATCTTACCAACAAAACCAAGTAAAACCAAATTTCTCAGAAATTCTTCCACCTCTTTTTCCACATTATCCGTTTCCCCTTCACAATTCTGGCGCACCTCCCAGATAATTTCGCTAAAGGTTCGTCTGCCGTTTAGAAGTTTACATATTAATACGCCTACTGGATTAATACAAAATCCCGAATCAGAATCTGGATTAAACAAAATACCCCAGTCATCAAGCTCTTCTCTAAAAACAATAGCTGGATTAATAACTAAATTGTCTAGATCTCCCACATCCTCCTCTCCTTTTTAAACACTTATAAACTTTTCAAAAAATTTACCACTTTTCTACTTTTATCAAAATATAACTCATAGCAAGGTATCGAAGTTATAACCTCATCCACCAAATCCAGGGTCTTCTGCCACCAATCCTTGGTTACAAGCGGCCTAACTACACAGGAAAGCATATTTTTAACCAAAATCTTTTTATCGTTCAAGGGTACAATTCTATTATACTTCGATTTTTTTAAAAAGAAAATTGCTTTTAAAGGACAACTTTCGGGAGAAATATCTGGAACGGTTCCATGGCTCCAGGTGCCAAAGATTTTAAAACCCTCTTTGTATTTACGTAGTATTATACGGTCGTCGCAGAGAATCTTGGCTTTGCCTTTCAATAGCCTTGCCATAGTAGATTTTCCAGCTCCAGAATGGCCGACAAAAAGTAATCCCTTGCCGTTAAAATCTACTCCGCAGGAGTGCAAGAAACAACCCTTTCGGTCAGCCAAGATGCGGGCAAGGAGTATTTGGTCAGAAGGAAAATTGGTCAGAGAAAAAAGCGCTCCCCGACGAAAAAGATAGTCATTTTTATTGTAGAGTCTTCCTCGGCTGTGATTGCTATTAAAAACAGCCATTCGGTAGAAGGGTTCTTTTAATCTCTTTTGAAGCGAAGATATTCCCAAATATATCCAAGAACCATTATTTTTATAAATAAGCCAGGGGGAACGTTTATAGACTGGCTCTCCTAAGGTCTGCGGGTTTATTTTGGGTAAGGCAAAATAATGATGCACAACTACAGTATCCTTTCCTGGGTTATTAACCTCAAAGAGTTTGAATTTAGGGTGAAACGTCTCATGAGAAAAAGGAAGTTCTGACTCTACCTGAATAGTAATATCGGCAATCCTATAATACCGAAAATATTCTTTCCGCCTCATTCAAATACTCCTTCAATTTTCATCAAGAAATTACCCTCAAGTAGTTATTCTTAAGCAGCCATTGAATATGGTAAATAATAGTTTCGCCTGAAACGCCAATTTTGTAAAAAAATTTTTTTACTTTGGTTACAACATCAAACACCGAGCCTTCTTTATTTTGCTTAAGGTAATCCAGAATGACAAAGGCGATGCGCCAAGAAAAAATGCCCCTAAAAAACTCTGAAACCTCAACCTCTCTTAATCTATTCATAATATTAACCCCTTCAGCGGTCACCGCCAACTTATATTTTTCTTTTAGCGTTTCTTTGGCATAATGCCCAAAACAATAAAAATAATCTGGGCTGAATAAATTTGCCTTAGCCCTTGAAAACTCCGTTGATTTCTGGCTTAAAAGATACAAATCCTTCCACAGCCTTTCATAGCGCGGAATAAGCGCCTTCCAGTTGTAAATCTCTTTTATTTTTTTCTGCGCAGCAGAGGCTAAAGTTGCGCGCAAAACTTTATTATTTATTAAAATCTCCAGATAATTGCGCATCTTTTGCATATCCACGCAAACCGAATGGGCAAGCAAAAAATGATCCCTCTGCCATTTATTAAAGATATCTGAAGTAGAAGAAATCCCATCCAGGCAATCTGCCCATAAGGTAGGAATTAAAAAGCCATCCCTTCCGTGAGAAATAATATCGCGGTACCCATTCCAATCCGAAGCCAAAACAGCCAACCCTGAAGCCATTGCCTCAAGTAGAGTCAGGCCAAATGATTCTTGGATATTATCTGAAGGAGAAACAAAAATATCACTTGCAGCATAAAGAGTTTTCTTTTTTGCCTCCGAAGGATTAAAATAAAAATGGATGTCTTTTAAAAGCCCTAATCCCTTGGCAATTTTTTTTAGCTCTATCCCATACCTATCCTGGAAGCTACTGCCGGCAAAGATAAATAAAACGTCCTTCTTTTTTTGAAGGATTTTTTTATAAACTGGTAAAAGCGGCTCAAGGACCATCTTGTCGTAACGACTAAATCGGCCAAAATAAAGAATTACTGTTTTTTTAAAATGAATACCTAAGTCTCTACGCGCCTTAAAACGCCCTATTACTCCATAATCATCTGCCTCAATCCCTAAAGGAAGGCAATCCAGGCGATACCTCCTTTTAAGTTGTAAGCCGAACTCGAGTTGCATTCTTTTTCTAAGAAGAAGGTCAATTTTTTTTAAAGCCAATCTTGCGGCCTCGCTTGAGCAAATCAAGCTATCAAAAGAAGTTGCCTGAGAAAAATAATTTGCCACCATTATCTCTTTAAGCAGGTAGGGATAGCTTATGGTATGGGTATAGCCGCATACAGGAAATACACAGTTGGCAAAACGGCTACGCAAATTTACTAAATCGGTTATAAAAGGTGAGGCCTGAAAAAAAACTTGGTATTTTTCCTTGGCTAAATATTGAGGAAGGCTACTCCGCGGTAATAACTTTAAATTTTTAAAACCACTGAATTCTTGGTTTGTTTTAACTAACCTCTCCTGAGAAGACAGAGAAAAAAAATGCACCTCCTTAAAATTACTGTAACGTAAGATGGCTTTAAAAAGTTCCCTAGAAGCAATATAAGCCCCATAAACTACATTTTTAGGCGAGAAAAAATTATCCCCTAAAATATAAGGTTCGACAAGCGCGCCTAAAATCATTTTTTCCTTATAATAGCTTTTTCAATCGCCTCTTTTCTGGCATGAGCAACAGCGCAAAAATAATCTACTGGGCTATCCAAGGTTTTGGTCTCTAAATAGGTATGCGCTGGACACCACAGACAAAGATTAACAATCGAACAGACACTGCATTTTTTTAAAAATCCCTCCTTATAAGATACTGCACTTAGGACCCTCGGCCTGATTTTATTAAAGGCATTCCGAATGCTCCCCTTTTTTAAATCATACATAAATCGGGGGTGATGCAGGGAACTACAAAGCTTAAAATAACCGTCGTAAGTAATATAAAAGCTGCCTGAGCCGGCTCCACAATAAAAAAGACGATTGCCTTTGGGATAGCGAAACCTTTCCTGAATAAGCCGGTCACAATCCTTCTTTAAAGCATGGATGCGCTTATGGTCGTCGCGTTCGATTTGAACAATTTCTTCTGGAGTTAACCTTTCGGCAACTATTTCTCTATTTCGCGCAGGATTTCTATCTAACCTTAGATGCAAAAAAGGGTCAAAGCGGAAATAATCTTTGGTGTGTTGGTTACAAAATTCTCTAATCAGGGCCAATTCTTTAAAGTTGGCGCGCATCACTGTGCTTTTAAGCCTCACCCTTACCCCGTTTTTTAAAAGCAAATTCAACCCCCGCCAAAAAGCCTTGAACGAGCCCTTGCAACGGGTAACCCTTTCATAAGTCTCTTTGGTAACCCCATAAACAGTTACCTCAATATCCCGCGGCGGATATTTTTTGAATAACTCTACATGCGCGGGAGTAATAAGTGTGGCGTTGGTAAATAAACTTACAAGAAGGCCTTTCTGTTTCAAGTAAAGATAAATTTCAAAAAAATCCTTGCGTAAAAGTGGCTCGCCTCCGGTTAAAAGACACCACACAGCCCCTTGGCAGGCTGCCTCATCGACAATCCTTTTTATCTGATTAAAGCTAAGCTCTTTTTCTTGCGCCTTTTTATCGCCAGCGGAAAGATTAATATAGCAGTGCCGGCAGTTTAAATTGCAGCGGCAGGTAAGCTCTAAATCTAAAGATAAAGCCTTCTTTTGCGAATGCAATCGTTCCCAAAGTGGAAAACGCGGCATGGGAATCACTTTCGCAAAGCGGGAGGGAATTTTTTTCATCTCAAAACAAAGGGATTTTTACAATCAAAGTAGCTTTGAAAAGATTTTTTCAACGCACAGACTTCTTCCGCGAAAAAGGCTTATTTTCCTTAACCGGACCTACCTTAACCTCTTCTATCATTTTTCTTTTTAAAAGCTCTTTTATAAGGCCGGCGACATCATTGGCAATACGGGAAGGCGATGCTTGGTATTCCTTGGCAAGCTCCTGGGTGATCTGCGCTAAAGTTTTTTTGCCATCTAACTTATTCCAAATAGCCTTACCAGTTTCATTCAAACTGAATATAGCGTCTTCCAAATCTCCTATGCCGGATAAAATTGGTATCAACACAAACTCGCCCTGAATCTGTCTGGCAACCACAGCCTCATGAGCGGGAATAAAAGATTTAGTAAACCACTTTGTTTTATTCATGTTAACTGTCTCCATTTATTGAAGTTGAAAGGTTAGGTGGTAATGGGTATTTAACCACCTTTGAGTAAAGTATAAACAATATGAGCAATTTAAAGAAAATATTACTTTAACTTCCTGGAGTTCCTCCGATCTCCCTAGTTGCCCCATTATTATCGTAGCAGCCTAAATTAGGATATTCCCCTGGCTCACCAGTTTTGCAAAGTGTCTGCAATACTCTTTCTTCAGGTTTATTGCGGGCCAAAACCAATAATTCTGGTTTTCTCCATTTTTTTTCTTTCATCCTACCCCTCCTTTTTAACATCATCAAGTCTGACTAATAGAGCCTCTTGAGATTTTATTACACCCATTAAATATCTTTTTTCAATCTGGTATAATTTTTTAATTGCCTCTAGTATTTTCTGGGAAAATAGAATAAACTTTTCTTCTCCGTAACCTTTCAGAATCTTAACTAAAATCGGCTCCAATACATTAAATATATCATAGATAACCCCATAATTCAATTTATTTCCGTCTTGTCTCAGCATCCCAATTAGCTTTTCCGGCCAATGCTTGGCAAGAAATAAAAGGCGATTGCGCCGAATCCAATAAGAAGCGCCTCCCACCTGGCTAATCGTGCCGTGGTATTTATGATAAATTATACTTTCCGGACAGACTAATAGCCTCCAACCCTTTTTGCGGCACCTAAACCCTATATCCACATCTTCCATAAACATATTGAAGTCTTCATCCAAAAGGCCAATCTCTTTCAAGCAATTTCTTCTAAATAAAACTGCCGCCCCGCATAAACTCTCAACCTCAGTAACGACATTATATTCAGGTAAATCCGGACTATCGCCATGGCCCCTATCCCCCCAAAAATAATTGGGATATTGTTGGTGCCCAAAGCTTTGTATCCGGCCATCCGGCAAAAGAATTTTGCTTCCCACTGCTCCTATCCTTTTGTCTTTTTTAGCCAAACATACCAAAGAGATAAGCCAGTCTTTATCTGCCTTGGTATCGTTGTTAACCAGGGCTATAAATTCGCCTTTAGAACGTAGGATTCCCAAATTGTTTGCCTGGGCGTAATTATTCTTTTTATTTTTTATTATTTTCACCTTAGGAAAATATCTCCGCACATAAGTTACCGAGCCATCCTGCGAACCATTGTCCACCATAATAATCTCTAACTTATTTTTAGGATAATTGAGATTTAAAAGCGAAGAAAAACAATCCTTTAAAAAACGCCTGCCGTTATAATTGACGACAATAATGCTTACTAAGGGAAAATTTACGTTTTTTGTTTTCATATTAAGTTAAGGGTTGAAAATTTAAGCTCTTATATTAAGCCCTCTCAAGATATTATATATCATTACTATTAAACTGCAATCAAAAACTCTTCCTGCTCTTGGTTATTATTGAACTTATCACGGTTAAATGTTATACTGATACACTATGAAAATATGCATGATTAGCAATGCCTTCTCCTTAGAAAAAACCACTCCCCCCCGTAAAATCGGAGGCGCTGAAACCTGTGTTGAGCGCATTGCCAAGGCCTTATCTTTTAAAGGACATAAGTTAGTGATAATAACCCAAGCGCCATTTGCAGGCCTTTGCTCATTACTGCCTCGAAAAAAAACTATAGAAGGCCTAACCATCTATTCATTCTATCCCTTGAATATCTTTTCTATTTATCACACCCACAGAAAAACCCTGCTTGCCAAAGGGATTTGGCGCTTGCTTGACTTAATCAACCCCTTATCTGCAATCCTTGTTTATTTAATTGTGGGGAAAGAAAAACCAGATATCATTCATAACCATATCCTGTACGGTTTTTCGCCACTATTTTTACTTCGATTACTTAAAATAACCAGAATTCCGCTTATTCAAACCCTACACTCCTATGGCTTTTTGTGTCTGCGTTGTAATCTTTTGCGCCATACAAGGCACGTGTGTCTAAATATGCCCTGGGCGTGCAGATTATTGGTTAAAATCTCCCGTGTTTTGGTTAACAGCGCTCCCGACATTGTTATATCTCCTTCGCAATTCTGCCTGAATATATATGGACATTACCAATTCTTTAAGAAATCCAAAAAAATAGTCTTAGCCAATGGCGTTGAAACCTACACCCATAACCCCCATCAAGAAAAAAAAGACCGCCAAGAAGAATTCAGGGTCTTATACGCCGGAAGGTTAGTCCCTGAAAAAGGCGTTGAGGTATTAATCCGCGCCTTTAAAAAAATTGCCTCTTTAAAAATCAGACTTACTATTGTTGGCGAAGGCGCATTGGAATCTTATCTAAAGAGGCTGGTGCAAAATGATAACCGCATCCAGTTCTTAGGTAAATTCTCCTGGGAAAGGCTTAAGGAACTATACAAATCTTCTGACATAACCGTGGTTCCTTCGGTATATTACGAAATATTGGGCAATGTAGTTTTGGAAAGCATGGCGCATGGTACAGGCGTAATTGCAAGCAATATTGGCGGTATCCCGGAATTAATCCAAAATGGCCAAAACGGGTACCTTTTTAAAGCTGGAGATGTGGATGGCTTAAGGGCGATTTTAGAAAAACTTATTAATAACCCCGCGCAGGTAGCGGCCATAGGGGATAATGCCTTTAAAACAGCTCGAAGGTACCAGCTCAACCGGCATATAGAAACACTGGAAAAACTTTATGCCCAGACAATATCAAATAAATACCGAAACCAAACTCCTCCTCTATACAAGTAAGACATTTTTGAATAAGCAGGAGCTTACACTTATAATCTCGCTTTTACGCCAGAGTATCAACTGGAAAGTTTTTTTGCAGTTAGCCAACCACCACCGCTGTAGCGCCTTAGTTTATAATGCCTTCTCTAATTTAAAAGAAAGCAGTCATCGGGATGTAAATATACCTAATTATATTTGGGAGGGCTTAAGAAACTACTATTACCAGAGCTTAGCCAAATCTTTTAGGCTGTGGCAGATTTTCATAAAGATTAAAGATGCCTTTAATCAATCTTCTATACCTTGTATTCCCCTTAAAGGCATAATCCTTGCCAGAACTGTTTATCCTAATCCTGCTTTAAGGCCAGTTTTGGCGGATATAGATATACTAATCGAAGAGAGTAAACTGGCTATTGCAAAAAATAAGCTTGAAGCCATGGGTTTTAAATTCCTAAAAAAAGAAAGCCATGTTTTACTGTTTAAAAAAGAATGGTCGTTACTTGAGTTACATACTCGCATCTTACCCCAGTGGGTTAACAGGGTTGATATGAAATTACTCTGGGCCAGGGCGCAGAGAATAGATATTGAGGGTAGCAAGATACTCACACTTTCTCCAGAGGATACGCTTTTATCATTATCTCTGCAGTTGCGCAATGATTGGCCGTATTTTCATCTTTTCCGTCTCTGCGATATAAATGAAATCATAACAAAATATAGCCAGTTCCTGGATTGGCAATACTTAGCTAAAACTGCCCAACAATTTGGAATTAAAGGCACACTCTACTTTTACCTACAGCTATGCCAAAGTTTACTGGCCTCACCATTACCTATGGATTGGAATAAAATTATCAAGCCCCGGCTTTTTTGGCGCTACATACTTAATAAACTTCTAGAGAAAAATATTAACCAGCTCTTTTCTTCATTTCTACAACCAATGATGACAAGAAGAGAAAGTCAATTTCTAAAAATAACAATGAATGACTATATCTGGGATTCTTTAAAAATCTTTCTGCATAGATAAAAGAAATTCCCTACCCATGATGCGATAATCAAAACGCTCTTTAAAAATATTTCGACAATTCTGGCTCATACTAATATATTTTGCTTCGTTATCCAACAGTTCTTCAATATAACCAGCAAAGGTATCGACATCCTCACCTTCTACTAAATACCCATTGTAACCATGTTTTACCATCTCAGGAGTACCTCCAACTGATAAAGCCACTACTGGTACCCCAAAGGCAATCGCCTCAATAATAGCAAAAGGGGCATTATCGACCAAGGAAGAATGCACATACAACCAGGCCTCCTTTAAACCCTGCCAGGCATTACGAACAATGCCTCTAAATTGCACCAAATTCTCTATGCCCAAGCTCCTTGCAAAATTTTCTAAAAAGGCCTTATCTTTACCTTCGCCAATTAAATGCAATTCTATCAAACCGTTTTTTTTAGACAACCTTTGCGTAACCTTAAGAAGAAACTGCTGGTTCTTTCTTGCACAGAGGGTCCCAATGTTGAGGATAATCCTTTTTCCTAAGGCATGGCTTGGGTGTCTAGAATTTAATGGTGGATCACCTATCCCATAATAAATGACCCTACTTTTTCCTTTTACTTCGGGGTATTTTTTAAGTACTTCTTTGGCAATATAATTAGAGGGAAATATTATCCTGTCGACCCCCAAAAAAGAAATGCGCTCTCTTTTAGTAAGCCAAAAATAAAACCGACTACCTTTTCTCAGCTTACCGGCATATACCTCTTCTTCAGCCAAAGAAGGAAAATTCATATGTATTGTAAGTGCAATCTTGGCCTTAAGCCTCAAAACTCTTTTAACCTCTAAGGCGGCTAAGGCGCTTAATGGGTCCTGGGCGTTTATGATATTTATACCTCTATTGTTATTTAAAATCTTTCGCAGCCCCTTTTTGATAAAAAAATAACGCAAGGTAAAAAAACATGGGTCATCCAAAAATCTAAATACTCTTCCTAAAAAATAACTCAAGATTAAAAAGATATAAGCAACAGGGGGATTGAAAGTATAAGGGGTGATATATACACAGGGGATTTTTTTCTCCGTTAAAAATTTTATCAACCACCAACAGTGGGTTTGGCTACCAACAGTAATTTTACGCTGCCCAAAAAGCGAAACAACACAAACCCTCACCTTTGCCTCCTTAACTAAAATAAAAATCCAAATAACGCCTTCCCATGAGACGATAATCAAATTCTCTCAAAAAAGTCTCTCTGCAACAACAACGCATCTTCTCATATAATCCCTTATCTTTAAGTAGAAGTTTGACGTAATGGCTAAAGGTTTGGCTATCATTTTTTTCTACCAAAAACCCAGTCCGGCCATGCCTTATAATCTCGCCTATGCCACCACTTGAAAAAGCCACTGTAGGAATACCAAAAGACATCGCCTCAATAACGGAATAAGAACTAGTTTCTAAAAAAGAACAATGAAGATTGAGGTAGGCAGTTTTTAATATAGCCAATAACCGTTCTTGTGACTTTAGAGTAACAATCTGGACACAATGCCTTAATCTCCTGCGGCTAATTTCTTTTTCGAGAAAACCCCTCAATTCTCCTCGGCCTACAATAAATAAACGAAGCTGGGGAAACTCAGGAATTAAATTTGCAATTACCTCTAAAAGAAAAACATGGTTTTTTATCTTATCCAAAGAGCCAATACTAATCAGGTTGAAACAGCAGCAAGAATAAAAAGAGTCGGCAGGCGAATAATCCAAATCAGAAGGGCCACCTGCGCCATTAGGAATAATTATGGTCTTTTTTGTATTTACTTGTGGATACCGTTTTAATACTTCATTTTTTGCATAGGCAGAGACAAAAACTAACTTGTCCACTTCTGATAATACCTGTTTCTCTATCTGCTTTATCCTTCGGTAACACCAACTATCTTGTTTCAGGTGCCCTTTCATTACCTCTTCATCTGCCTCAGAGCCATTCATATGTACAGTTAAAACCACCTGCCAAGAAAAAGAGTATCTTTTTCTCACTTCAAGGCGGCTAATGCACTCAATGGGTCTTGACAATTAATCACGCTTATATCCATCCGTTTATCTAAAGCGGCTAAAACTTTTTTTAGAAAAGAGTAATGCCAATACCTAAACCATATTGTAGAAAATTCTTTAAGGTTTTTTTTAAAAAGATACCTTATGGCAAAAACTGGATATACTATGAAATGAGGAAAATTATAGGGGCTGACAAATTTATAACCAATTCCAACCTCTTCAATATAACGCAAAAGCCATTTTATGTGGGTTTGTATACCACCAAATCCTCTCTCTAACCCAAAAAGTGAGGCAACACAGATAAGGGTTTTCTTTTCCATCTAAAATATAATAAACACTAAAAATCCATATCTTTATCTTTCAGGCATTCCTCATAAAGCGCTTTATATTTTCTTATAGTCTCATCTAAACTAAATCTTTCCCTAGCCAAAGAAAGATTCCTCTGGGAGACTAACAATCTAAGATTTTTATCCTCCAGCAACTTTAATACTATTTCGGACAAGGCATTGCTATCACCAGGGGCGGCTAACAATGTTTCATCAGCTAAAATCTCAGGAATTGCCCCTACATTATAGCCTGCTACAGGCACAGCCATACCCATTGCCATAGGAACTACCTGTCCAAAACTCTCGGTGTGTACTGGCGCTACAAATAGAGTCATCTTCTCATAAAAAGAAGGTAGACTTCTATAACCAATGTAACCTGTAAACCTAAACCGTGAAATAAGCCTGGCTTTTTTAACCTTGTTGCGATAGACATCAAACAAACTGCCATTGCCAACTATAAGAAAAGTCGCATTTTTATTGCGCTGCGCTACCTTGATAAAGACATCTATCGAGTCATCGCTGAGTTTATCTCGCTCCAAGCGGTAGACCATACCCACGCAATGCTGAGTTGGTTCAACTGTATTATTTCTTTTAAAAAAATTATAATCGGTGCCTGGGTATATTACTTGCTCCCTGGCTGTTCCCGAAGGAAAATTTCTTTGAACAAAATTACTCACATAAACATATTTATAAACAACCTTACTAACAAAAGCTGGGGTGGGAATATTTACATTTTCAATAACTGGAATACCCTCGGTTTCAGCAGTGTTAAGAATAACTTTATACCAAGGATAATCAATGGTGCCCCAATAATGAACATGTAAGAAATCTGGCCTAAAATCTCTAATGTATGAGCTGATTTCACTCAACTGACTTTCTGTGAATTGTTTAATTGGAAATCCTAAATAATGAGGTAAGACCGGAAGGCTTCTAACAATTATCCGCTGCTCATAAAAACTTCCTAATTGCTCAAATAAATCTACTACCAAACGTGAAGATCCGCCGGTATGAAAATTCCCTAGGCAATGCAGCAGGCGTGGTCGCCTGGCTTTAATTTTGGGTAAAAAATGTATCCTGTAAGGCCTAAATCGTGAGTTACGCAGAGTATTTTTCAAAAAACGCCCTACCTTTTTATATTTTATTTTTCCTGCTGCTAACCATTCTGGAATAACACAAACCATCTGCATAAACCTTTCCTTCACAAAAGTGCCATTTAAATATTTTTGCCAGCTAAACCTTTCTTTGATAGCCTCAGCACAAGAGATAAAAAAATTCAAACACTCCGGAACTTGCAATTCCTGCAAAAAACGTACCATCTCAACTGGAGGGTTATTCCCAACTAAAAGCACACCTAATCCATAAGAATGCAAAAATTCAAAATAGGGATATTTATCTTTAATCTTTGAGAAAAATAAGCCTACCTGATAATCCCGCGCCCTTTCTCCCAAATCTTCTTTTTTTACGTTGGTATCATGAAGCAATACTACTCCTCGAGAAGACATCTTAGGAAGCCATAGATAAAAATCGTTTTGTATAGCTTCGTAGGTATGTGTCCCATCAATATGCAAAAGGTCAATCGACCCTTCAAGAAAATTTCGCGAGGCAAGATTAAATTCTTCACGCATCAAAATAGCGAAATCTGAATAATATTTTTTATAATAGGTATACACCTCTTCGTAAATATTATCTCCATATTGACCAAAATGGATATCCCCTATCCAGTTGTCAACTCCAAAACAACGACAATCCAATCTTAAGTGCCTCACTGCCTGACAAAAGGCAAAAAAAGAAGTCCCAGTATAAACACCCAACTCAACAATAAGTTTTGGCCTTAAAATCCTGACTAACTCGAAGGCAAAGGGAATATGGCCTATCCACCACGATGATTTAAGCCATTTTGGCCTCATTGCAGCCAAGGGATATATTTGTTTAAATCGTATATTTTCTTCTCGATGCATAAAAAGAAATCACTTAGGCTAGTTTAGCTATCAATAAATTTTTAACCTTTAGCGCCTGTTTGGTTCACACCAGCCATAACCCCAGCAAAAACCCAAAAAAGATAAAGCGGCGACTTCCAGCCAAAGCCGTCAAACCAGCCAAAATTTAAAAGAAGAGCAACAAAGCTTAAAAAAATGGCTAACCAAAAATTTTTCTCTTCTGAGGATTCTTTTACCTTCTGCCAGAACCCCTTAAACAGATGAAGCAAAAACAAACCAAATCCCAAAAAGCCAATTATGCCTGCCTCAGCCAAATGCATAAGGTAGATACTTTCTGGAACCCGAAGTTCCCAGGGAAGCGGACGGACAGCGTATTCATCATACATAACCCGGTAAAGCGTAAGCCCTACGCCTACAAAAGGGTGCTTTTTAAGGATATTTTTGGTAGTAATATACTGTAGCGGCCTATTACCATATCGGAGATGCCAACGCACCATTTCAAAACGCAACCGACCAAAGGCACTACCTCTAAATCTGGGCTGGCCAGCAATAAACATAAGGCCTAAAAATAACAGCCAGATTAAGACTATATATCTTGCCTTTCTTTTAAGGATTAGTCCTAAGGAAATTACGCAAAAAAGGATAAACCAACTGCAGCGGGAAAAGGTAAGTACCAAGCCTGCAAAAATAAGTAAAAGAAAAAAAGCGCTAAAAATCCTTTTTAACCAAGAGGTGGCAGCCCGAAAAAAATAATATGCCATTGGCAAAATAGTAACTAAATAACAACCCAGAACAATTGGATGTAACTGTGTAGACATTGCCCTTCGACCAATAAAACGCTGGTAATACGGATTTGGGATAAAAGACGGGTATAAAAAATTTGAACAGCTTACTATCTCCCAGATAGCCAAGATGGAAACTAATCCCGCGCAAATAACCAGGCAGTAAAAGATTCTCTCTGGCTTTAAAACCTTAATTTCATTTTTAAAAATAAAGTATATAGCCAAAGAGCTAAATACAAAATGCCTATAAAAAGCCAAGGAACTCCGCACATCCTCAGAAAACCAGACATTTACCCCTAAAAGCGCAAGATATAGCCAAAAGAATTTATCTTGCCCGCTGAAAAAGTAATCCTTAAATTTGGCTCGCCGGAAAAAAAACAAAACTGCCAAACAAAGTAATAAAATAATAACCACCAAATTAGCATAGTTATTCTGTAGTGGCTGGGGGATAAAAGATATCCACCCAATAAAAAGAAAAGACAATAGTAAAGTCATCTTTTGGGCGAAGTTGTCCATTATCTTAAGTATCATCTGTAACTAATCGATTAAAAACTAAACTCCCAAGCCAACTCTATCTGATAGGCAGGGTCTGCCTTGCCATCACCCCGCACAAAAGGGCTTAAAAGACTGCCGTCGGTATCATCGCGTAATTCTTTATAATACTGCCCTGGCAAAAAGTAACCACCCATAATAGTAAAAACAGTATTTTTACTTATTCGAAAATCAAGTATTGAATCTATCTCATACCCCAATTCCCGCGACAGACGCTTGGGCTGGCCATTAAATACCCCTACCCCTGGCTCAAAACAACGCAAATAATAACCTGACAATTGCAGGCAAATCCAAGGGGTAAAATCTAACTTAATCCCAATTGCCGGAAGTATTATATTGTCAAAATCAGCAGCCGAAAAACTCCCTGGCCGACTAAGGCCATAATTTAGTCCGTAGCCAGTCCCCATACTCACAATAGGCCGGCTATCGGAATTTAAACTACTTATCGAGTCTCCCAGGTTAAGGTTTGCCAAAGAATAATAACTAAAGGCCCTGTTTTTACCAGTAACTAATTTTTCATCCTGGTTAACTGCTGATTCTAAATCCACCTTATTCCCCGATGCCAGAAGAAACTGTAAAAAGTAACTCATTTTTGGCAGAGAATATTCAATCTTTTGATAAAAAAGATATCCTGTATGGATAATGTCTTTATAATCACTATTTTTGGTCTTGGCCTGGCCAAAATTGTGGGCTAGCTCAAAAACAAAATTAAATCTTCCCAACCCCTCTTTCCAATAAATTCCTAAAGTGCCCAAAATATCCCTTTCTATTGGAGCAGCAAATAGACTCTGTCTTTTTTCCGAAGAGGTATAATCTATAAGTGTACCCACATACGGCTGTACGGTTCTTTGCCCGTGGATAATTTTTATATCTGCGGCTAAAAAATTCGCAGCATTGGGTTCATAATCAATACCTTGAGATTCCTCTTGAAGTATATGCGGGCCAAGCGGATTCTTATAAACTATATCCGGACGACAATAGTATAACCGCCAAGAAAAGTTCTCTTTTCCCTGGTAAACTAAAAGCCCGAAATTTTCATAACCGCCATTTAAACTAAACCCCTCACCAACATCATAACTAAAAAGCCCACTTTTAAGATGCGCCTGGCCAAAGATTGGCACATCCCACCAGAACTCTTCAAGCTGCGGAAGCAGTTCTTCGTTACGGTAACTGGCTACCTCTGCCGATGAGGTCTTTAGGGTATTATGCACAAATAAAGGCATATCGTAATCATAAGGCCCATTGCGTTCTAATTTTAGATATAACTTTGCACCGCTGGTCTTCCATTCTTTTGTCAAAGAAAAACTATAATCCAAACCAAAGTAAGTACTTCGGTCATCTTTTGCCTTTTTGTTCAGGTCCCAACAATTAGAAAAACTTACTATGTCTTGTCTAAAATAACCCTCAAATAAGAAATCATTATCTTTATCTTCTTCAGCCCAGATATCTACCTGCAGGCTAAAACCTAAAAGCACCAAACTAATTAAAATTTTGTAAATATTCGTTCTTTTCAACGATGAACCTCTACTTTTTCCAGCTGCTCCTTAAAAAAATGGCCGTAGGAAGGACATTTCAATAAAAGCCCTTCGTGGGTTCCGGACTCGATATTACCTTCAGGTGCAAAGAAAAATACCAAATCCGCATTTTTAACTGTAGCCAGCCGATGCGAAATTACAATTGTAGTAAGGCCGAGTCTTTTCTTTCTAATTTCCTTAAGGATAGCTGCCTCAGCCAAAGAATCAATGGAAGAGGTGGCCTCATCAAGGATTAAAACCTCGGGGTTCCTTAAAACTCCCCGGGCAAGAGCAATCCGTTGCCTATAACCTTGAGAAAGACAAACAGCATCCTCGCCCAAAACAGTAGCCTCTTTCTGCGGTAACTGACGAACAAATTCCTCTGCCTGGATAATACTTACCACCTCCAAAAATGCGCTGTCGTCTACCTGAGAAAGCCCTAAACAAATATTATCCCGTAGGCTCAAGTCAAACAAAAGCGGCTGTTGGGTCACTATTGAAATCTTTCTTCTAAGAGAAGCAATTTTAAAATTGCGGATGTCCTCTCCATCAATGAAAATTCCACCTTGGGATACCTCATATAACCGCACCAAAAGATTAGCTAAGGTGGTCTTGCCCCTGCCTGAAGGGCCAACAATTCCAATCCATCTACCCACAGGGAAACAAAGATTCAGATCAACAAATACAGGCCTATCCTGCACATAACCAAAAACAACGTTGCGAAAACAAATCTCCCGTTTTATACCCCCAAGCGCCTTTGCCCCAGCTACATCTTGAATCAGTGGCTGGCGTTCGATAACCTCAAAAAACTTATCCCAGGCAACCTGCTGTTGAATAAAGTACTCCAGCCGATAACCTAAGGAATTTAAAAGACCACCTATTTGACTTAGGTAAAGCATAACTGCAGTAAAACTACCTAAGGACAGCTCGCCCCGAATTATCAACCAGCCACCATAGAGGCTCAACAGCCCATATACTGCCTTGGACAAAAGGGTAGAGCTCAGCGAATAGGCCACAAAATAACGCATCCCTTTAACAAGCAAACGTATATTCTTAATAAAGAGACGCAGATAAAAATTTGCCTGCCAGAGCTCCAGATTAAGAATCTTGATAATCTGCATTTTGGAAAAAGATTCCTGTAACCTTTTTGATAAGCGGGCCTGGGAATTCCAAACCTCGCTGTACAAAGGCCGGGCCTTTTTACGAAAATAAAAATTAGGCAATAAAAACAAGGGGCTAAAAATAACCAGGGCCAAGGTTAGGCGAAGATTTATAAAAAGCGCTATTGCCAGAATAATTCCTACCCGCGCTATATCGATTGCTATTTTGGCTATATCCTCACTGACAAAACGAGAGATTGCCTCAATAGTAGAAATCCGGTAGATATTCTCACCCACAGACTGCTCTTGAAAAAAAGACATATCCAGAGAAAATATCTTCTGCATAAGCCGCTGGGCCAATCTGAGCTTAATTTTGATTTGGGTCTTATAACGCAAAATCTCCTCTATAAGATTGGCCAGGGTACTACCGACAAAGATAACTATACCTACAAGACTAATCTTAATGAAAGCTGCGAAGTCGCGTAAAAGAAAGGATTTATCGATATAAAGCCGGGACATATAGGGGCCGGCCAAGAAAAATAGGCTGGAGATAAAATTGAGTAAAAAAAGCAGGGTTATATTTTTTTTACAAAACTTAAAAAACTTAATCCGACGCCAGAATACCAACCTGAATTGCCTGGGAAGGGATAACGATTTAATTTGAGGCATAGTTTATAGAAAATTAGGTTTACTGACATAAAAATAGCACAATCCTCAGGCTAAAACAAGAGGTTTTACAAGCTAACCGCAAAAGTAACCCTTACTCATTCCACATGGCGCACTCTTCTAAGGCTAGCTCGGCAAAAAACTTAAGCCCTGCATCTGGGGCAAGGTTATATTTAGCCAGGATGGTGAGGGCAATCTCTGATGGCTGATGGGCAAGAAGAATCATAATTGCCTCTTTGGTTTTAAGGCTGATATTTTTATCAAAAAGAAGATTCCCCAACTTAACGATAGTCTCTTGGCTAAGCCTGCAGTCCTTAGGTAAAAGCTTATGTCCACTCAAATAATTTGTTAAAGCTGGATCTACCAGCTCTGTATCTACGCTGCCAATAAATTGCGCTGCCCTACCCTTTTCCCAGAAACCTTCCAAAAATGACCAAAACTCTTTTTCCGTCATCTTAACCACCTCCTATACAAATAGACGCAGCGGATGAAAAAATCTAACAAAATTATTATCCGATATTTTACTCACTCCGAGACAATATTTTTAACCAATATTAAAGCAGATAACCGAATACTTAAGCTTAAGAACTACAATCTTAACTTTTAAAAAGTTTTTAATAAGAAAACCTTGACAAGGGCGTGGCAGTTGATATAATTCCAGAATATACGAAAGAGAAATATAAGATAATCTTTAGCAAGACAAAAGGAGAAAAAATGAAAAAGATAAAAATTTTAGGTTTATTGATGGTGTTAAATCTTTTAATTGCAGCCAAACCTTGCCGGGCAGATTTTTTTGATGGCGGGCCCTGGTATATGGCCAAAAACCAATGGGAACTGTTTGACGCCTGGGACCCTGAAGGAAGAGGGCAATTAACCGATGCTAATGATAGATTAAATTGGATAACTGAAACTGGCTGGACAGATAATTATGATGCCTTTAGGGCCTATGGTTCAAGGTGGGCATTTGACCTTAGTGATGATTTTGAATTCACTATAGGATTCCATTATGACCATACCGGTAATCATGATACGGATGAAGGTGAACTACAAATGGGATTGGTTTGGTTTAATGACTCATACCCAACCCACGCCTTTTCAATAGCAGCATCAAACGTAGTAGAAAGGTGGGATGGTAAAAATCTAAGTAATAAAAATGTCTTCTTCGCATCAATGGAAACACCCGAGACAAAAACTGATAGCTGGTGGAGGCGCAATGCAAACGATGGAATGTTATATGCCCGCTATGAATCATCCAATGATAGACTTCAATTTCAGACATTAGAAGATAATGAGGCTACAGGAGGCGCACAATACTCTGGCCTAAAACAGGAATTAGGACTTAATCAATTAAGGGTTTATCTGGCTGGCTGGTCGGAAGGGGCTGGGTTGGTAAATGGAGATGCCTATTTTTATAACTTTGAAGTCCATAAAGGCACAATAGTACCTGAACCAGTAAGTAGCATTCTTTTTGTTATAGGTGGCGCCGTGTTTACCTTTAGGCGTAAAAGAAGAAAAAGTAGTTGATTGTTGATTTCAAGCAAGCTAAAAAATAAAGGCACGCTTAAAAGGCGTGCCTTTTTATTACTATTTGATGAATTAGATAAAACCCCAACTTGCGGCAATTTGAGAAATGTGGATTTTTTATTAACCAGACAATAATGGACCATCTTTAAAAAAAATAAGCCGAGTAGATAGTTTATATAACCCACATCTACCCAATTGATAAGTAAGAGTGGTAGGCCTATAGGTGCTAGATAAGATTTTCCTTCGAGGTCACTCAGGATGTATCTCAAAAAATGGCGAACCCTTCAGCTTCATCCAAAATGCTTATCTTTTTGATTTCCTCAAGGCGTGAATGCTAAACAAGGCAAAAAGCGGGGTCGACGAGATTTGAACTCGCGATCTTCGCCGTGACAGGGCGACGTGTTAGACCGGGCTACACCACGACCCCAAAGGAGACACTATTTTAAGCCAAAAATATTTTTTTGGCAATAATTATCTGGTGGGCGATAGAGGACTTGAACCCCTGACCTTCTGAATGTAAGTCAGACGCTCTAACCAACTGAGCTAATCGCCCTATAATAAATTTATGCGATTAATAAATTTTAATATCACAAATATTATATCCCAACACCAAATAAAAAATCAATAATTACTTTTGTAAACCTTTAAATACTCGTCTTCCTCATCCTCTTCTTTGGTCATATTGCGGTAAATCTTTTTCTGCTGCTCTGTCAGAACCGTATCTATTTGCTCCTCTGCCCTTTCTTTTAGTTCAGCAATCTTACTTCCGGTTTCTTCCAATAAACGTATAATCTCTTCTTTGTTTTGGGTCAGAATCTCGGTAATTCTTTTCCGCTGTAACTCATTGAGTTTAAGCTGTTGAGTCATAAGCTCAACCCTGGCCTTGATTTTCTCCACTCGCTCACTTTTGCTGCGCGGTTTTTTGCTCTCCATCATCTTGGCCAAGGTTAGCTGTTTGGAAAAAACCAAAATAAAAGCCATTACCAACAGTATTGTGATCGCGCGGCGCAACATAACACTAATTAAGCTGTAAAAGAATTTCCTCAGTTACCTTAAGAGGGTCTTTTGCCTCAATAATAGGCCTTCCCACTACTAAAAAATCCGCCCCCAAACTAACTGCCTCTTTAACCGTTGTCACCCTTTTTTGGTCAGAGGGACTCGTTCCTTGCGGCCTAATCCCGGGGGTAACGATTAAAAAATCCTTGCCGATTTTCTGGCGTAAAAGCCCTGCCTCCTGGGCTGATGCTACCACACCATCCAGACCACAATCCAATCCTATCTTTGCCAAACGCAAGACCTCATTCCCCGAGGCTTCACTGCTAGTCAAAATAGTTATCCCTAGAAGCTTTGGCCGGCTCACGCCCAAACACCTGGCTTCAGACTTAGCTGCCTCAACTGCAGCCTTAACTACTGCCTCGCCAGCGCTTATATGCAAAGACAACATATCCACCTTCAGCCGTACTGCCTGGCGCACAGCATTGGCCACAGTATTGGGTATATCAAAAAATTTCAAATCCAAAAATACCCGCGCCTTCTTTTTCTTAACTAAACGCAGCGCCTCTGGGCCACAACCAGTGAATAACTGACTTCCTACTTTAAAAAATTTCACCCGCAAAGACAAAAGATTAATAATCCTCTCAGCTTTTCGAAGTGTATCTACATCCAAGGCCACAATGATCTGCGCTTTGGATTTCATACCTTAAGCCCTCCAATCAAAGCCCTTATTGTAGCATAATTATGTTTTTTTAGATAATCTTTAATTCCCATAATTATCTGCTCAGCTGCATTGGGATTGATAAAGTTTGCTGTGCCTACTGCCACTGCAGTAGCACCAGCCAGAAAAAACTCCAAGGCGTTCTGCCAATCCATAATCCCGCCCATCCCAATAATAGGAATCTTACAACTTTTATAAACCTGCCAGACCATCCGCAAGGCAATTGGCCTTATCGCCGGGCCTGAAAGACCACCTATTATGTTGGCAATTTTAGGCCTTTTTTCTTTTATGTCTATACTCATACCCATTACGGTATTTATCAAGCTCAAGGCATCGCTCCCTGCCATTTGCGCAGCAAGGGCAATTTCAGTAATGTCAGTTACATTGGGAGAAAGTTTAGTAATCAATGTCTTGGATGTACTCCTGCGCACCAGTCTTACTATTCTAGCTGTCTCTTTTGGGTTCTGGGCAATAAGTTTTTCAAGCCTATCTTTGGAACCGACATTGGGGCAGGAGATGTTTAATTCAATCGCAGCTACAGTCTTGATAGAGTCGAGATGCTTGGCTATAATCGTCCACTCCTCAAGTTTATTCTTGGCAGCAATGCTTACAATAACCGGAATACCAAAACTTGAAAGTTTAGGCAGTTTATCTCGGATAAAGACCTCCAGCCCAGGATTTTCTAATCCAATAGAATTGAGCATCCCAGCTGGCGTTTCGCATGTTCGCGCAGGAGGATTACCTTGACAAGGTTTAAGAGTTATGGTTTTGGAGACAATTGCCCCTAATCTATTAATATTTATTAAACCCTCCAGCTCTTCTGCATAACCAAAAGTCCCGGAGCAGACTAAAACCGGGTTATTTAATTTAAGTCGGCCTATTTTTACTGAAAGGCTTGGCTCCATCTTATTTTCCTAAAAGCATCTTCAAAGAAACCCCCAATAAAAACAACCCAAAAAATTTTTTAAGAAGGCTATCACCTATTGGCTGGGCAATACTTGCCCCAAAAAAACCGCCGATAAAAAACCCCAAGCAAATCCATCCGGCAACCGAAAGCTTCACATTGCCTGCCTGCCAGTATTTTAATGCCGCCAAAAGGCCAATAGGAGGAACCATTGCTGCCAAGGTTGTACCCTGGGCTTGATGTTGGGTAAAAGAAAATAGGTATACCAAGGCAGGTATGAGAACTGTCCCTCCACCAATTCCAAACATCCCTGCGCATACACCTGCAACCAACCCTAAAATTAAATAAAGAAACTGAGGCATGTTCCCTCCTTATATCCTTATGCAAAATTAACCCTTAAAATCCTAATCCTTATTTTAAAAGCTGGGCTCAATACACAAAACCTTATATTTCTTAAAATCCTTCAGCCCTCCTTGAATAAAGCTCAGATTAGTAAGATACTTGCATTTGCACCAAACCCAGAATTTGTCCTTTGGCTCCATAGCAAAATTCCATTTCACAAACTGATAGCCAAAATACAAGGCCAAGGCCAAATTTACCAAGCCAAAGATTTTAAACCCACCAGTCCCTGGATTCAAAAGGCTTAGAAGTGCACCCGCCAGGAAAAGAAAACCAAAGATATGCATAAGATGAAAATTGCCAATATAGATAAACCCCCGCCAGAAGAAAGGAAGACGAAAAGTAGGCGCTCCTTTAATGAATTGCAATACAACCTGTAGTCCTTTTTTCTTTACATACTTATCAATCAACGGCAGGTGCGCCTGGCCATAAGTTACCCATACCTTACACAGCGACTTTAAATCCGCCCGGTGCATATGGTCAACCTTAGCCAAAGGTGCAAAGTAAAATTTCCATCCTTTCATCCGATGCTGGTAACTCAAGTCCATATCCTCACCGGTTGGCCTATCCCAAAACTTGGCCCCAATCTCTTTCATCGCTGAACGCCGATAGGCAACATTGCAGGTGCCAAAAAAGTAGGCCTTATGTCCTCCAATATCAATGGGATTTGGCTCCTTAGGAAAATCCGGAAAATAACCTTCTTTTATAAAACCATAACGCGGGGAAACCATATTGAACCTAAAATGTTGACACCAGGCCTCAACCAGATTAGTTGGGTCAACCTTAAGGGTGTAAACCTCACCCCCTACAGCAGCAATCTTGGGGTCTTTGGCAAAATGCCTAAGCATCTCAGTTATCCAATTTTTTGCCGGGGCGCAATCAGCATCGGTAAAGAAAAGAAACTCACCCTTAGCTACCTCCAAGGCCTTGTTGCGGGCATATCCTGGAGATGGGCAATTAGGTATCTCAACCAGTTTAATAAAGGGGTAGTTTTTTTGCCAACTTTTAATAATATCAACCGTCCTGTCCTGAGAACCGCCATCGGCAATGACCCACTCCCAGCTCTGATGGGGGTAATCCACGTTTAAGAGATATTCAAATGTCTTTTCAATAGTCCGCTCAAAGTTCTTCACCGGGATAATTATCGAAATAAAAGGTGTGCTGGGCATAACCTTCCTCCTTTTTAGGTTTGCCTAATTTTGCCAAAGTAAATCTTTGGCCTCAAATACTGGGCCATCCTTACAAACCCGCTTAAATCCCTTACGGGTTAGAACTACACACCCCCAACAAGCACCAACCCCACAGGCCATATGCTCCTCTAAAGACATCTGGACTGAAACATCTGCCTCTTTAGCAATAAGAGCTATTTCTTTAAGCATAGGTCGAGGGCCACAGGCGTATATTGTTGTACTTCGTTCTTCGTACTTCGTTCTTTGTACATCGTAGTTAATAGCTTGTCCGGAATTATTGGGCAAGATGATCGTCTTTAGAAGCTCAGAGACATAACCCTTAAAACCTTTAGTACCGTCATCTGTAGCCACTTTTATCCTGCAACCCAATCTTTTAAATTCATCTTCACAGAGAAGATGCCCCTTATCTTTAGCCCCTAAAAGGACCAATGGCTTGGGGATACCTTTCCTACCAACGATCCTCTTAGCCAGAAAAAATAACGGAGCAACCCCCATGCCTCCGGCAACCAAGATGTTTTGTGCATCTTGCCGGGTATTAATTTCAAAACCATTTCCTAATAGGCCAATAACATCAAGGTATTCTCCCTTTTTTCGGCTACTCAATAAGCGCGTGCCCTCTCCTACTATCTCGTAGATAAACTCTACTCTTCCATCTTGCGCATTATAGATACTAAAAGGCCGACGCAAAAAAGGGGTCAAGGAATCATTTATCCTTACATTAATAAACTGGCCCGGAATGGCTCTTTTGGCAAGTTCAGAGGCCGAAATTACGCAATGGAAGAAGTTATGTTTAATCCAGGCATTTTTAATAATTTTAGCTTTAACATTAATCATATTTATTATTTTTGACACTTTGGACAAAAATAAGTGCCTCTTCCAGCTGTGGTTATCTTCTTAATTGGGCTTTTACACACCAAACAAGGTTTACCCTCCCGGCCATAGACCTTATGATAGGCAACGTATCCGCCTGGCTTACCGTTTAAACGCACATAGTCATCCACAGATGAGCCCTTATGCTGAATTGCCTCGCGCAGGGTATTATTTAACTCCAAAAATAGGGTTTCTTTTTCTTTCTCAGAAAGGCTATTTGCGGGGCGATGGGGATGGATTCTGGCTCTAAAAAGGGCCTCAGCTGCATAGAGATTCCCCACCCCACAGATAAAAGACTGGTCCATCAGTAAAGGCTTAATTTTAGTCCTTTTGTCTTTTAACATCTTTTTAAACGCTTCCAAACTCAACTCAAATGGTTCTGGTCCTAAATTTTTTATAAATTTCAAATCGCGCCAATCAGCCAAAAGCCGCAATTCAGCAAAAAGCCTCTGGTCATTAAAGTCTAAATAAGTACTATCGGAAAAGCGAAAACTAACCCGGCTTTTTTTACCTTCACCCGGGTAGATAAGCTGACCAGTCATCTTAAGGTGAATAACCAGAGATTTACCATTAGACAGTTCTAAAATTAGCATTTTACCCTTGCGCAGAATCCTTTTAATTGTTGCACCAACTAGTCCTTTTTTAAATTCTTCCGCCTTGGGCTCACGGATAACTAAAGGATGGTGCACACAGACCTCAACTATTTTTTTGCCCTCAAGTGCCTTTTTAAGTTCTTCTTTTATAGTCTCAACCTCGGGTAACTCCGGCATTTTATCCTCCAGGATACATCAAACACTCTCAACAAGAATCTTAATCCATACCTGCCTCGACCTTGGGCCATCACCTTCAAAAAAATATATCCCTTGCCAAGTACCTAACTGCAACTGGCCATTTTCAAAAAAAACACTTAAAGACGCACCAAAAAGCGAAGATTTAATATGACTATCAGCATTGCCTTCAGTATGCATATAATGCCCCTTTTCAGGAATCAACCTCTCCAAGGTAAATAAAATATCGGTTTTAACTGAGGGGTCGGCGTTTTCATTTATTGTAAGCCTGCGGTTGTATGCGGACAAAAGATAAAACAAACCCCGTTTTTGATTTTACTGTTAGAGATTGTCTTTTGAATATCTTTAGTTATATCAATTAGCTCTATGCGTCTGGTAGTTTTTAGGTTAATTTTTTCCATTGTTTTTTAACTTTATTTTTGAACCAAGGACTTGCTTTACAGTATCCACTGCCTCTTCAACAGTTTTTACCTTAATAACCCCGGGAATATCCCAAGAGTTTAAACTTATTACCGGAATGCCAAACTGCAAACAATAGGCTATCTCCGAAAGGGTCCCTGCCTCACCTGGTAAAGCCACTACTACATCTGCAGATTTTACTACCAACACATTACGAGCTAAGCCTAAGCCTGTAGGAATCGCGATATCTACATACTTATTAGCATCCTTTTTATTATAACTCGGTAAAATTCCAATAGTTAGACCATTGGCGGACTGAAAACCAGAACATACCGCCTCCATTACTCCACTTAAGCCACCACAAACTAAAATATCCACCACTTTTGCTAAATTTTTACCTAATTTTTTAGCTATTTGCTCCACTTCAAAAGAACAAATATGCCCACCAATTACTCCTACTATTTGCTTTGCCATTTTATTTCAAAGCTAAGTGCGCCTGGGCAGAATCGAACTGCCACACATGGCTCCGGAGGCCATTGCCCTATCCATTGGGCCACAGGCGCTTAAACTGGGAAAAGACATAGTCTTTATCTTTAGTTCTTTTCCCGGCAATAGTAAATAACTGTATTTCCTTAGGTTTCTTTACTGAAACAGTTTCCTTCATATATTCTAAACACCGTTTATTACCAACCCCGGAACCAAAAGTAGTAAACAAAATCACGCTTTTATTTTCTATACCTTGAATTTTTTGTAAAAGAGTATTAACTGCTGGTGCAGGTGAAAATGCCCACACTGGAGTTCCGCAAACTATCAAATCATAATCTGTAACATCAAAAGATTCCTCTAATAATTTCGGACAGGCGCGTCTTTTGGCCTGCAGGGCCTGGATAAAAAAGTTACCCGGCTCATCAACAGGTTTCAACCGCCTTAAGATTACATCGCCTTTAGACAATAAAAACTCAGCTATAGTCTCAGCTACGCTTCTGGTATTCCCGCTAAATGAGTAATAATATATAACGCTTCTCATAATCCTACTCAATAGGCACTCTCAGCGTATATCTCATAGTGGGTCATTGCCTTAACCATGGCTTCGTAATTTAACTCCTCAAGCTGCTTCTCAAAAATTCTGGTCTGGCCAGCAGTAAATCCATTGATGCAAAAACTGACATTAACCAGGGCTTGGTCCTTTTTAAAGATAATCAGACGAAACATAGCTGAGGCGTAATCCCGACCTGCCTTGTTAGTTATCTCACCGCTGACAACTGCCCATCTGCCCCGTTCATGCTGTCTGAATTTTATATTCTGATATTCAAATAAAATATACATAAATGACTTTAAAAAAAACGCAGTTGTTTATCTGAAGGCAATTTTTGTTTTTCCTCTTCAGAAAAAAGTGAAATTAAGCCGTATTCACCATCATATCCGGCTTCTTTTTTTACCTTGCCCTGACGCATCCTTAATATCCCTTCAGCAATCCGCTCAGGAAGTTCATTACGCAACCTCGACTCATCTGCCCTAAGGAGTATATCGAACTCACTGCCGAATTTTGCCACATATCCCAGATACTCTCGCTCTACAGCCAAAGAGCCTTTGGCTATACCCTTGGCCTCAGCTATAATCTCATCCAAAGGTATAAGACTCCTGAAAGGTATGGCACTTGTAGGAAGATAACCTTCTGGCCGGTCAGCCAACTGTTCAACGCGGTTCATCACTCCAATTGTAAGAGGCTTGCCACAGCTTGGACACCTGCCTGCCGACTTCCTGGTTTCGACAGGCGACATACGTACCTTGCACAGACGATGCCCATCGAAATGATATTTACCCTCTTCAGGAAAAAACTCAATTGTATAAAGAAACCTCTTTTTGTCTTTTGTCTGTAAGGTCTCTCTTATAGCCGCGTAACTTAACTCACAAGCAAGCACATTTGCCTCACGACCAATTTTAGAGGGAGAGTGGGAATCGCTATTAGAGATAAGACTAAACCTATCCAGGGCACTGACCCGCCAATTCATAGCTGGGTCAGAAGAAAGACCGGTCTCTAAGGCAAATAGTTTAGGGGACAGTTCTTCAAAACAATCTTCTATACGGTTAAATCCCGACATTGAACCAAAAAGGCTAAACCAAGGGGTCCAGACGTGAGCTGGCACCACCATACAGGTATCATCTATATCAAACACAATGCGCGCTATATCCTTGGCATCCAGCCCTAAAATAGGCCGGCCATCAGAAGAAAGATTTCCGTAACGGGCCAAGACCTCATTAATCTTATGAACGGTTTTGAAGGAAGGGGCAAATACTATATTGTGGATGCGATAGGTCTTTCCTTTTTTGGAGTATATAGAACTTATTTCAGAAGTTAGGATAAAATTAACCCCCTTATATTTAAACAAACCATTCCCCAAATCCTCCAGGTTATTGTGCAATTCCTCCAACCAAAGGTGGTGGGTAAAATCCCCTGTCCCCATTAAGGTTATGCCTTTCAATTTTGCCCAGTGGGCAATATGCTCCAGGTCCATATCCTTACTGGTTGCCCGGGAGTATTTAGAATGTATGTGAAAATCAGCAATAAATTCCATCTTTTTAAACTATTTCTTCCAAAATCTTATTAACATTCCCCCAATGCGTGCCCTGCCAGAAGACGCGACCACAACCTGGGCAGGTAACAAACTTATCTTGAGTCAAAAATACATACTCGGGGACCCTGTCCTTTAACTCTTCTTTACTCACCGCCACAAGCCCTAGATTACAAATGAGACAGCGGGTAAACATCCTTTTGGGGTCAATATTAATATTTAACTTCTGAATTATTTCTTTTATCTGCGCCCTTAACTCTTCAGCCTCTATTTTAACTACTGGTTGACCATGCCAACCGCAGATGCGGTGATTGCGGGTAAGGATAATCCTGTCTTCCTTGAGGGCTTGGATAAAAATCGAGCTTAAATTCATCTGTTTTGTGTACAAGGTATCAAATCCCAAAATCCTCAACCACTTACTCAATCTTCCTAATTCTCGGGTCAGCAGAAACTTCATAAAAGGAGTTTATTCTGCCAGCGCAGATTGTATGCGTAACCTTGCCTTTAAGCCTTCGGCCTATAAAAGGAGAGTTTTTGGACTTAGAAACCAAGTCCTCTTTTTTAACCAGCCAGGTGACATTGGGGTCAAATATGGTGATATCTGCGCAAGAGCTAACTCGCAACGTCCCTTTATCCAAGCCTAAAATTTGGGCAGGAAAAAGACTCATCCTTCTAACCAATCCTGGCCAATCCAACAACCCTGGCTCAACCAAAACAGTAAACACAGCCGAAAGCTCGGTCTGCAATCCCAAGGCCCCAAATTCAGCCCGGTCGAACTCAATATCCTTTTCATTTTCTGTGTGCGGGGCATGGTCAGAAGCTACTACATCGATTACCCCTTGGCAAAGCGCCTCTTTTAAGACCTGCTGGTCATCCCGTCTGCGCAGTGGCGGATTAACCTTCATATTGGTATCATAACCCAAGCAGTCCTCTTCGGTAAAAAAAAGGTGATGGGGGGTAACTTCACAAGTTACCTTAACCCCTCTTTTTTTGGCCTGGGCAACAATCTCAACCGACTCTCGGCAACTGAGATGACAGATATGCAAAGAAACACCGGTTTTTTCCGCCAAGGCAACATCCCTTTCTACCCGCAGATACTCTGATTCACGAGGAATCCCCCTTAAACCCAAACGGGTAGCAACAAAACCTCGATTAACTACGCCCTTGCCTGAAAGAGAAGTATCCTCGCAATGACATATAACTGGCAAAGATACCTCTTTAGCCAACAGCATTGCCTCTTCCAATAAAAAGGCATTATCCACCGAGGCACCATCATCCGATATTGCCACCACTCCTTCTTCTTTAAGCCTCCGGATATCTACCAGCTCTTGACCCTTGCGGCCTTTAGTAATAGCTGCGCAGATGAATACATGAGAGGAAGCGGTCTTCTCAATTATCCCCTTAAGCTGCCTAACCGCCTCCAAGGAATCAATTGCGGGTTCGGTATTAGGCATAGCCAAAACAGAGGTCACCCCTCCCCAAAGCGCAGCCTCAGTACCTGAGGCAACAGTCTCTTTGTCTTGGCGACCAGGCTGGCGCAAATGCACATGCATATCCACTAGCCCGGGCATAACCACCTTAGCCGAGGCATCAATTACAGCATCGCAACCAAAAGAATCCACGGATACACCTAAGCCTGCAATACGGCCATCCTCTATAAGAATATCCATCACCTTGTCTATTCCTTGAGCAGGGTCAATCACCCGGCCTTGCCTTACAAGAATCTTCACCCAATCTCTCCCTTCCTTGAGCAACTAAAAATAAGACCGCCATCCTAACAGCAATGCCATTAGTAACCTGCTGCAGAATTACTGAGTTTTTGCCATCAGCAACCTCGCTGGATATCTCAATCCCGCGGTTAAGCGGCCCAGGATGCATAACAACTATGCCCTCCCTGGCCTTTTGTAGGCGCTCACTAGTAATACCGTAGTTTTGAAAGTACTCCAGTTGTTTTGGAAAGGCATCCTGACCATCCCGCTCAAATTGCATGCGCAAAACATTCACCGCATCCGCATCTTTGAGGGCGTCATCGAGCTCGTAAGTTACTCTTACTCCCATCCTTTCTATATCCGGAGGTATAAGCATAGGAGGAGCGCATACCACCACATCTGCCCCTAACTTGGTCAGACCCCAGATATTCGAACGAGCCACCCGCGAATGGGCAATATCTCCCACAATAGCCACCTTTAACCCCTTAATCCGTCCTAATTTCTCTTTTAAGGTAAAGATATCCAGCAAGGCCTGGGTCGGATGCTCATGCCAACCATCACCGGCATTCACCACGCTAATACTAAGATGCCGGGCCAACATTGCTGCTGCACCAGAGTAATTATGCCGCATAACGATTATATCGGCATTAAGCGCCTCAATGTTCTTACCGGTATCAATGAGCGTCTCGCCTTTACGGACGCTAGAGGTCTCAGAGGCGATATTAATCACATCTGCTGACAGGCGCTTGGCTGCTACTTCAAAAGATACGCGGGTACGGGTTGAGGGTTCATAAAAAAGATTGACCACGGTTTTGCCACGTAAAGCCGGAACTTTCTTTATCTGGCGTGTGGAAACCTCTTTAAAAGACTCAGCAGTAGCAAGGATAAACTCAATTTCTTCAGGGGTTAGCTCATCTAGTCCTAAAAGGTCCTTTCTCTTCCAAAACATCACTGCTTCTCCACAATAACTACCTCATCGTAACCATCGCACTCTTCCAAGCGAACCTCCACGGTTTCACTACGCGAGGTAGGGATATTCTTACCCACATAATCAGCTCGGATAGGAAGTTCCCGATGGCCGCGGTCAATAAGAACTGCTAACTGTATTGCCTTTGGCCGACCAAAATCCACCAAGGCATCCAAGGCTGCCCGGACAGTTCTGCCTGTATACAAGACATCATCAACTAAAACCACAATCTTATCGGTAATGTCAAAATCTATCTCAGTCTTACGTACCAGAGGTTTATTGGCCACAAGGGTTAAATCATCACGATAAAGGGTTATATCCAATGCGCCAACTGGAACCTCGGTATTTTCAATGCGGGAAATAAGCTGGGCCAACCTACTGGCCAAAAATACCCCCCGGTTGCGTATCCCAACAAGACAAAGCCCTTCGGTACCCCGGTTCCTCTCTAAAATCTCATGGCCTATGCGCACAATAATACGGCCTAGTCCTTCTCTATCAATAATCTTGGCCTTTTCCCTCATCTCAGAGAAGTAAAATAAATTAGCTGTTATCAAAAACCCTTGGCTTATTTATGCCAAGGGTAAATGCTCTTTGTGTCTTTTTTGCCCATATCCGCCTCTACCTTGCCAGCCTCTCTTGAACTGGCTTAAAGGTCTTTTAATCACAATAAGTTTACTCTCTCAAATAACTCTTGTCAAGGCATTTTGAAGAAAATCTAAAAAGCTTTTTTACGATTACACTGATTTAAAGACATTAATTACACAAGTTAGCTCATTGCTAGATATGTTTAATCGAGTCTCTGGTGTCATTTTGGGCAGTTTCACAGAGACCTCTTGAGTGATTAAACCATTTTAAATACGATTACCAAAATAAGCGGGTTAGCTTAAAGTTTAAAATGATAGTTTAAATCCAGTATAAAAAGAAGCCCTCGGAATCTGGTAGCCATAGATATTTTGGTAATCATAATCTAGAATGTTATCTAACCTAGCAAATATCTGGCAGTTATCATTGATGCTATAGTTAGCAGCCAGATTAGCTAAGATATAAGACTTTAGCTTCCTATTAGAGGAATCAATCCTATTACCCACATAGAATAATTCAGGATTAATCCTCAGGTTACCGCATTGCGCATCGAGCATTAAAGAGAATTTATTCTTCGCCCTCCTTAAAAGACGAGACTTATCTACTTTGTTGACAGCATGCGTATAGTCATAGGCAAATCTTACCGAAAGCCCATCTTTGGGTTTATATTCTAAAAAATTCTCCAAGCCATAAATCCTGGCTTCTCCGGAATTATAATATTTCCAGCTGCCTGAATCCCATTCTATGCGGTTTTTGATGTTATTCTTAAAACCAACGCAGCCTAAACTCATCTTATCCGACCAAAGCATCTGTTCAAAACCAAACTCAAAAGAACGAGAACGTTCAGGCTTTAATTCCCGATTGCCGTAACTGCTAAATAATTCATAAATACTGGGGGCGCGAAACCCTGTTGCCAACGAACCCTTAAGCTTGGTTTTGGTGGGTTCGACAAAATAACTTGAAGACAGCCCATAAGAAAAATGGCCGCCGAAACAAGAATGTCTTTCCTGCCGGCCAGTAAAAGAGAAAAAGAAATTGTTAAAAGGCCTTAGGATATTTTCCCAAAATACACCCTTGGAGTTAAGCTGGTGTTTCGGCTCTTTGGTGGGGCTCCAATAAGACTCGCCGCTATCTCCTGTATACTCATAACCCAAAATCGCTTTGTAAAAATCAGCCTGAGAATAACCCAGGGTATATTTATATTGGTTGCTCCTGCCCTTATACCAATAGCTTCCATCTCCTCCCCAGCCATCAGGACCTTCCCAGCCCCGCCTTTGGATATCGACCAAACCATAGGTAAATTTCTGCGAAAGAAATTCTGTTATCTTATGGGCTATATAAATCGAGCCGATATTTTGGTGAAAGCGCGCATTATTATCATCGTCATCCTCAGGCACGCTCCAGCCTCCATCATATTCATATTTTGCATAGGTATACCGGTGCAAAATCCCTGCTTCCAAATTATCATTGAGTTCATAATCCAGCCTGAGCGAGGAATTCAAATTCCCAAAGGGGTCTCTTTCGTGATTGCCGTTTTTATATCTTGCAGAATAAAAAGAGCGCACATCCAAACGCGAAAGACCCAAAGAATAGGCTAATTTTTCTATCTTACCTTGAGAAGAAAATCTCTCCTCAAAGGTATTATAAGAACCAATCCTCTGGGCGTAAGAAATAGTCGGCCTTCCCTCTCCTTTGTGGGTAAACATACTCACTGAACCGCCAATGGATTGCGAGCCATAGAGGCTGCTAAATGGACCTCGGGTAATCTCTATTTTGTCCAGGTTATCTAAGGACAAATAATTATAAAAGGCATAGTAACCCCGGGGGGTGATGGGGTCATATACCTTTATTTCATCAAGCATAAGCTGGGTATGATAGGCATCAGCTCCTCGAATAAACAAACTAGACTCTCCTGCCACCCCCCCAGATACAACATAATCAACACCTGCGGTATGCTTTACTACCTCCGCCAAACTAAACTTACCCAACTGTTGTTGTTTGTCTACATTTATTACGCTGACTGCTGAGGGATTTTCAACCGTTGAGACACCGCTTCTAAAGGGAGTAACCACAATCTTCTCTAAATCCACCTCTTCGGCCTGGGCAAGGATTGACAGAAGGCAGCCCAAAACCAAAACTAACCCCCACACCAACACTATGCGCTTCATCCTCTCCTTTCCTTTCCCGGACAAACAAAAAACCCTTAACGCTTTCTTCCAAACGAAAACATTAAGGGTTATCCCTTTTTACCCTTCTAACCTGTCCGCGGGTTAGAATTGCGTTGGACTTATTTACAGGCAGGTCTTCTGACTTCCTCTTTTCTCCTTAACTTGCCTTCCCACCTAAAAATCAAGACAGTGGCTTAAACGCTAAGGAGCTTAAACGAGGTTCACAGCAGCGGGACTGTAGTTGATTTACACAACCTTCCCTTGGCCTGTAAACTTTAAACTTTTATAAAAGAACTTTGGCCAGCCTTGTTTGTCTTACACTGCGCGCGATTAACTCGTAAGTGCCAAAGAGAAGTAATGAATAAAAAAGGGTAGAAATGGTAAAATCGCGCAAAAATGGTAACGCCATAATATAACAGTCAACTAAACCTTTTAGACTGCGCGGATACCACCCCATAACCCAAACCCCAAAGTTGGTAATCAAGAAAAATATTATCGAAGACAAAGCCGAGATGCCTAAAATAGCTGTTAGGCCTCTATTTTTCTTAAGAGACATCCCCAGCCCTGCTACCAAGGCAAAGCTTCCCCAGGTAAATAAAACCACATCGTGCATGCCAATAAATATATCACTTATAATCATAAGGATAAGGGGGACAATAAAGGAGTATTTTCTTTTAAGATACGCTCCGGAAAAGATAGCTATTGCACAAACAGGCGTAAAATTAGGTGTATGGGGTACCAGCCTGGATAAAATTCCTGCGATAATTAAAACCCAAACCAACATCAACTCCCTCCTTTTGGTAACGCCTGCAATCTTAATACAAATAGACTTTACTGTCAAGATATTTTTAGATTTTAACCAATTAAAGATGCACCACCGTCTTAACCTGTATTTTGGAAATTGCATATTTTAAGATATGATTTTTCCTTAAAATCTGCTTGTCCTAAACTTGAAATTCTCAAAAATAAAGCGTCTTTCTAATATAACATAAAATAAATTGTCACAAAAGAAAACCTTGTCATTCTCAAGGTCAAAAGGAGGCGTTAAATATGCAACCACAATTGTGAGAACTAATGAAATGATAAATAAAAACACTATTGGAGAAAAAATATTCTTTTGCATGCCAGAAATTTCTTTTATTTACCCTTATAAAAACTAACCCTAAAATATAAAATAAACCACCTCACTACTTTTTAACTTTATATACGATAGAGGCATATCCAGAATATCTTAAATTTTTATCTGGCAATAGGTAGCTATAAGAAAAGGTTCCTATTTCCTTGATTTTAACACATCTATCTTTAATAAACTTATCCAACGTGGACCCTTCTAGTAATTTATAGTATAAGGGCAAAACCAGATAATCTATTTTATCTAGATTAAATCCTGGATGATAAATACATGCTAACAAGAAAAGCCGACACCCATTACGGTACAAGCAGTACCAATTTTCAACCTCTCCTAACACATTACTTCCTTTAGGAACAACTTCAGCGAGTTGGCCTTCGTAATATTTTAAGTTTCGATTACGCCAATCTTTTTTCACTAAAAAATACCTAATCCCCAACCCCAAAAACTTGGCTTTTATAAGCCAGGGGAAGTAAAATTATGGTAAAAAATAAATAGAATTGATAAGTGCAAAAGGTGTCTTTTTATTTCTGCTAAAATCATCTAAGCTTATCAATTACCTTTTTTGCCTTAATAATAAGCTCGCATCCCAATACATAACGATAGGAAATTATTTCAAAGCCAAAATCATGGAGTATCATTTTTAACCGGGCAAAGGTGTAGCGGGTAATGTGTTTTTCTTTGTAGCCTCCAGGAACTATTATCCCGTAAAAAAATTCAATCGCCCTCCAGAGCACTCTACTGTAGTCCGGAGTACCAATGATAAGTATGCCTCCTGCGCGCAAAATTCTTGCCATCTCTTTAAATACATCGGGCTCATTAGTATGCTCTGTAACCTGAGAGCAGATAAGGCAAGAGAAGAAGGAATGTTTAAAAGGAAGGCACCCCTAAGGTTGCTTTCACCAAAAAATCGGTTAGTTTTCCTTAAATAACGCAATTTATCCAAGGAATAATCCAGACCTACCGCCAAAGGCAAATCTTGGATAATTTTACTTGAGCCGCAACCAAGGTCAGCCAACGAAGCCCTATCTTCAACAAAACCCATAATTATCTTATTCCTTTTCGTTGCCAATATCTCTGTAAAGGAATCTTCCTGTAGAACGCACGGGCATCGTAATCAGCGAATAATATACTGTTTCTTTCTCTCCATAATCATAAAAAACCTTATGTACTCAAATAAAAATTTAAACAATCTAAAATTAGAGCTTCCAAATTTTCGCCTTGAGTAGTGGAATGGGATTTCTTTTATTAACCAACCCTTAGCAAATACCTTGACTAAAACCGCAGGTAGAATTGCAAAATTTTCAATCTCTCTAAATTCATCTTTAAGTATAGAATCCAAGACTTCTTTTTTATACAACCGGAAGTTACCGGTGTTGTCTTTTATCGGTAGGGAAAGACCGAATTGAAAAACCAAATTAAACAACCTACTCAATAACTGTCTAAAAAGGGTAGTATTACTACTTCCTCCCTTGACATAACGGGAGGCAACAACCACATCGCAGTTATCAATTTCCTTTAACATATTGGGTATAAAACTTGGGTCGTGAGAGAAATCGGCATCCAGGGTCAGACAAAGCCTTCCACCACTAGCCCTAAACCCTTCTAAAAGAGCAATTCCAAAGCCAGGCCTACTCTGCCTAATTACGCGCATCCCCAAACTCTGGGCGACCTGGACAGTATTATCACGAGAGCCACCACCAACCAAAATTATCTCAAGGTTCTTAACTTTATCAACAAGAACTGACTTTATCTTTTGTATTAGCTAGGGTAGATTATCAGCTTCGTTTAAAGCAGGTATAATTATCGGTAGCCCAAAGGTGGGTTTTGAATACTGCATTGGTAAAATTTAAGGTTTGTTTTAGCGAAGCCTGGCCTGAAAAGATTGCTCTAACACCTGACAGACCCTGGCCTGAAGTGGGTTGATCTCTTCCTCGTTTAAGGTACGCTCTGAAGAACGAAAAATAAAAGAAAGGGTTATGCTGATAAACCCTTCGGGAATCTGGCGTCCGCGGTAAAAATCCAAGACTTTAATATCCTCTAAGAGTCCCCCCGCCTCCTGGCGTAGTCGGTCAATTATATCCTTTATCAAAATCCCCTCATTAACCACAAAACTTATATCTCTTACTATTGCAGGATATTTAGGGAGGGGAACAAATCTTTTTTCTTTTTTGGGAAGCGAAAAAACCTTATCCAAATCCACCTCAGCCAAAAATGCCTCTTTGTTTTTGATATCGAAATTGTTTAGTGTTTCTACTGCCGGTTTTAAGATATTTGCAATAACCTCTTCTTTTACTTTTATCTGAAATCCGTTACCCACAGGATTCATCTCCCAGTTAACATTAAGCAAACCTATGCGCTCAAAAATGGCCTCAAGGATTCCCTTAAGATGCAGCCAGCCAAATTCCTCTTTTAGTAGCCCTTGGGTGGTCAGGCGCGCATCTGTGCCACAAAGTGCAATCCCTAAACACCATTTCTCTTTCAAAACATCGAGTTTCTGCTGAAAGGTCTTAGCAACCTCAAAGATAGCTATACATTCGTTTTTTTGTTTGATATTATGACTGACGCAGTCTAAAAGGCTGGGCAAAAGTGTTGGCCGTAAAACCTTCTGCTCCTTATTCAAAAAATTATTGATACTAGCCAGTCCCTCTTTAGAATCAAATATCCCATTTAAAATATCTGGGCTAATCAGGCTATAGGTAATTACCTCTTGAAGCCCTAAGCCAACAAGCAAATTTTTAAGTTCAGAAATAAATACAAGTTTATTCTTTGTTACCTGCTGGGGCTTAACTGCAGGCAAGGTTGTAGGGATTTTTTCAAACCCATAAATCCGGGTTACCTCTTCAACTAAATCTACGGCCGAGGTTACATCCTGACGGTAAGATGGTCTTTCTACTACTAGACATTCCTTTTTATCTTGCTTCTCCTTAACAATAAAACCTAATCCTTTAAGGACCCCTTTTACCGTTGCCCGATCAACCTTAACTCCTGATATACGGGTAACAAAGTCAAGTCCCAGATTAATAATAACTTTTTTTGTTTTAGGTTTAGTAGTAGAGCCAATATACGTCAGCCTTGCCCCCGCTAACTCCTGCAAAAGCTGAGTCGCCCTGGAGGTAGCCAACCCAACCGCATTCGGGTCAATCCCTCTTTCAAATCTGTAAGAAGATTCGGTAGAGATGCCCAAATACCTTCTTGCCTTGCGGGTAACCACGGGATTAAAAATGGCCGCTTCTAAAAGAATGGTCTTGGTCTGACTAGATACCTCGGTATCTTTTCCTCCCATGATACCTGCTATGGCCACTGGTTTTGTTTTATCGGCAATAACCAAAATCTCATTATTTAGTTGGCGCTGGGTTCCGTCGATCAAGGTTATTTTTTCTTCTGGCCTTGCCCGGCGCACCCAGATATATCCGCCGCCTAAGGTATCCCAATCGAAGGCATGCAGAGGTTCACCGAATTCAAATAGACAATAATTAGTGATGTCCACTATATTATTAACACTACGGCACCCAACCAATTCTAATCTACTGCGTAACCAACTAGGAGAGGGGCCGACCTTAATCTCTTTAAATATCCTGGCTGTATACCAAGGGCAGTCTTTTTTATCCTCAATTTTAATAGCTAGAATTTTTTTACCTAAATCCTTCTTACTCGCTACTGGCAACCTCAAATTTTTCAGTCTCTTACCAGTAACAACTGCCACTTCCCGCGCCACACCCAAAACACTAAGCCAGTCAGGACGATTAGAGGTTATCTCAATATCAAACACATAATCATCGGTCTTCTTCTCAATTCCAGTTACCTCCAATCCTGCCATAGTTAACCTATCAGCAAGGTCCTCAGGCGATAGCGAAATTTCAACAAAGTCTTTAAGCCAATTGTAGGTTACCTTCATATTTTTAGAACTGTTTTAAAAACCTAAGGTCGTTTTCAAAGAATAACCTGATGTCATTAATCCCGTATTTCAACATAGCTATGCGCTCTATCCCTAAACCAAAGGCAAAGCCAGTATATCTTTTAGGGTCATAGCCAACGTGTCTGAAAACATTAGGATGAACCATACCTGAACCTAATATCTCCAACCATCCCTTAAAGCCACACACCGAACAACCCTTGCCACCACAGATAATGCAAGATATATCTACCTCTGCCGAAGGTTCGGTAAAAGGGAAAAAATGCGGCCGAAAGCGCATCTTGGTCTTCTTGCCGAACACCGCCTGAACAAATACCTGCAAACTCCCTTTTAAATCTGAAAACCTAATCCCCTCATCCACAACCAATCCTTCAACCTGATGGAACATAAAAGAGTGACTGGCATCTACGGCATCTGGACGATAAACCCGGCCCGGGACTACTACTGCCAAGGGAGGCCTGCGCATCTTCATCAAGCGCACCTGGGCAGCTGAGGTGTGACTGCGCAACAATAATCTATCTTCACCCCTATTTTTTGCTTGGGCATCTCCCCCCGCCTCGGCTAGATAGAAGGTATCAAAGGCATCGCGAGAAGGATGCTCCTGAGGAATATTCAACCCCGTGAAGTTATTAAACTCAGTTTCAACCTCAGGCCCCTCTTCTACCAAAAACCCCATCTGGATAAAAATTGAACATATCTCATTTATAGTTTGAGTAATGGGGTGCAACCGACCAAGTGGCTGAGCAATTCCAGGCAGTCCTACATCTAGTGGTTGTCGCTGTTTAGAAGATGAATCGCCCTTGCTAGAGAGAACAAGCTCTTTTTCCTTGATTATCTCTAAGATTGCATTTTTTAATGAATTAACCTTCTGGCCAAAAACTGGCCGCTCCTGTTGGCTTAAGGTAGGTATAAGACTGGTCAGCTGGGCAATTATACCCCTCCTTCCTAAATAAAGCCTACGGAAATTCTCTAAGGCATCCAAGGAATCAATTCCTTTGGCCTCAACCTCTAACCTTTGGGCAACCTCTTCAATATTAAGCTCAGACATAGTCCAACGAATAGAATAAGCGCTACCTTTAATTTTTGCGGATTTAATCTATGAAAGACCGCCCTGCCGCCTTTTATCTTACGTAAGGCATAGGCGTGGATATCCAAATCTCCACCGTGCTCTAAACAGGCCCGGTTAAAAATCCCTTCCACCTCCAACCAATCCCCAATCGCCTTATAACTTCCCGTATAAACAATATCTCGTGTCAAATTTTTATCTAACCAAACCCCTATAGCAGCCTTCCCATCATAGAGGTTTACCCAGGCGTAATCACCGCGTATCATCACCTCGCCAATAACCTCTCCACTATAAACCACTCTTTTCCCGTCATATTTGGTTGGGCTCTCAATCAAATCAAAACTAGAATGACCCTGCGCCTTCTGCGAACCAATTAAAATAAACATAAAACAAAGCAAGAATAAAAAACCTAACCCTCTGCTGCGGTAAGAAATATTCAACCCTTTCATCTTTTCCCTTTTAACAACGCCCAGAAAAACCCAATTAAGGTAAATACTGAGATAAACTCCAAGCGGCCCGCCCACATCTGAAACATATAAGTTAGCTTCAAAAATAGCGGCATATCTGGCCTAGTTATACCACAAGATAGCCCTACATTTGCTGAGGCAGAGGTTGACTCAAAAAGAGAATATAAAAAAGGATAACCATAAAATACCCCCACAATAGCGCCTATAACGTATAATAGTAAATAGGCAAGGGTTATCAATGAGGCAGAAAGGGCAATTTTATCGTCGAGAAAAACCTCTTTTATATGATGGATCTTTTCAGAAAAAATTGCTCCTTCAGGCAAGATGATCTTTTTTATATGCTGGCAGAAGGCCTTGAAAATTATTCCAATACGCAACATCTTGATAGCCCCGGTGGTTGAGCAAACAGCTCCACCCAGGGCCATCGCGCCTATAATTCCCACCAAGGCAAGGTCGCCCCATTCGCGTAAAAATTGCTGGGCATAGATTGTCATATATCCTGTACCTGTCTGGGCAGACAAGAGTTGAAAAAAACCCTTTCTAAACAAAACCATTCCACAAGGATAAACCAAATGCTGGGTCAACCCAGCAACCACAAAAAGAAAGGTTATTATAACAGCAAAGAAAAATGTTCTTATCTCAATGTTTCTAAAAATCTCCTTGGCATTGCCTGACCAAAGATTATAGTGTAACCTAAAATTAATTGTTCCTAGTATCATAATAATCATAATTACTATTTCCAGACTAGGATTGTGATAATAAAGAATATTTTGCGACTGCGGCGCAAACCCCCCAGTATCAAAAGCAGCCATAAAAACACACAGGCCATGAAAAAAAGCGCTGGTTGGCCGCATTCCATTCAATACCCCTGAAATTCCCAAGCCAAAAGTCCCCAAAACCAAATAAGCTATACTCACCGACCAGATAAAACGGGCAGTGCTAATCACATTGGGCATAATCCTTTCATCTCTAGCCTCTCCTACATATAACCTAAAAGCGCCAGAAGCAGCTGCCTTGGCAAAAAAGGAAAGAGCGATAATGACAATCCCTTGCCCACCAATAAAAATAATCAGGTGACGCCAAAGATTGTGGGCCAAGGAAATATGGTCAAGGTCTCGAACTAGAGCAAGCCCAGTGGTTGTAAAACCAGACATAGCATCAAAACAGGCATCGAGAAAAGAATTCCAGTGGCCGCTAAGGTATAAAGGTATAGCCCCTAATATTGTGGCAACCAACCAAGAAAAAGAAACCACGACCATCCCCTGCATCCACCCCAGATCCTGTTGGGGAGAGCAAAATCTGGTCAAGATTATCCCCAAGATGAGTCCTATCTCAAGACCTATTAAAAAATCTAAGGCAGGATTTATCTCTCTATTGGCCAAAGCTACTATTACCGGGATCAGCATAACCAGAGATAGCCCTATAATAATTTTTCCTATATAATATCCAATTTTCTTAAAGTCCTGGGCAGAGGGTTTAAGAATCATTTTTAAAAACTGATTAAGTAGCAGATAAAAAATGCGGTGAATACAATAAATAGGCCGTAGGTTATCTCCACGATAATTCCAAGCGCTGCATTCAAACAAGAAAATTCTGTCTTCATCCTAGAGTTCGCCGATGAGGGCAGTTAACAGTTGGGGTTCGTTGCCAATGGTAGTCAGGGTAATAATATCGTCTCCGGGCTTGAGCACGGTATTCCCCCTAGGTACAATCACTTCCTCGCCCCGCAAAATTGACACCAACACAGAATCTGCGGGTAGCTTTATTTCCCGAATCTCTTTATTGATCACAGGGGAATTTTGTGGCAGATCCACTCTTACAATCGCCAATTTACCACGCTTGAAACTCATAAGATTAACCAAGTCAGAAAAAGAAACCTCTTCTTCAATAATCTTGGCAATAATCTTCGTTGCATCAACTGGGATATCTATCCCCAGCTCGGAAAACGTCCTTTCGTTATCTGGGTTGTTTACCCGGGCAATGGTACGCCGAACATTAAATCTTTCCTTGGCCAATTGACATATAATAAGATTATCCTCATCCTCACCAGTAACTGCCGCTACTACATCTGCTCGGCCAATCCCTGCCTCTTCCAAGACGCGGGGGTCACAGCCATCACCATTAATCACCAATGCATCCAGCTGGGCAGCTACAGAATCACACACTGATTTGTCCTTCTCAATAATGGCAAGGGTATTTTTGTTGGTATAAAGCCTCTTTGCCAAAAAATAACCTACCTTACCTGCTCCAACAATTATTATATACATTGCCTTTATAGGTTAAATTTCTTCTTTATCATTGCCAGGCTTGCTACCTTAACCGCAGCCATTAATACATCCTTTTCTTTCAATAAGGTTTCCGGCGGAGGAAGAATTACCCCTTCAAGCCTACGGATAGCGACTACCAAAAATTCCCCAGGTATATTAACCTCCTGCACCGTCTTGCCAACAAGCGCACCCTTAACCTCAATCTCAATACCCACTAACTCTTTAGTTTCAATGAGAAACCCTGAGAAGCGGCTTTCAATTATTTTATCGCGCAGCATTGCGGCAAAAAGAATTGTTCCGCTAATAATATCTAATCCTAAGGCGGAATAGATATGGGCGCGTTGCGGATCATAAACCCGGGCAATAACCTTAGAAACCTTAAAAATCCGCCGGGCAACTTGGGCGCAAACCAAATTGGTATTGTCGCCATTAGTAACCGCGCAAAAGGCATCCGCTTTCTCAATCCCCGCTTGCCTTAACAACTCCAAATTAAAACCGCTACCTACCAAAGTCAAACCATTAAAGGCACTACCCAATCGCTTAAAAGATTCGACATTGTTATCAATAATCACAACATTGTGCCCTTCGGTAGATAACAACTTGGCTAATTCTGAGCCTACCCGACCACAACCTACGATGATAATATACATAAACGTTACCTGCTTAAGCTACTACCTCCAGCTTCCTTGGCTATGCCTACTAACCCCTGAAAGGCCTGGGTATCCCTTACTGCCAAATCCGCCAATGCCTTTCTATCTAACTGCACCTTGGCCTTCTTAAGCCCACTGATAAATCTGCTGTAGGTAATCCCCGCAGTTTTACAGGCTGCGTTAATTCGGGCAATCCATAGGCTGCGCATTGAACGCTTCTTGGCCTTGCGGTCACGGTAGGCATAGGTCATCGCCTTCATCAATGCCCGACGGGCATGTTGGAATTGCTTGCTGCGATCCCCCCAATACCCCTTGGCCTTCTTTAAAACCCTCTTTTTTCTCTTGCGAGTTGCCACGCTGTGTTTTACTTTAGCCATTGCAATACTCCTTCATTTTTTAAGCTCGCTTTACCCCTTCAATAAGGCAGCATCCTTTTCAAATACTTCTTCTGCCCTTCATTCTCCACGGTTTTCTTACGACGCAATCTTCTCAAACGCTGTGTCTTTTTATTCGACAGAAGATGTCCTTTCCCACAAACAGCATGCATGATTTTTCCTTTTTTGCTGCGCCAAAATCTCTTAGCTACCCCTTTTTTTGTCTTAAGCCTTGGCATTCCTATCTCCCCCGATTTTATTTTGGTCCAATAAGCAAAGATATAACCCTACCCTCCAGGGTTGGTTCCTTCTCAACCTGGCCATAATTCTGCGTTTCCGCAATAAATCTATCTATGACCTTGCGCCCTAACTCTAGGTGTTCCATCTGTCTGCCCCTAAAAAATAGGTTCACCTTCACCTTATCCTTCTTTTCCAAAAAGGATATAGCTTGTTTTAATTTTGTCTGATAATCATGCTCGTCAATGTTGGGCTTTAAACGAAGCTCTTTTAGACAGGTATGGTGCTGATGTTTTTTAGCCTCGCGCTCTTTTTTCTCTTGGTCATATTTAAATTTACTAAAATCAATAATCCTGCATACTGGCGGATTAGCAGTAGCTGCCACCTCTACCAAATCCAACTCGTACTGATTGGCTATCTCTTGGGCCTTGGCTGTTGGCATAATACCTAACTGCACACCGTCTGGTCCTATAAGACGCACCTCGGGAACCCGAATCTTATCATTGATACGAATGAACTTTTTTATTTCAACCACCCCCTTTTTTTATTAATCTCGTTGTATCCAAAAACAAATCTGAGCTCTTTTTACTAATTAATGGTTTTTTTGTCAATCTCGTTTTTTAGCTTCAATAGTAAATCATTTAAAGACATCGTGCTAATTTCCTTAACACCACGGCGTCTTATTGCTAGGGTCTTATCCTGTCTTTCCTTCTCGCCTACTACCGCAATATAGGGAATCCTGGCCAACTCGGCATTGCGAATCCTTTTCTGAAGGGTTTCATTACTTGAATCTAATTCCACCCTTATCCCCTCAATCCTAAGAAACTCTTGACACTGCTGAGCATAAGGTTGTAATGCGTCTTTAATAGGAAGAATTATAACCTGTACAGGGGCTAACCAGACAGGCAGACCACCTTTATAATTCTCCAACAACGCCCCAATAAAACGCTCAAGGCTCCCTAAAATTACGCGATGAAGCATAATAGGTTGTTGTTTTTTGCCTTCGGCATCAATATAAACTAGTCCAAATCTGCTAGGCAAGGCAAAATCGCATTGAATGGTCGCGCACTGCCATTTGCGCCTTAAGGCATCCTTTAGTTTAATATCTATCTTTGGACCATAAAATGCACCCTCTCCAATATTGACTTCGTAATCCAGTCCCTTTTTATTTAAGGCATTTTTAAGGGCCTCGGTTGCAAGTTGCCAGTCCTCTTCCGAGCCAATATATTTAGCTGGCTGGGTGCTTAACTCAATACCCACTTCCTTAAAACCAAAAATCTTCATCGTATCAAAAACAAAATCAATAATTGCCGCGATCTCAGACTCAAGCTGTTGAGACAGACAAAAGATATGGGCATCATCCTGGGTAAAACCCCTAACGCGCAAAAGGCCATGCAAAACCCCTGGCTTTTCGTAACGGTAGACTGTCCCTAATTCAAAAAACCTTAGGGGCAAGTCTTTATAACTACGGGTTTGGGATTTATAGATAAGGATGTGCCCGGGACAGTTCATCGGCTTAAGTACAAATTCCTTATCATCTATTTTAAAGGTATACATATTCTCTCTATAATAATCGTAATGACCTGAGGTCTTCCAAAGGCCTGCCTGCATAATATGGGGTGTCACTACAAGCTGGTATCCTCTTTTTAGATGCTCCTCTTTTTCGTAATCCTCAATTATTTTGCGTAGGAGCGCGCCATTGGGATGATAAAAAACCAGCCCTGCCCCAGCCTCCTCGTAATAAATATCAAAGAAACCCAGCTGCGGACCTAAGCGCCTGTGGTCACGGGTCTTGGCCTCCTCTAAATTTTTAAGGTACTCCTTAAGCTCCTCAGTTTTTTCAAAACAGGTGCCATAAATCCTCTGGAGCATCGGATTAGTCTCTATACCATGCCAATAAGCACCTGCTACCGAAAGAAGTTTAAAGGCCTTTATCTGAGATGTGTTTTCTACGTGCGGACCTCGGCATAAATCCAAAAAAGAGTCTCCGGTTTTGTAGATAGAAACCTTCTCATCCGGTATCTGATTTAATAACTCCAGTTTATAGGTTTCCTCGTTTTCAAGAAAAATTTTTTTTGCCTCTTCTTTAGAAAGCTCTATCCGGCAAAAAGGCTGACTGCGAGCAACTATCTGGTACATCCTCTCCTCAATAAGGCCTAAATCTTGTTCTGTAAATGGTTGCGGCCGATCAAAATCATAGTAAAAGCCATCTTCGATAGCCGGACCTATTCCTAGCTTGGTGTTAGGCCAAAGCTCCTTTACTGCCTGGGCCATAACATGGGCACAGGAATGACGTAAGGTTTGTAAATCCATAGGCAAATGGTGGGCCCAAGAGGACTTGAACCTCTGACCTTTGCGATGTCAACGCAACGCTCTAACCAACTGAGCTATGAGCCCTATTTTTGTTTTCCTTGCTCATAGCGAACACCTATTAACCAATCCCGAAACCTCGGGACCCCGAAGAACCTGCTACTTTGGGTCGCTACATTCGGGGCTTGAGCTATGAGCCCTATTTTATTTTCTTTAAATTTATGCCGAGGGAGGGAGTTGAACCCTCACGGCCTTACGGCCAGAGGCTTTTAAGGCCTCAATGTCTGCCATTCCATCACCTCGGCGCTCGTCCAAAAGATGAATGTAATTACAATTCAAAACGCGTTCTTTTTTTAGCAAGAGTATAAAAATAAAGAAGTCTTGGATTAAAGGCGGCAAGCGGATTCGAACCGCTGAATAATGGTTTTGCAGACCACTGCCTTACCACTTGGCTATGCCGCCAAAGTCTTTTTTTTGATTAAACGAATTGCCTCCTCCGCTATTTTATCCACATCTGCTAAACAACCTAAGCCTACCCTCCCACAGGCAAGCCTACCTTTTTCGGGTTCCACAAAATGGTAGCCTAACCCTTTTAGTTGCGCTATATTTGCCTGTGTTATCTTATTTAAATACATATTATCATTCATCGCTGGACAGATAAGCACCGGTGCCTGGGTTGCTGCCACCACGCAGGTCAAAAGGTCATCACATATGCCTGAGGCAATCTTAGCAATAATATTTGCGGTAGCTGGTGCAATCAAAACCAAATCCGCCCCATCCGCCAAAGAAATATGAGCAGCATCCCAAGACTCAGGCAAATCAAATAATCCTCGGAAGACCTTATTTCCGCTAAGGCTCTGAAAAACTATCGGCCGAATCAACTCCTCGGCCTCGGCAGTCATAACCACGGTTAAAGAATAACCCTTTTCCTTTAGCCTTCTAATTATATCACAGGCCTTATATATTGCTATACTCGCAGTAACTCCCAAAACTATAGAACGACTGCTTGCCATTGTCTAACCCCTAGACCTATTCCTTTCGTTTTTTATAACCAACCTTGCCCTCAGCAATCTCCGCAAGAGCAACATTAAAAGGTTTAACTGTTGCATCCGCCTCAACTAACTTGGGTTGCCCTTCAGCAATCTCTAACCCCCTCTTGGCCGCTAATACCACTAATTTATAAACGGAGTTGTTGGTTTTATCCAATAGCTTTTCTAACGGTACATATTCCATTACCTTATCCCCCCTCTCTAGCTCAGTTAGATACACTGAGTAGATTTAATTCACTCAAAATAATCTTTCTCAACTTATCGACTACCTTGTTCAGGTCTTCATTAATTAAACGGATTTGAAACAATCTTGCCTGTTGAAGCTCGCTGCGCGCAAGCGCTATTCTTTCTTTGATACACGTCTCATCAGTCTTAATACTGCGATTTTTAAGCCTCTGGCTTAATACCTCTAAGGAAGGGGGTTCAATAAAAATAGTAACGCTGTTTTTAGGATAAAGCCGTTTAATCCTTTTTGCCCCACGGATATCCAGACAGAGTAAAATATTTCTGCCCTTTTTTAACTGCTCATCGAGGTATCTTTTGGGGGTCCCATAATAATACCCTAAATATCGCGTCCACTCAAGAATCTTTTTTCCCTTAAGCTGCTTTTTAAACTCGGCATCTGAAACAAAGAAATAGTCCCTGCCTTGTATCTCACCTCTTCTTTTGGGTCGCGTAGTCACAGACACTGACCTGTGGAGAATGCCTTTTAATCTTTTATCTTTTAAAATCCTTTGAGCCAAAGTTGTCTTCCCTGAACCCGAAGGCCCTGACAGGACAAAGAGCATCCCCCTTTTACATCTATTCCCCAAGCCCCTTGTTTTACTGTTGGCCATAAAATTATTCTATATTCTGCGCCTGCTCCCTAATCTTCTCAATCTTACTTTTCATCTCCACAACCTTTGCCGAAATACCCGTTGCGCAACTTTTGGCTCCGATAGTGTTAACCTCCCGCTGCATCTCCTGCGCAATAAAGTCTATCTCTTTACCCACTGGTTGGGAACTCATCAGTCTGCGAATTAGATTACGAATATGAAATGCCAGCCTTTCTATCTCTTCGTTAATATCTGAAGTCTTCAAAAAATTGCTGCGCTCATCATCACTACTAAAATCTTCCAATCTCTGCCTTACCGCATTCTGAAAACGTTGTTTGAGTATCTTTAAATCCCGCCTTAACCCATTAGCCCTTTTCTCGATATGCCTTTGCAAAACCCTCCCCTCCTCTGTGCGCCTGCGCATAAGGTCTTCAATAGCCTCAATCAATAGCCCTCTTAATCTCGGCCATATCTTAGTTCTCTCTGGATGATGCTCCATTAATGAAAATACGCCTGGCAGACTAACGATGGTATCCAGACTAATCTCATCCTTAAGAGAGAATCGCCTCTTGATAAAATTCAATACCTGGATATAACTATCGAGTATCTTTTGATTAAAAACTAGCTTATTCGTATGATTGTCTACAATCGTCAAGGTGCAGATAACCCGACCACGGCTCAACCGCGATTCTATCTCTTTTTTTATCCTCTCTTCGAAGCCCAAAAGCGACTCGGGTAACCGGACCACTGTTTCTAAAAATTTATGATTGGTGGTGCGGATATCAATTGAAACCTTCCCCAAAGAGGGGATATTCCCTTCTTTACTTCCAAAACCAGTCATACTCTTCATAATCCAATGCCTTTTTATGCCCAGACCCTAATCTTCTTTTGAGTCTCGATTACTTCGGTTGGGTAGAGGTCTACGATTATCTCATCGGGCGAAAACCATAGCTTTATCTCTCTCTCTGCCTCTGCCTCATTGGAGGAAACATGGATAACATTTTCGTATACCCCTGTTGTAGTTATCCTACCATACGCACCCCGAATACTCGTTGGCTCTGCCTCTTCAGGATTAGTCGCTCCTGCCAACTCCCGGCATTTGGTTATGGCGTTTTTACCCCAATATATTAAGGCCATAACCTTGCGTCGGTCATGGTATTCACCCCGAATATATTTAATCAAGTCATTAAAAAATGGTTTGTCCCGTAAATGGAAGTAGTGAGCCTCAGCCAATTCCCGAGAAACCCGGACCATCTTGGCAGCAACAATCTCCAGTTTTGTCTCAGAGAGTCGGGTTAGGATATTGCCGGTTAAAGATTTTTTTAATCCGTCGGGTTTTATCAAAATCAAGACGGGCTGCATCATCATATCACCCCTTTATTTTATTGACAATCCGTTCGAGTTCTTCTTGAGAATAAAACTCAATAGTGATAGTTCCCCGTTTTTTTCTTTTTGTAATCCGTACCTTAGTAGCTAAGACATGCTGCAAAAGCTCCTCCATAGCTACTATTTCCGGGCTTCGATTTCTCTCAAACACCCCAATGTTTCTTTGGGCCTTGCGGGGACGAATTGTTTTTATAATATTTTCCAATTCCCGCACCGAAAGTCCGCGGGTTATTATTTCCTGGGCTAACCTGCGTTGGCGATTTGGGTCAGGAATCTCTAACAACGCCCGGCCATGCCCAAAAGAAACCCTGCCTTTTCGAATCTCATCTTGTATATCCAATGGCAGCTGTAATAATCTTAAGGTATTGGTAACCGAGACCCTGGACTTACCCAAAACCTCAGCAATCCTTTCTTGGGTAACATTAAATTTATCGATAAGATACTGATAGGCCCGAGCTTCTTCAATAGCATTTAAATTTTGTCTCTGGATATTTTCAATCAAAGAAAGCTCTAATGCCTCTTGATCCTCTGCATCCTTTATAATAGCTGGTATCTCTTTTAAATTCAAGATATTAGCTGCTCGAAACCTGCGCTCTCCAGCAATAAGCTCGTAAATATCGCCTTTTCTTCTCACTAATACCGGTTGGATAACTCCTTTTTCTTTAATGGATTGCACCAAATCCGCCATTCCTTGCTCATCAAATTCTTCTCTTGGTTGTAATGGATTAGGCCTAATTTCTTCTAATTTTAGAGTTACGATCTTTTCTTTTAAATTTACTTCACGTTCAGGAAAAAGCGCACTAATCCCTTTCCCTAATGCCTTTTTTTCCATCTCATTCTCCTACTTATAGTTATGGTAATTTTCTTCGTTACTTTTGTCTTTTACTTCTTGGCCTTGATTTTTTAATAATTGTCCAATCTGATTTTTTATTTCTGGGTCGCCTAAAATTTCTCCAACTAATTCTGCATATTTTTGCGCTCCCAAAGAATCACTATCATATAAAACAATAGGTTTACCATGGCTTGGTGCTTCGGTTAATCGGATATTACGAGGAATAATAGTTTGATAAACCTTTTCTTTAAAAAAATTACGTACTTCTTCTATAACTTCTTTGGTTAAATTAGTCCTAAAATCTGCCATAGTTAAAAGAACCCCTTCAATGCTTAGGTTAGGGTTAAGATTATCTTGGACAAGTTTAATTGTATTAGTTAATTGACTTAATCCCTCTAAAGCATAGTATTCACATTGGACAGGGATAATTATTGAAGTTGCAGCACAAAGGGCATTTATTGTAAGCAAACTTAATGAAGGTGGAGAATCTATAAAAATATAATAAAAATTTTCTTGAATTTTTGCTAAAGCCCTTTTTAATCTATATTCCCTACCTAATGCACCTACTAACTCTACTTCTGCTCCAGTTAAATCTAGATTTGCTGGTGCTAAAAAAAGATTAGGAATAGCTGTAGGTTTAATGATTTCTAAAGGTTCGGTTTCTTCCAATAAAATATGATAGGTACTTTTTTCAACGCTATGTCTATCTACTCCTAATCCACTGGTGGCATTTGCTTGGGGGTCAAGGTCAATAAGTAAAACCTTTCTTCCTGTTAAGGCAATATAAGCAGAAATATTTACTGCTGAGGTGGTTTTACCAGTACCTCCCTTTTGATTACAAACTGCAATTGTTTTACTCATTTTGGGCCAAATTAATAAAATTGTTCCTCGTGGAACATCAACTTAATTCTTTAACTTATAATAAAATAAAATAAAAAATGTGTCAAGTTTTTTCTTTGTTGGATAACAAGGTAACTCTTATCTTTGCCAATTTTGCGCCTGGCATTCCAAACAATCCTTTTTCTTCTTCTCGAATTACTTCGATTTTTACCTTATCTCGACTAACTTTTAAGCCTTTTAAGGCTTTTTTTACAGCTTCTTCGATAGTCTTTCCTTCAACTTCTATACTTGTAACCATATCCATAATTACTTGCTTAATCTGTAAATCTTTAATTGGTATAAAAACATCACTATATTGGTTACTAACATATATAAATTGAAAGCAGCAGAGGCATTGTATAAAAATAATAGCAACATTACAGGAAAAATAATCATCATCATTTTTTGCTGCTGGTTAGTCTCTCCGCCAGTTTTTGAGAGGGTAAATTTCTGTTGTAGTAACATAAAAATTGCCATAAAAATAGGGAGTATATTTAAAGATAATTTTGTCCCTAAAATAGATTCAAATTGGGGAATTGTTAAAAGCTGGTCAGGAGAAGATAGGTCTTTAATCCATAAAAAGGAGGCATTTTTAAAATAAATTAATCTACTTTGCACTTGATATAAAGCCATAAAAATTGGTATTTGAATTAACAAAGGAAAACAACCACTAAAAGGATTCACCTTATTTTCACGGTATAGCTCCATAATCTCCTTATTTAATTTTTGCGGATTATCACTGTATTTTTTTCTTAGAGCATCTAAGCTGGGTTGTAAGGCTTGCATTTTTTTCATAGAATGTGCTTGGGTTATAGAAATAGGATAAAGTAAAAGTTGTATCAAAAGAGTCATTAAAATAATAGCTAAGCCCCAATTTTTTGTTAACCGATAAAAGAATTTGATAGTTTGGACAATTATTTGGGCGATTATGTCAAATTTTCCATAATTTATAACATTTGTCCAAGATGCACCAAAACTCGCTAACAAGTTAATATCTTGAGGTCCAAGATAGACGCGAAATTTTTCAACCACTTCTTGGTGAGGTAATACTTTGATTGTTTTCTTCAATCCTAAAATTGATTTTTGAGGTTCAATCTTTTGAATAAAAGCAGAATAATCCTTATAATAAGGCTCAACTAAAAGACAAAAATACTTGTTTCTTAATGCAACAAAGCGTATATTATCAAATTTTGCCTCTTTTCGACCGTTAATATGCTCAATTTTATCTTTATAATCAATAACATAATTAGAATAAAGAACGGAAGAATGGTCAGTAAAATCTAAACCGCCTATCCAAATTGGCAGTTCAAAGCTTTGTTCAGTTTCAGTAATGTTTTTGATTATTAAACTTAACTCTATGAAATTACTATTGTTATAAAAATTAAAGACTTTTTTAAATTCCTTATTTTTTTCTTTGGCAGAAAAAATTAAATTATTACCGTTAGTTTCTGCACTAAAAATTAATTCATTTTTAGGGATATAAAAACCGTAAAATAGAATTAATTTGTCCAAACTGAATTTTTTAAATAAAATCTCTTTGAAACAAGCGCTTTTTTCATAATATTTAATTAAAAAAATGTCCAAACTGAAATCTTTAATTGGTTCTTCGAATTCTAAAGTGTCTTTTTCACCAACCTGTTGTTCTTTAATATCTTTTAAAGTGATATTGGCGGGGCTTGGAGTTAACGTTTGGGTTTTGGGCATTAACCCTGACCATAAGTATATTATTAAAATAGAAAGCCCTAGGGCTAAAAATAGTCTTTTTTCCATTATTATCCTTTCTAATAATTAAGAAAGAGGATCATAGCCCGAGTGTTGATTTAAAGGGTTGCACCGGATAATCCTAATCCCGGCCTTCCAACACCCTTTAATTACACCATATTTCTGAATAGCCTGCAACGCATACTCCGAACAGCTTGGCTCAAACCTACACGCAAAAGGCAAGGAGAGGCTAATGAATCTCTGGTACCCTCTAAGTAATCCTATAATAAGATATCGCAACATCAAGGCGCAATCCTTCTTCTTCCTTTTTTTCTCCGACGCAAAAGTACCTTTCGACCAGCCTTAGTTCGCATTCTCTTGCGAAAACCATGACACCTTTTTCCAACGATTAGTGTTGGTGTTTTTAAGTTCTTCTTCATATCCCATCCTTTCTTAAAATAAGTTAGAGGGAATTATAACATAATGATTTAATCTGTCAATATTATCCTCAAATAAAAATATTGACGACAACAAAAAAGAATGTATAATGTAAAGTCAATAAATTAAGTTTTATCCCAAAAGTAAACTTTCCACAGAGTTATTCAATATGTGTATAAATTGTGGATAAAGAGCCCATGGTTGAAGGTTTTGATAAAATCTGGAGTAAGGTAGCTAGTAATTTAAAAGAGCGCTTAGGAGAGTTGGTATTTGAAAAATGGATTTTGCCTCTTAGGGTTAGCTTAAAAGACAACGATATAGTCGAGTTAGAGGCGCCAGATAACTTTTTTAAGGAGTGGGTGGAGAGCCATTATAACCAAGTCATAAGCGACACGCTTGCGCAAACCCAAAATAAAAACTATACCTTTAAATTTACTGTGGGAAAATCTGATATCCCCCAAACCAAAATTTATAACCATTTTAAAGAGATGCTAAAAGAAAAAGGGGGTGATAGGCCAGATGCGCCTATTTTAAATCCCCGTTACACCTTTGCAAATTTTGTAGTTGGTCCATCAAATCGACATGCCTATGCCTACTCTCTGGCAGTGGCTGAATCACCAGCCAAAATCTATAACCCGCTTTTTATCTACGGTGGGGTAGGGTTAGGCAAAACCCATCTAATGCAAGCAGTCTGCCAATATATTCTATCTAAAACCCCACAGATAAAAATAAGTTATTTACCCTCAGAAAAATTTACCAATGAGCTTATTGATGCCATACAACATAAGGCTACTGCCGCATTCCGCCAAAAATATAGGAATATTGATGTATTAGTTATTGATGATGTACACTTTTTTGCAGGCAAGGAGTCTACCCAAGAAGAGTTTTTCCATACCTTTAACACTTTATACGACACCCACAAGCAAATAATCATCTCTTCTGATAGACCCCCAAAAGAAATAAATAACCTTCAAGATCGTTTGGTGTCACGTTTTGGTTGGGGGCTTACCACAGATATACAACCCCCTGATTTAGAAACAAGGGTAGCAATTTTAAAAAAGAAAATTGAGCGCGAGTCTATTTTTATTCCTGAAGAGGTAATATTTTTTATTGCTAATTTAGTTAAAACTAATATCCGGGAATTGGAGGGGGCTTTAATTAGAGTTATTGCTAATTCTTGGTTAGAGGAAACCCCTGTTAGTTTGGAATCAGCTAAATCTGTTTTAAAAGACTTGGTTAAAGAACCTAAAAAAACAGTAACTATTGATTTTATCCAACGTGTGGTAGCAGAGGAATTCAGGGTTTCTCTTCAAGATTTAAAAATTAAAAGAAGAACTAAAAATATAGTATTACCGCGCCAGGTGGCTATGTATTTAAGTAGAGAGTTAACTGATTTATCACTTCCAGAAATAGGAGTTTTTTTTGGTGGTAAAGATCACACAACAGTTTTACATTCTTATAACAAAATCAAAGAGAGGGTAAAGATTGACTTAGAATTAAACAATAAAATTCAACATATAATAAATATCATAAAACAATAGAGTTGTTCACAGATTAAAAAAAACACAACTCTTACAAAATAAAAAAGTTTTGTGTTTATTAAAATTTTTTTATTGTTTACTATTACTGTTATTTTTAAATAAAAAATAATAAAAGGAGAGTAGAATGAAATTTTCTGTGGAAAAAGAGATTTTGCTTTCAGGTATCCAGATAATACAAACTATAATAACCACCAAAACCACTCTTCCGATATTATCTAATGCGCTTTTAGAGTGCCAAAAAGATAACCTTAGATTAACAGCTACTGATTTAGATGTGGGAATTAGTTGTTTAATTCCTGTGGAAACTCAAGAAGTAGGGGCAATAACTATACCTGCTAAAAAATTTTATGATATTATAAAAGAATTACCTGAAGGGAGAATAAATATTTCGGTTAAGAGAAATAATTTTGTTTTAATCACCACTAATACCTGCCAATTTAAATTGGTAGGATTAACAAAAGAGGAGTTTCCTAAGTTACCAGAGTTTAAAGATAAAGAGGTTTTAGTGATAGAGCAAAAAATATTAAAATCTTTATTAACTCTTACTGAATTTGCTGTTTCTTATGATGAAACCCGTTATATACTTAATGGAATTTTGTTTAAAATTAATACTAATAAATTATCTTTAGTGGCAACCGATGGGAAGCGTTTAGCTATTGCTGAGCAAGAAATTTCTGAAAAGATAAAAGATGAGATTAGTGTGGTGGTGCCTATTAAGGCTGTTCGGGAATTAAGTCGAAATTTAAACGAGGATGGGGTTGTTTCAATTATTTTAAGTGAAAATCAAATAATGTTTGATTTAAAAAATATGGTTATAATCTCGCGGTTAATAGAAGGGGAGTTTCCTGATTATAAACATGTAATCCCACCCCCTCAAGAAAATAAATTAATTGTAGATAGGGAGCAGTTTTTATTATCAATAAAAAGGGCATCATTACTCTCAATCCCTGACCATCAAGAGGTGAAATTAGAGTTAACTAAAAATAAATTAATTATATCTAAAACCACTCCCGATTTAGGAGAGTCTTGGGAGGAGTTGGAATGTAGTTATTCAGGGAAAGAGATGATCATTGGGTTTGATTATAATTTTTTACTTGATGTGTTAAAAAATCTTAAAACAGAAAAAATAGAGCTAGAATTAAAAGACCCAGAAAGTCCAGGGGTAATTCGGATAAGGGGGTATATTTATATAGTCTTACCTATACGTTTAGGTTGAGGTTGTGGAAGAGATAAAAAATATAGTTTATAATATTATCCAGGGTCTAGAAAAAAAGAAAGTTGAATCTCCCCAAACCCCAGAGGAATTATTAAAAAAATTCTTGACGAAAAAAGAATTAAAGCATATAAAGATTAAATATTTTCAAAGGGGTATTCTAAGGGTGGGGGTTGATTCCTCTGTTTGGTTGTATGCTATGGGGTCAAAAAAAGAAGAATTTTTAAAACAGTTTAACCTTTATGGTGGTTTTGTAAAGGATGTACAGTTTTTTTTAGTGAAACAATGAAAACCAAAAAAATAGATATTAAGGGTAAAATGGTTTCTTTAGCGGTTGCCTCTAATGCGAGTTCGAGTGATGTAAAGAAGTATGACGCCACTACTATCCAGGTCTTAGAAGGTATAGAGGCGGTTCGTCGTCGGCCAGCAATGTATATTGGTGATACCGGGGTTAGGGGGGTACACCATTTGGTTTATGAGGTTGTGGATAATAGTGTAGATGAGGCGCTGGCAGGGTATTGCACTAATATAGAGGTAGTTATCAACTCAGATGGTAGTGTTAGTGTTATTGATAATGGTCGAGGGATCCCTGTGGATATGCATAAGACTGAGAAAAAACCCGCAGTGGAGGTTGCCCTTACCACACTCCATGCGGGTGGTAAGTTTGATCACCGGGTTTACAAGGTCTCGGGAGGTTTGCATGGTGTTGGTGTGAGTGTGGTAAATGCGCTTTCGGAGTGGTTAGAGGTCGAGGTTAGACGCGATGGTAAGGTTTATCACCAGCGTTATGAACGGGGTAAAACAGTCACAAGGTTAACGGTTATAGGAAAGTCCACCACTACTGGTACCAAGGTTACCTTTAAGCCTGATAAGACAATATTCAGCACAGTTGATTTTTCTTATGACACCTTAGCCCAGCGTTTAAGAGAGTTGGCCTTTTTAAACAAGGGGTTAAGGATTAAACTTGTTGATGAGCGTTCTGACAAAGAGTCTGTTTTTCAGTTTGAAGGGGGAATTGTATCTTTTGTAGAGTATCTTAATAAAAATAAAAACCCCTTACACAGCAAGGTGATTTACTTCCAAAAGACTCAAGATGATATAATTATTGAGGGTGCATTGCAATATAACGATGGTTATGCTGAGACAATGTATTCATTTGCAAATAACATTAATACAGTGGAAGGCGGTACTCACCTTTCAGGTTTTAAATCTGCCTTGACCCGGGCAATCAACCAGTATGCCAAAAATAAAAACCTCCTTAAAAATGACGACGCTACAATTACAGGTGAGGACGTGCGGGAGGGGTTAACCGCAGTAATAAGCGTTAAGGTCCCCAATCCTCAATTTGAAGGGCAAACAAAAACCAAGCTGGGTAATTCTGAGGTAGAAGGATTAGTTGCCTCTTGTAGTCTTGACGCCCTTTCTTCTTTTTTTGAGGAAAATCCTTCTATCGCGAATAAGATAGTGGACAAGGTTATTATTGCTTCTCGGGCGCGGGAGGCGGCGAGGAAGGCTAGGGAGTTAACAAGAAGAAAAGGCGCCTTGGAAGGTGGGGGATTACCCGGGAAATTGGCGGATTGTTCGGAGCGGGACCCGGCTTTGTGTGAGTTGTATATAGTTGAAGGAGATAGTGCTGGTGGTTCAGCTAAACAAGGCAGAGACCGTAGGTTCCAGGCAATTCTTCCTATAAAAGGAAAGATATTGAATGTTGAAAAGGCCAGGGTTGATAAAATTCTTTCTAATGAGGAGATAAGAACAATTCTTATGGCTATAGGGACAGGCGTAAGTGATGATTTTGATTTGTCTAAACTGCGTTACCACAAAATAATAATTATGGCTGACGCGGATATTGATGGTTCCCATATCCGGACTTTGTTGTTGACTCTTTTATATAGACAGCTTCCCAAACTCATCGAAAATGGGTATGTGTATTTGGCCCAGCCGCCACTTTATAAAATTAAACGTGGACAAAGAGAAGAGTATATTCAAACTGAAGAACAGATGAATGATTTTCTTTTGGAGTTAGGTAGGGAAGGGTGTAATTTCTTGTATTTAAAAGAGAAACGTAATTTTACCGACCATCAATTTAAAGAGTTATTACAGGTATTGGTCCAATTAGAAAAACATGGGAGGAATTTAGAAAAAAAGGGAGTAGATTTAGCAAAATTGCTTAAATTTAGACATCCAAAGACCAAAAAAATACCTATTTATAGGGTAAAAGTGGAGGGAAAATACCTATTTATCTATTCAGATAAAGAATTAGCTACCTTGAGTAGCAAAGATGAGAAGGAAGACTTGGAAAAATTAGAATTATTTGAGGCCCAAGAAATTGAGGAATTAATTCAAAAAATAGAAAAGCTCGGACTAGACATTTCAACTTATTACTCTGAAGAAGAGGCCAAAGCCACAGACAAGGACAAGGAGTTGGAGCCTAAAAAACACAAGGCCTTGTATCGCATTGCTTATACGACTTCCAAAGAGGCAAAGGACTTTTGTTCATTAAGGGATGTATTATTTTATGTAAAAGAAGTAGCTACTAAAGGTATGCATATTCAGCGTTACAAAGGTCTGGGCGAGATGAATCCACAACAGCTATGGGAGACAACTATGGACCCCGAGAGAAGAACCCTTCTTAAGGTGACCTTGGAGGATGCGGTTGAGGCGGATAAAATGTTTACAGTGCTCATGGGCGACCAGGTTGAGCCCCGCCGGGAGTTTATTGAAAATTATGCCCACCAGGTAAAAAATTTGGATGTTTAGAATTTATATTGAAGGTTTTCGTTAAAAAATAACTGTTAAAAGGCTTTTGGTATGTACACGCGCAATGAAAAGATAGTCCCGGTTTATATCGAGGAAGAGGTTAAAGACGCCTACCTGAACTACGCTATGAGCGTAATTGTCGGCCGGGCGCTTCCTGATGTCCGTGATGGCCTTAAGCCGGTGCATCGGCGTATCCTCTATGCAATGCAGGAGTTGGGGCTTGAGCATAATAAGCCCTACAAGAAATGCGCCCGTATAGTAGGAGAGGTCTTAGGCAAATACCATCCCCACGGTGACGCTGCAGTCTACGACACCTTAGTGCGTATGGCCCAGGATTTCTCTCTGCGTTATCCCTTAGTGGAGGGCCAGGGTAATTTTGGTTCTATCGATGGAGATGCACCAGCAGCTATGCGTTATACCGAGGCAAGACTAGCTGCTATTGCTACTGAGATGCTCCGGGATATAGATAAAGACACAGTTAATTTTGGCCCGAATTTTGATGCCTCGTTAAAGGAACCCCTTCTTTTACCCGCGGTTTTACCTAATCTTTTGGTAAATGGCTCCAGTGGTATCGCAGTGGGTATGGCTACCAACATCCCACCCCATAATTTAAACGAGGTGGCGGATGCTATTATTTATTATTTAGACAATCCGCGCGCAGCGGTAAAAGAGCTTATGCGTTATATTAAAGGCCCGGATTTTCCAACCGGTGGTTTAATCTGTGGCAAGGAAGGCATAAAAGAGGCATACGAGACAGGCAAGGGTAAGCTATTGGTTCGGGCAAAGGCAACAGTGGAGCATCAAAAAAGCGGTAAGGACTCAATAGTGATTACCGAGATTCCTTATCAGGTGCAAAAGTCCGCGCTTATCGAGTCAATTGCTGTCTTGGTTGAGGAGAAGAAGTTGGAAGGGGTTGCGGATGTGCGGGATGAATCGGATAAGGATGGTATGCGTGTTGTGGTTGAACTCAAGCGAGATACCGAGCCCCAGATTATTCTTAATCAACTTTTTAAACATACCCAGTTAGAGGTTACCTTTGGGGTGATTATGCTTGCGTTGGTAGATAATCGTCCGCGCATCCTGACACTACCCCAGATGGTCGAAAATTACATACTCCACCGCAAGGTGGTTATTCGGCGAAGAACCCAGTTTGAATTAGATAAGGCCTTACAACGCGCCCATATATTAGAAGGGCTTAAGATTGCCTTAAAATACATAGACCGTATAATTAAAACCATCAAAACCTCCAAAACGGTTGAGATCGCCAAAGAACGTTTAATGAAAGAGTTTGGTCTTTCGGCAATACAGGCGCAGGCGATTTTGGAGATGCAGCTGCAGCGGTTGACTGCCCTAGAGAGGGAAAAGATTGATGCTGAATACGCTGAGCTTTTAAAAAAGATTGAGCTGTGCCGGGCAATTCTGGCTTCGGAAAAAAAGGTAGAGGGTATAATAAAAGAAGAACTCTTTGAACTGAAAAAGAAATATGGCGATGAGCGCAGGACCGAAATAGTTGGTGAGGTGGAGGAGTTGGAGGTTGAGGATTTGATTGCCGAAGAGGATGTTGTGGTTACTATTAGTCATAATGGCTACATCAAACGCCTGCCCGTGAGTTCATACCGCAAGCAGAAACGAGGGGGCCGGGGGGTTACTGGCGCTGAGGTTAAAGAAGAGGATTTTATTGAGCATCTGTTTGTGGCCTCAACCAAAGAAAACCTGCTTATTTTCACTGACCAGGGTCGGGCCTATTGCCTTAAGGTCTATGAGATCCCCCAGGCCAGCCGTCTTTCAAAGGGAAAGGCGATTGTTAATTTGATTCAGATTGAATCGGGCGCGAAGATAAGTTCGACCATACCCATTAAGGAGTTTTCCGGGGATAAATATCTGGTGATGGTGACTAAAAAAGGCAAGATAAAAAAGACCCGCTTGGATGCCTACAACAATGTGCGGCGTAATGGAATAATAGGTATAACCTTGGATAAGGGCGATGAGCTGATAAGCGTTGAGCTTACTGATGGTGAGCAGGAGCTTTTGATTGGTACCCGCCAAGGAAAGGCTATCCGTTTTTCCGAGCAGAAGGTAAGGGATATGGGCAGGGTTGCCCAAGGGGTCAGGGCGATTGATTTGGCCAAAAACGACGAGGTTATTGATATGGTGGTGTGTCGTAAGGATGCGCATATATTGACGGTGACATCCCTAGGTTTTGCCAAGCGCACCACGGTGGATGAGTACCGGCTTACCAGCCGGGGAGGCAAGGGGGTAATTAATATCAAGGTAACAGATAAAAATGGGGAGGCGGTAGGCCTGAAGGCAGTAAGCGATAAGGATGAATTGATGGTTATTACCCAGAATGGAATGTTTTTGCGTTGCGCAGTAAAAGATATCCGTCAGACAGGCCGTTCTGCCCAAGGGGTAAGATTGATTAAACTACAAGATAAAGACCGCGTCTCTTGTATTGCCCCGGTAATTACAGATGAGGAATAGGTTAGTTCATAGTTAATAGTTCGTAGTTGATAGTTCAGAGACAAAGCCTATCCACTACGAACTACGAGCTACGAACTACGAGCTATAAACTAATTCGTCCCCATCGTCTAGCCCGGTCTAGGACAAGAGCTTTTCAAGCTCTCGACACCGGTTCAAATCCGGTTGGGGACATTATTTATAAAATTATATTCCGATTTTACCATAGGATGTTTAATGTGTGGAATAATTGGATACATTGGCAAACGCGCTGCCTTACCTATACTCTTAAATGGTCTAAGGCGCTTAGAGTATAGAGGATATGATTCGAGCGGTATCGCTGTTATCCCCTCAGGTAAAAGTCGAATTTTTATTCGTAAAACTCCGGGGAAGATCAAGGCCTTAGAACGAATTCTTAAATCTTTTTCTATTCCAACAACCCTAGGGATTGCCCATACCCGTTGGGCAACTCACGGGGTACCTAATCAAGCAAATGCCCATCCGCACCAGGATTGCCAAGGAAATATTGCCTTGGTCCATAATGGTATAATCGAAAACTATGAGATTTTAAAAAATAATCTGATTAAACAAGGGCATATATTTCACAGTCAGACCGATACTGAGGTGATAGTCCATCTTATCGAGAAATTCTTGCGGGAATCTATCCCTTTGGAGGAGGCAGTGCGTCGGGCTGTTGCCTTGTTAAATGGTTCTTTTGCCTTGGCAGTAGTTTCTTTAAAGGAGCCAGATAAGTTAGTGGGGGTAAGGTCGGGAAGCCCTTTAATTTTAGGTATTGGCAAGGATGAGTATTTTTTGTCTTCGGACATCCCGGCTATTTTAGACTCCTGCCGAAATGTTATCTTTTTAAATGAAAACGAGATAGCGGTTTTAGAGAGAGGTTCTTTTAAAGTACTAGATTTTGCAGGCAGGCCAATCAGGAGACAATCCACTTGCATCAGTTGGGATGTAACCCAGGCTGAAAAACAAGGCTACCCTCATTTTATGCTCAAAGAGATAAACGAGCAGCCAAAGATATTTGAAGATATTTTGAAGTTGCGGTTGCATCAAAGTGGCAGCAAGGTTACATTTGGCGAGGAGGCATTAGATGATAGGCTTTTGCGTCGCATCCGTAATATATCCATAGTTGCCTGTGGCACTGCCTATCATGCGGGCTTTGTGGGTAAGTATCTTTTGGAATCTCTGTGTGGCGTGCCTGTTTCTTTGGATGTATCCAGCGAATTCAGATATAAGAATCTTCTTATTGACCAAAATACATTAGTCATTGCTGTTAGTCAGTCAGGCGAGACCGCTGATACCTTAGCTGGTGTGCGCCAGGCAAAAAGGCTTAAGGCCAAGGTGTTGGCAATCTGTAACGTAGTTGGCTCAACCCTTACCCGGGATGCAGATGAGGTAATTTATACGCACGCAGGCCCTGAAATAGGAGTGGCATCAACCAAGGCCTATACTGCGCAATTGCTTGCCTTTTATCTTTTGGCAATTTATATTGGTCGGTTAAGAGGAACTATTTCTTTATCCCACCAAGTTCAGCTTATCAAATGCCTTAAGAAGATACCTAAGCAGCAACAGCATATTTTGAAACAACAGGAAGAAATCGCAAAGCTTGCCTATCGCCACGCCCATTTTGGCTCATTCCTTTTTTTGGGTCGCAATATCAATTATCCCTCGGCATTAGAGGGGGCGTTAAAGCTTAAGGAGATATCCTATATACCTGCTGAGGGTTATGCTGCTGGCGAGATGAAGCATGGCCCAATCGCCTTGATTGATGAATACCGCGCAGTGGTATGCATTATTCCTGAGTCTAAGATTTACGCCAAGATGATGTCTAACATCCAAGAGATTCGTAGTCGTGGTGGCAGGTTGATTGCCATTGCCACTGAAGGGGATACCAAAATTAAAGAGCTTACCCCCGAGATTATCTATATACCGAGGCAACAAGAAATCTTTTCGCCGCTTTTAGTAGCGCTTCCCCTGCAGCTTTTGGCATACCACATTGCAGCAAAACGCGGTTGCGATGTAGACCAGCCAAGGAATTTAGCCAAGTCAGTAACTGTGGAATAAAATGGTTTAGTCAGTGCCCCCAGACTTCACTACAAACTATAAACTACGAACTACGAACTAAAATATGTTATACATTGTAGCAACTCCTATTGGAAATTTAAAAGACATCTCTTTACGGGCCTTAGAGGTTTTAAAAGACGTTGATTTAATTGCCTGTGAAGATACACGCCATACCAAAATTCTACTTAAGCATTATGGGATTCAAACCCCTACCACTTGTTTCTATCAACATAATAGAATTATAAAAGCCGAGTATCTGATTGGCCTTCTTAAGCAGGGCAAAGATATTGCCCTGGTCTCTGATGCTGGCACCCCTGGTATCCTTGACCCAGGACACAATCTTATTGATTTAGCTATAAGGAATAATATTCCCCTTACTTTAATCCCTGGGCCAGCCGCCTTTGTAAATGCCTTGGTTCTTTCAGGTAAGCCCAGCCACAGATTTATTTTTGCCGGCTTTCTTTCCAACCACTGGCAAGCCCGACAGAATCAGCTAAAAAAACTAGCCTCCTTAGAAGAGACCATTGTTTTTTATGAATCCTGTCACCGGATTTTAGATACCCTGTCTTCTCTGAAAGAGGTATTTGGAGATAAGGAGATTGCAGTTGCCCGGGAGTTAACCAAGAAGTTTGAGGAGGTAAGGCGCGGCAAAACCAGCGAAATTATCGCCCATTTTCAGAAGGAAAAACCTCGGGGCGAGTTTGTAGTCATAATTTAATTTTACAAAACCCACCAAGACGAACTTTTTAAAATTAAGATATCTGGAAATTGTATTAACTATAGACATAGGTAACACCTCTATACTTACCATAAGTTCTTAGCTTTTGCAAGGGGGTTAAACCGCCAAGGCCCATGTGTGGCCTGTGGTTATTGAATAAT
>Ga0272448_1000159_pt1 | contig 100421 bp, 83 predicted proteins | sample YNPCB0191_FD_202220 | JGI IMG/M metagenome (GOLD analysis project Ga0272448, IMG submission 202220) | Hot spring sediment microbial communities from Yellowstone National Park, WY, United States - YNP-CB-019-1 | ecosystem: Environmental > Aquatic > Thermal springs > Hot (42-90C) > Sediment... | reverse complement strand
CAACACGCCGGCCACGGTGTTGCTGAGGTTGCCGTTGGCGTCGTAGCTGAGCGTGCTGCCGTCAACGACGGTGTATTGGTTCAGATGGTTTGCCGTGTAACCGGTGATCTGCCCGTTGTCGGTGACTTGCTGCCGGTTGCCGACGGGATCGTAATCGTAGTTGACGGTGCGGTTCACGATGCCGTTGGTAGCATAGGCAACGCCGATCACCTGGTCAACGGCGTCGTAGCTGTAGGCTTCGGAAAGAACAGGCAGAATGCCTGTTGTCGTCTGGGTTTTGTTGGTGCGGTTGCCAACGGCGTTGAGGGTGTAGTTAGACGCGGCGCGTTCGGTTACTGAGCAATGCCAACCGGTTCACAAAACTGGCGTACTGTTATCTTGCCAGCGGCATGAGGGTTGGCTATTGTCCGCCCGTTATGGCAACAACCGTTCTTGTGGGCGCCCAATGGGGCGATGAAGGCAAAGGCAAAATTATTGATGTGTTGACCGAACAGGCCGATGTGGTTGTTCGTTATCAGGGTGGTAACAACGCCGGGCATACGGTCGAGGTCGGCGATCAAAAGTATGTGCTTCATCTGATCCCGTCGGGCATTTTGTATCCGGGCAAGCTCAATGTCATCGGCAACGGCGTGGTGGTGGATCCCGTCGCATTGCTGGAGGAGATTGAGCATCTCCAGTCGCGCGGCATCAGCGTCAACGGCAATCTTTTGGTTAGTGATCGTGCTCATCTTGTTTTTCCCTATCACCGTTTGCTTGATGAAATCCGCGAGGAGCAGAAGGGCAAACGCAGGATTGGTACCACCAAACGCGGTATCGGTCCTGCTTATGCCGACAAAGTGGCGCGTACCGGGTTGCGGGTGGTGGATTTGTTGGCGCCGGACAAGTTTTCCGAGAAGCTTCGACGAAAGGTGCGGGAGACCAACGAAATCGCTCGGGCGTTTGGCGCGAAACCGCTCAGTTTCAAGAAGATCAACGACGAATATCTCGCCATCGGACAGAAACTCCAACGGTACATTGCCGACACCATCAAGCTGCTCAATCGTCTCGAACGCGACGGGCGGCAGCTTCTGTTCGAGGGTGCGCAGGGGACGCATTTGGACATTGATTTCGGGACCTATCCGTTTGTGACCAGTTCCAACACGACCGCCGGGGGCGCCTGCGCGGGCACGGGGATTCCACCCCATCGGATTGACAAGGTTGTCGGCGTGATGAAGGCGTACACGACGCGGGTCGGCGAGGGGCCGTTCCCGACGGAGTTGCACGATGATCAGGGTGTGCAATTGCGCGAGACAGGACGCGAGTTTGGGGCGACCACGGGGCGTCCGCGGCGTTGTGGGTGGTTTGATGCGATTGCGACGCGCTACTCGGTTCTGGTCAACGGGATTGACGAGTTGGCGGTTACGAAACTGGATGTGCTCGATACGCTGCCGAAGATCAAGGTGTGCGTGGCCTACAAGATTGACGGCAAAGTGACCGATGACATGCCTGCCGATGTGGAAAAATTGTTGCGGTGTGTGCCGGTGTATCAGGAGTTTGACGGCTGGTTGTCCTCCACGAAAGAGGCCCGCGAGTTTGAGGACCTGCCCAAACGGGCACGCGCCTATCTGAACAAGATCGCCCAACTGACCGGCGCCAAACTGAGCATTGTCTCCGTTGGCGCGCGACGCGAACAAACCATTTTCCTGTGACGTGACAGTTTCCCCGGAAAAAATGCCCCGCCACGTGGCCATCATCATGGATGGCAACGGACGCTGGGCCAAGCAACGCGGTTTACCGCGCATTGAAGGGCATCGCGCGGGCGCCGAGAGTGTGCGGGCGATTGTGCGCGCCTGTGGAGAACTGGGCATTCAGTATCTGACGTTGTACGCCTTTTCCAGCGAGAACTGGCGTCGGCCCAAAACCGAGGTGACGGCCCTGATGCACCTGCTGGAGTTCTACCTTCAACGTGAGGTGTCGGAACTGGACAAAAACAACGTCCGCCTGATGGCCATTGGCCGTCTCCATGAGCTTCCCGACAGCGCCCGTCGCCAGCTTCAAAAGAGCATTGAAGCGCTCCGCGACAACAGCGGGTTGACGTTGGTGCTGGCGCTGAGCTACGGCGGGCGGGCGGAGATTGTGGATGCTGTCCGCAGCATTGCTCGTGACGTGAAGGCGGGGGCGCTCGATATTGCCGACATCAACGAGGAAACGATTTCAAAACGCCTCTACACGCGTGACATCCCCGACCCTGACCTACTGATTCGTACCAGTGGCGAATTGCGTGTGAGCAATTTCCTGCTTTGGCAGATTTCCTACGCGGAGATTTACGTGACCGAGACATTGTGGCCGGACTTTCGCAAGCCGGAACTCCAAAAAGCACTGGAAGACTACAGCCGCCGCCAGCGGCGTTTTGGTCGCGTGGTTCCGACCGGTGCGCCGTGAACGAGACCTTGCCGCCCTCATCACCGCCGGCCGCCACGGTTGTCAAACGGGGCGGATTTCGCTGGCGTCTGGTCAGTTCCCTGGTGCTGTGGGGCATCATGCTGGCGGTGGTGTTCTGGCTGCCGCCCGGGGCTTTGTATCTGTTCATGAACGCGGTCATCGCGCGAGCCTTGTGGGAGTTCTACAAAATCTGCGAGGTGAAACATCTGCCGGCTTACAAGATTTGGGGGGTCATCGGTTGTGTGGCGTTGATTTCGGGAAGCTGGTTTTTCTTCGGGTCGCCGCGTTTTGAGAAGCTCTCGTACGACTTTGACATCGTCATTTTGATGGTGTTTGCGATCGGGGTTTTCATCCGCCAGTTTCCAGAGAAACTCAGTCCGCGGGGCATCGAAGCGATGGCGTTGACGTTGTTCGGCCTGATGTACGTTGGTTGGCTCGCCAATTTCATCACGCGCATCAATTTCGCCTACCGTCCCTCGCATGATGGCCGCTATTTCGTGATGTTGCTGGTGGTGGCCACCAAGTTTACCGATATCGGCGCCTATCTTGTCGGCACGACGATGGGCCGCCACAAGCTTATCCCTCGTATCAGCCCGAAAAAGACCTGGGAAGGCACCATTGGCGGCATCCTGTTTGCCCTGGGCGGGTCCCTGCTCTGCCTCTGGATCATGCCACATCCGTTGAAAACGCACGGGATGAGCGTGCCGCACGCCATTACAATCGGCCTGTTGCTCGGCGTGGCCGCTGTTATCGGCGACCTCGCCGAATCGCTGATCAAACGCGAGGCGGGCGTCAAAGACTCCAGCGACTGGCTGCCCGGCCACGGTGGGGCGCTGGACCTGCTCGACAGCCTGCTCTTTACAGCTCCCCTGTTGTATTTGTACATGAGACTGGTATTGCCAACATGAACCCCAAAAACATTGTCTTGCTCGGCGCCACCGGTTCCATCGGCGTCAGCACCCAAAAGGTCGTGGCCGACCTGCCGGAACATTTCCGCCTGGTCGGCATGGCCTCTCGTGAAAACGTGGATGGCATGGAAACGGCCATTCGCCGTTTCAAGCCGAAGACCGTTGCCATGACCAACCGCGCCAAGGCAACCGACCTGGAAAAACGTCTCGGCAGCCCCGTGTTGTCGGGCGAACACGGTCTTGTGGAACTGGCCACGATGCCGGAGGCGGACATCGTGTTGGTGGCGATTGTGGGCACGGCAGGGCTGGAACCGGCGTTGGCGGCCATTCGCGCCGGCAAAGACCTTGCCGTGGCATCGAAGGAGATCCTGGTCATGGCGGGCGAACTGGTGATGCGCGAGGCGCGAGCGCACGGCGTGAAGGTGTTGCCCGTGGACAGCGAGCACAGCGCCATTTTCCAGTGCCTCGAGGGCCGCCATCCCGCGGACGTGAAACGGCTCATCCTGACGGCATCGGGCGGGCCATTTCGCCAGACGCCGCGCGAACGATTCGCTCAGATCACGGTCGCCGAGGCGCTGAAACATCCGAGCTGGAACATGGGCCAGAAAATTACGATTGATTCGGCCACGCTGTTCAACAAGGGACTGGAAATGATTGAGGCGCGATGGCTTTTCGACATCGAGATAGACCGGGTGGATGTGGTGATCCATCCGCAGAGCGTGATTCACTCGATGGTCGAGTTCCGGGACGGCTCGATCCTGGCGCAACTGAGCGTGCCGGACATGCGTTACCCGATCCAGTATGCCCTCACCTATCCGCGACGACTGTCGAATTCGATGCCGCCAACGGACTTTGCGAAGATTGGCACATTGACGTTTGAAAACCCGGACCATGAGAAATTCCCATCCCTGCGCCTCGCTCAGGCCGCCGCCCGGACCGGCGGAACCATGCCAGCGGTGTTCAACGCCGCCAACGAGGTCGCCGTGGCCCGTTTCGTGGACGGACGGATCCGGTTTGTGGAGATTTTCGAAACGGTGGAAAAAGTGATGAGCGGACATCGTCCGGTTGCGTCTCAGACGTTGGACGCTATATTGGAGGCCGACCAATGGGCCAGAAAGGAAGCTGAACGTGTCGTTTGAACAGATCACCAGCCTCATCACAAACTGGGTGTACCCGATTTTCGTGGTGGCATTCTTCTTTGGACTGACCATTTTCATCCATGAGTTCGGCCATTTCCTCATGGCCAAACGTCGCGGAATGAAAATCGAGCGGTTCTCCATCGGCTTCGGACACGCCCTCTGGAAATGGACGCGCAACGGCGTTGAATACCGCCTTTCCTGGATCCCCTTCGGTGGTTACGTGGCCTTGCCACAAATGGCCCCAATGGAAATGCTCGAAGGCAAAACCGACACCCCGGCAGAACAACTCCCGCCCGCCTCGCCGGCGGACAAAATTCTTGTCTCCCTCGCCGGGCCGGCGCTCAACGTCGCGCTGGGAATCGTGTTGGCCTGCGTGCTCTGGCTGTTCGGCACACCGGCCAACCCCTCCATCGTCGGATGGGTCGAACCCGGCAGCCCCGAAGAACAGAGCGGCATCCGCCCCGGCGACCGGATCGTGCAGGTCAACGACCAAAAGGTGCAAACATGGAGCGAACTGATGGAAGCCATCGCCTTCAGCCGCCAGCCCACGGTACGACTGCTCGTCGAACGCGCCAATCAAAAGCTGGAATTCAACCTGGAAACCAGAACCAACGAGAAATTCAAAATCAAAACCCTGGAACTCTACCCGCGCGAACGCCCGTTTGCCCGAAGAGTCTTCCCCAAGTCCCCTTCCGAACAGGCCGGCATCCGCCCCAATGACCGATTCGTCTCCATCGAAGGCGTGCCCGTCCACAGCAAAGAACAAATGATCATGCTGATCGGCGAACGTGCCGACCAACCCACTGCCATCAAAGTTCTGCGCGACGGCAAGCTGTTGACCCTGACGGCCGTGCCCGAATTCAACAAAAAAGCAAAGGCTGGTCGCATCGGCGTCGAACTGGGCGACGACCTGGAAATCGTCCGTCCCGGACCGACTCCCGTGCGACAATTCGAAGAAGTCCTCGGCTCGATGTGGCGGCTGGTAAAAGCGCTGGTTCACCATAAGGAAACCGGCGTTGGCTTGGGTAGCGTTAGCGGCCCCGTCGGCATCTCCGTCTTCTGGTGGTACGCCATCGTGAGCGGCGGCATCCTCATGGGCGTGAAAATCGCCGTGATCCTCAACATCAACCTCGCCATTCTCAATCTCCTGCCCATCCCCGTGCTCGACGGCGGTCACATCCTCTTCTCGGCCATCGAAACCGTCATCCGTCGTCCGCTCAACGCCCGGTTTGTCCACATCAGCCAGACCACGTTTGCCGCGCTTCTGATCGCCTTCATGCTCTACATCACCGTCTTCTCTGATATCCGCCGTTTCCTGCCCGAAAAACCCTCGGCACCCGAAACGACGCCCGCGCCGACCTCGCCATGAACTACTGCATCAATCCCTTTCTTCGTCAGCGTCGTCTCACCCGCGAAGTAAAAGTCGGCCCCATCGGCGTCGGCGGCTCCAACCCCATCCGCATCCAAACGATGCTTACCTCCGACACCATGGACACCGCGGCCTGCGTCCGCGAAGCCATCCCCATCCTCGAAGCCGGCTGCGAAATCCTCCGCCTGACCACCCCCAGCGTCAACGACGCCCGAAACCTGAAAAACTTCGTCGCCGAAATCCGCAAACGCGGCTTCAACACCCCCATTGTCGCCGACGTCCACTTCCTCCCCGCCGCCGCCATGGAAGCCGCTCTCTGGTGCGAAAAGGTCCGCATCAACCCCGGCAACTACGCCGACCGAAAAAAATTCGCCGTCCGCGAATACACCGACGACCAGTATGAACAGGAACTCCAGCGCCTCGAAGAAGCCTTCACCCCGCTGGTACTGCGGCTGAAGGAATTGGGACGCGCCCTGCGCATCGGCACCAACCACGGTTCGCTCTCCGACCGCATCCTCAACCGCTACGGCGACACCCCGCTCGGCATGGTCGAAAGCGCCCTCGAATTCGTCCGTATCTGCCGAAAACACAACTACCACGACATCATCCTCTCCATGAAATCCAGCAACGTAAAGGTCATGATCCAGACCTATCGCCTGCTGGTCGCCCGTCTGGCCGAAGAAGGTCCCGACTGGAATTACCCCCTCCACCTCGGCGTCACCGAAGCCGGCGAAGGCGAAGACGGCCGCATCAAATCCGCCATCGGCATCGGCGCACTCCTCGAAGACGGCCTCGGCGACACCATTCGCGTCTCCCTCACCGAAGACAGCCTCCACGAACTTCCCGTCTGCCGAAAACTGGTCGAACAAGCTTCCCGCCCCATCCGATATGCGCCCGTCGGCGAAGTTGTCGAAAACCGTGATCCCTTCTCCTACAAACGCCGCAAAACACAACCCCTCACCCTCCACCACACCGCCGTCGGCGGCGACAACCTCATCCGCGTCTGCGCCAGCCACAACGACGGCGATCTCCTTGCCGAGATCTCACCGCGCGCGCCCGAGATTCTTGAAGTGAACCCGCTGGCGATGCCGGACCTGTGCGGTCAACCGACACGATTGCTTACCGTGAGCGACGACACCCCGTTGGAACCGATCGCCGCCTATCGTCTTCTCGCCGCCCGCGCCCCGGACTGGCCCATCCTGTTGCGCGATCGCTCCGGTGATTTGATCGCAACCAGTACCAACCTCGGCTCCTTGCTCTGCGACGGCATTGGCGACGCCATCGAAGTCGCCGGCCCAATCAGGTTGGCCTACAACATCTTGCAGGCTGCCGGCTGCCGCTCGTTCAAAGCGGAATTCATCGCCTGCCCCAGTTGCGGGCGCACACAGTTTGATTTGCAAACCGTGACCGCCCGGATCAAAGCCCGCACCAGCCACCTCAAAGGCGTCAAAATCGCCGTCATGGGCTGTATCGTCAACGGCCCCGGCGAAATGGCCGATGCCGATTTCGGCTATGTCGGCACCGCTCCCGGCCGGGTCTCCCTCTGGGTCGGCAAACAACAGGTCAAAGCCCACATCCCAGAAGACCGCGCGGTGGAAGAACTGGTCGCTCTCATCAAGGAACACGGCAAATGGATTGAACCAACATGAGCACAAGCACAAAGCATAAAATCCGAAACCCGAACCAAACTCGAATTACCCAAATCCCCCAACAATCTGTTGTTCGTTTCGGTCATTTCCGATTTCCCATTTCGTGCTTGTTTCGTGCTTCAAATTTCGGTTTTCGGATTTTCCCACTATGATCCACCCCTGGTCGCTGAAATCTTCCCAGCCGATCCTGGACTGCCGCATCTTTCAAGTACGCAAAGATGTTGTCGTCAACCCGCGCAACGGTTCCACTCACGACATGTTCGTGCTGGAACAACCCGACTGGGTCAACATCATTCCTCTCACCCCACAGGAGCAGGTCATCCTCGTCCAACAATGGCGCCACGGCACCCGTTCCGTCCATCTGGAAACTCCCGGCGGATTGATGGACCCGCACGAAACACCCGAACAATGCGCCCGACGCGAATTACTCGAAGAAACCGGCTATGAAGCCGACGAGATCATTCGCATCGGCACCGTCCATCCCAACCCCGCCATCCAGGGCAATCTCCAACATTACCTGCTCGCCACCCGCTGCCGCAAAGTCGCCGACCTCAAGCTCGACCACGCCGAGGACATTGCCGTCCGCCTCGCCCCGCTCTCCGACATCCCGCGCATGATCCGCGCCGGCGAAATCACCCACGGCATTGTGATCGGCGGTTTCTACTGGCTGGAGATGTACCGCCGCAACCAGCGTCCCTCCTAACGAGACGTCCCGCACTTCTTCTATGGGTGAAGTGACCTTTGCTGCAAACGTGCGCAGAAACTCGGAAGGCAAATGGAACTTTCAATGTTCCGAGCGCGACAGTTTCAGGTTATCCACGTAATAAACACTCCCTTGTTTGCCGATGCTGATGAAGCCGATCCAGTCCACCGCTTTGAATCCGTCAGAGCATCGCAGGTCGTCAAATCGCTGCGGTGTTTGACCGGGAAGCGTGACGGTGACGCTGTAAACGCCCTGCGCGTAGTTGATTTCAACGTGAAACCATTGACCGATGGGTACGGTGAGAAGTTTCTTGCCGCTGGCGATCAACGCGCCGTCGGGCGTTACATGTACCGATGGTCCGGTTTTGTACGCGGCGCCATCGGGCCAGTCCCGCCATTCCCAGAGGACGTTCGCTCCGGGTTCGACGCGCAGATCGAAGCTGTTTCGGATCGTGCCATTCTCGTAGCGGACTTTGGCGTAAATGTGCGGCGTCCACGAACGCGCGCCGGGCGGGCCTTTCACAAACATCAAGCTCTGCCGTCCACTGGCAGCCGTGTTGGTCGTGACGGCTGCCACATCACCGGAACAAAGATCGGTGGTGAACTCGTTAATCTGTTGCCCCGGCACATACAACTCGAAATCGTCATCAATGACGATGTTCCGGTAGAGATCACGCTCATCGGGCGCAGACGGGAAGACGCGCGGCACAGGCGGTAGCCGGTCGGTGAAGCAAAGGCGGCGCGGCGACGGTGGCAGTTCCAATTTCACTTCGGCGATGGCAGCGCCCGGCTCGCGTTGCCGCCATTGTTCGATGGTTTGGCCCCCCATGAAAACAAGGGGTTTGCCGTCCGCCTGCCAATAACGGTTGCTGGCAAGGGTTATCGTCGCTTTCAGGTTGTCGTGAGCAAAGACGTTGGCGCTCAGCAAGAGGAAACGATTGTTCTCGAAATGAATGCTGTTTGTCTGGCTCGGGCGACTGACCTGAATGGCGGCGTTGGTGCCGTAGGCGAAAAGGTTGTTCCGAACGATATTGTCGGCGCCATAATGCTGATGGATGCCGGCATCCTGTGTGTGATGGACGACGTTAGCCTCAGCGACAATGTTGGAGGTGCCCTCGTCAAAATAGATGCCCCAACCGCCATATCGGGCGCGGCAAACGTTGTGAATATGATTGCCGCGCAGAACGGTGCCGGGCGATTCGCCGAGTGTGTAGATGCCACCGAGATCGCTGAGCACGCCCTGACCGATGTCGTGAATGTGGTTGTCGGCAATGAGATTGTGGTGTGACGGGCTGAATCCCGCGCCCCAACGCCAGCCGACCGAGATGCCCGTGTAATAGAAGTCGTGAATGTGATTGTGTTCGACCACGTTGTTCCCCGCATGACCGATCCAGACGCCAACGGCAGCGGGAAAGACGCGCCCGCCGTGAGCAATGAGATTGTCGCGGATGATGATGGCGCTCGACCATTTGTTGGTGTCCGGCTCGTAACCGAGACGGATCGGACCGACTTTCACTCCGCCGGCGCCGAGGTCAAAAAGTTCGCAACCCTCAACGCGGTTGCTGTGGCAACCGTCGCCCCAGTCCACAGCCCATGTCGCGGTGTGACGGATAATGCAACGTTCCAGCGCGCACTGTCGCGTGTTTCGCGCGGTGACAGCGCCATCCACAACGACGTCCGCCTGCGGGAAACCGTAGCCACGCTCTGGCGTGTTCCAGGCGTTGTGGGCGATGGTCAGGCCGCGTAACGTGACGCGCTCGGCACCGTCAAACCGCACAACTTGCGGCAGACGCGGAGCAATGATGCGAGCCCGGCGGATGCCCTCTCCTGGCGCGGCGAGGTAGCGCAAAATCCCCGTGGCACGATCCAAATACCATTCACCGGGTTGCTCCAACGCTTCCGCGACATTTTCGATACGATACCAGGTGGCCCGCGACAACGGCGCTTGAGAATGGCTGTGGGTCGGCCCGGTCAATGTCACCACGCGTTGTGCCGCGTCCACCGACTTGATTCGCAACCGGTCCATCGTCCACAGGTGAAAGGTCGTCACCTCGACATCGCTGAGGTTGCGCCAATCGGGCCGAATATCGCCGTTGTGGAAGCGAAACCGATCCGGTTCCTGTCCTTTGGTTGGCGAGAGCAGCCCGGCGATCTGGTAATAACCTTCTTTCGGCAGGACGGGACGCAACCGTCGCTGATCATTGACGTAGAGTTGCGAGAAATACCATTTCCCGGCAGCGACGTCAGGCAGACGGACTTCCCATCGGCGCGGCGCAACTTCCCGCCAGCCGGTGATGAGAATGCCGCCGCTGAGGATGGGCGTTTCGCCGGGAAACGCTTCCCAACAGGAATCGGCGTCGGCGGCGGTAAAAACCAACGGTTCAGAAAGGAAATAGGCGCCGCCGCGCAGGATTACCGTGACCGGCTTTTGCGCGGCACGCGCTGCCTGTTGGGCGCGGCATGGTGTGGCAAACGGTTTGGTTCGGGAACCATCGTTCTGGTCGTTGCCGGTGGGGGCCACGTAAAAAGTGGCCGCGGACACCGATACTGCTGACACGATGATGTTTGTCAGCAGCAGTGCCGCGAGCTGTTTCATACCGTCCGAGCCGGCTCAGTAGGTGATGACGGAGAAGACCGGGTAATCTTTGAGCCGGTCGCGTCCTTTGAGGAAGGACAGTTCGATGAGGAAATCTATTTCGCTGACGGTGGCGCCGAGTTGTTTGACGAGGTTGCAGGCGGCCATGGCGGTGCCGCCGGTGGCCAGCAGATCGTCCACGATGATGACGCGGTCACCCGGTTTGACGGCGTCCATGTGCATCTCGCTGGTCTCGCTACCGTATTCGAGGGTGTAGCTGGTGACGACGGTTTTCCAGGGGAGCTTGCCTTTTTTGCGAACCGGGATCATGCCAACGCCGAGTTTGTAGGCGACCGCTCCGGCGAAGATGAAGCCACGGGCGTCAATCCCGATGACGGCATCCACCTTTTTCCCCTGGTGACGGTCGGCTATGGCGTCCACGGCTTCGCGGAAGAGTTTGCCGTTCTGAAGAACGGGAGTAATGTCCTTGAAAAGAATGCCCTTGATGGGGAAATCGGGCACATCTCGAATGGCGGCTTTGAGAGTCTCGTGCATGATTATTTTGTCCGGGGACGGTCTTGTTTTTCCATGAGTCGGCGGAGTTTGTTGAGGGCGATGTTCTGGATCTGGCGGATGCGTTCGCGGGTGACTTTGAATTTTTTGCCGACCTCTTCAAGTGTGAGCGGTTTCTCGCCGCCGAGACCGAATCGCAGGGTGAGGATCTCGGCCTCGCGGGGATCGAGTTCTTCGATCAGTTCGCGGATGTCCTGGCGGAGGGTTTTGTCGCGGAGCATCTGGAACGGGTCGGCGGCGGTTTCATCACCCACGATCTCGCTGAATTGCGTGTCTTCGTCCTCGCCAATGGGGGCGTCAAGGCTGGCGGGGCGAACGCTGATGGTACGAAGTTGGGCGACCTTGGCGGCCGGGAGGTCGAGTTTTTCGGCGAGTTCCTCGTCGGTCGGCTCGCGGCCAAGCGTCTCGCTGAGGCTGTGCGCGATTCGTTTCATCTTGCTGATTTTGTCCACAAGATGAACGGGCAGGCGAATGGTTTTTGCCTGGTTGGCGAGGGCGCGTTTGATGGATTGTTTGATCCACCAGGCGGCGTAGGTAGAGAGTTTGCCGCCTTTCTTGGGATCGAACCGCTCGACGGCTTTCATCAGGCCGATGTTGCCTTCGCTGATGAGGTCCAGCAACGGCAGGCCAAGGTTGGAGTAGTCGTGGGCGATTTTGACGACCAGGCGCAGGTTGGCCTTGATCATCTGAGCGCGGGCAGCCTTGCCTTCTTTGCCGCCTTTTTTGATCTTGGCGGCAAGCTCGATTTCCTGCTTCGGCGTCAGCAACGGAATCTGGCCGATTTCGCGCAGGTAAATCTTGATGTTGTTGTCGCTTTCGCGGTCGTACGGAGAGGCCATGGTTTGACGGCGTGAAAGTATTGAGCGGCGGCAAACTGTGCAAGCCAAAAGAACAGGGGCGACGTTTTTGCGTCGCCCCTGTCGGAATGTTTTGGCGGCGAGGGATTATTTCTTCGCCTTCTTTTGGGCCTCCGCCTCGATGGCGGCCTGGGCGGCAGCCAGTCGGGCAATCGGCACGCGGAACGGCGAGCAGCTCACGTAGTTCATGCCGACACGGTGGCAGAACTTCACGCTGTCGGGGTCGCCGCCGTGTTCGCCGCAGATGCCGACCTTGAGGTCGGGACGGGTGGCGCGGCCGCGTTCGATGCCGAGGCGAATCAGTTCGCCGACGCCTTCCTGGTCAATCGTGGCAAACGGGTCGGCGGGCAGGATTTTCGCCGTGAGATAATCCGGCAGGAACGCGCCGATATCGTCGCGGCTGAACCCGAAGCCCATTTGGGTGAGGTCGTTGGTGCCGAAGCTGAAGAACTCGGCGGTTTCGGCCATTTTGCCGGCCTGCAGGGCGGCGCGTGGGATTTCGATCATCGTGCCGTACATGCAGGGGAGTTTCTTCAGGCCAAACTTGGCCTTCACTTCGGCCAGCACCTTGTCGAAGATGACCTTTTGGTGGTCGAGTTCGTTACGGGTGCAGGTGACCGGGATCATGATTTCGGGGAAGGCTTTCTTGCCCTGTTTGATCAGTTCGGCCGCGGCTTCGAGGATGGCGCGGATCTGCATTTCGGTCACTTCGGGATAGGTCACACCGAGGCGGACGCCGCGATGGCCGAGCATCGGGTTGGTTTCATGGAGCGACTCGCCGCGTTTCTTGACTTCGGCGATGTCAATCTTCAGGGCATCGGCCAGTTCTTTGAGTTTTTCCTCGCTCTTCGGCACGAACTCGTGCAAGGGCGGGTCGAGAAGGCGAATGGTGACCGGGCGGCCTTCCATCACCTTGAGGGTGCCCATGACGTCATGTTTGACGAATGGGAACAATTCGTCGAGAGCGGCTTTGCGTTCTTCCAGCGTCTTGCTCATGATCATCTTGCGCAGCAGGAACAACGGTTTGTCGCTGCCTTCGCCGTAGAACATGTGCTCGGTGCGGAACAGACCGATGCCTTCGGCGCCGAATTTGACCGCTTGGGCGGCATCCTTGGGCGTGTCGGCATTGGTGCGGACCTTGAGGACGCGGGTCTTGTCCACCAGCTTCATCAATTCCACATAGGACTTGTTGTGCTCGATGTCCACGTCCACCAGCGGCAGGCTGCCCTCATAGACAAGCCCCTTGGTTCCGTTGAGGCTGATCCAGTCGCCTTCCTTGATGGTCGTGCCGCTCTTGGTTGTGAACGACTTGTTGTCGTCGGCAATGGCGAGGTCAGAGCAACCGACGATACAGCATTTACCCCAGCCACGGGCGACCAGCGCCGCATGGGAGGTCATGCCGCCCTTGGTCGTCAGGATGGCCTGCGCCTTGTGCATGCCGTCCACGTCTTCGGGCGAGGTTTCTTCGCGCACGAGAATGACCTTCTCGCCGCGAGCCGCCCATTCGACGGCGTCCTTCGAGGTGAACACGGCGCGTCCTTTGGCGCCGCCGGGACCGGCCGGCAGGCCCTTGGCGATGGGATGCGTGGCCTGTTCGGCTTTCGGATCGAGCATCGGCAGCAACAGTTCGACAAGCTGGGACGGACCGACGCGCATGATGGCGGTCTTGGCGTCAATCAGTTTCTCCTTGTACATGTCCATGGCCATGCGGACGGCGGCGACGCCATTGCGTTTGCCGACGCGGCACTGGAGCATGTAGAGTTTGCCCTTCTCGATGGTGAACTCGATGTCCTGCATGTCCTTGTAATGCTTCTCGAGACGGCGCTGGATCGAATCCAATTCCTTGTACAGTTCGGGCATGAGTGATTCGAGCGTCGGCAGGTGCTCGCTCTGCGGATTCTTCGAGTAATCGTTGATCGGCGCAGGAGTGCGAATGCCGGCCACCACGTCTTCGCCCTGGGCGTTGACGAGGTATTCGCCATAAAACTTGTTCGCGCCCGTGCCGGGGTTGCGGGTGAACGCCACGCCGGTGGCGCTGTCGTTGCCCATGTTACCGAACACCATGGACTGCACGTTGACGGCAGTACCCCATTCATCGGGGATTTTTTCGATGCGGCGATATTCAACGGCGCGACGCCCCATCCAGCTTGCGAACACGGCGCCGATGCCGCCCCAGAGTTGTTCCTTGGGATCGTCGGGGAACGGTTGTCCGAGAACGTCGTTGACGATTTCCTTGAACTCGCCGACCAGCAGTTTCAGGTCTTCGGCGGTCAAATCGGTGTCGCTCTTGTAGCCCTTCTCGTGTTTGATTTCGTCGAGGCGTTCGTCGAGGATTTTGCGGATGCCTTTGCCGCCCTTCGGCTCGATGCCGGCGGCCTTTTCCATTACCACGTCGGAGTACATCATGATCAGACGACGATAGGCGTCGTAGGCAAACCGCTCATTGCCCGTCTGCTTGATGAGGCCGTGGATGGTCTTGTCCGTCAATCCGACATTCAGAACCGTCTCCATCATGCCGGGCATGGATTTGCGAGCGCCCGAACGGACGGATACCAACAGGGGATTTTCGGTGCAACCGAACTTTTTGCCCGTCAATTCTTCGACCTTGGCCAACGCAGCGTCCACCTGGGCATACAACTCCTTCGGGTAGGTGCGATTGTGCTGATAATAGTAGGTGCAGACCTCGGTGGTGATGGTAAAGCCCGGAGGAACCGGCAACCGCAGGTCAGGATGCCCGGCCATTTCCGCCAGGTTGGCTCCCTTGCCGCCAAGCAGGTTCTTCATGGATTCATTGCCATCGGCTTTGCCGCCGCCGAAGAAATACACGTATTTCGGCGCTTTCTTTGCAGAAGCTTTTACGTTCTTTGCCATAATTGTTCTGTGTTCCTTGAGTTGAGGTTGGAGACTCTTCGTTACCGCTGGGGGAAACGACGGGGCGCAGATTACCAAAACCTCCCCCACTGTCAATGCCACAAAAAACTATACCGACCGATATTTTTCCGCTACAGTCCGCCTCCCATGAAACACTCCGTTTTCTGCCTGCTCCTTTGCCTCTCCATCGCCCCTGTCCGCGCCGAGACACCGCCGCAGGGATTCGCCCGCTGGGAAAAAGACATCGCCGCCTTCGAGGCCGCCGACAAAACCAATCCGCCCCCGCAGAATGCCATCCTCTTCATCGGTTCCTCCGGCATCCGCCTCTGGAAAACGCTGGCACGGGATTTTCCCAACCATCGCGTCATCAACCGCGGTTTCGGCGGCTCCCAGATTGCCGACTCCACCCATTTCGCCGAGCGCATCATCTTCCCCTACAAACCGAAAATGATTGTCCTGCGCGCCGGCAGCAACGATCTCTGGGCCAAAAAATCCCCCGAACAGGTCATCGCCGACTTCAAGGCATTCGTCGCCAAAGTGCGCGAGCAACTTCCCGAAACCGAAATCCTCTTCGTCGGTATGAACCCAACCATCGCCCGTTGGAAACAACACGACAAAGAACTCGCCGTCAACGCCGGCATCGCCGCCCTGGCCAGGGAAATGCCGCACGTAAAATACCTTGACACCCATGATCACTACCTCGGCCCTGACGGTCAACCCCGCGCCGACCTGCTTGCTCCCGACAAACTCCATTTCAGCCCCGAAGGCTACCAGGTCCTCGCCAACCTCATCCGCCCCCATCTTCCGAAAGAATAAAAGCCTTTTTCCTTGAGCGCGATAAGGCCGGTCGTTACACTGCCGCGCCATGCCTGAAAACAAAGGCCAATTCGACGTGGCGTACGTGGCGCACCTGGCGCGGTTGCAACTGACCGACACCGAAATGGCGCAGTTCTCCGCCCAGCTCCAGAACATCCTCGCCTACGTCGCCAAACTCAACGAACTCGACGTCTCCCACGTCGAACCAACCGCCCACGCCGTCCCCCTCACCAACGTCCTCCGCCCGGACGAAGTTCGCCCCTCCATCGAACGCCAGCGCATCCTCGACAACGCACCGGAAACCTCCCGCGACCTCTTTATCACACCCAAGATCGTCGAATGAGCCTCCACACCCTCACCGTCTGCCAACTCCGCGAAAAGCTCCGTCTCCGCGAACTCTCCCCGCGGGAAGCGACACAGGCGCTGCTGGAGCGGATTGCCGCGGTGGACGACAAGGTTAAAGCCTACAACTGGCTCAATGCCACCGACGCGCTGCGACAGGCCGACGCCGCCCCTGCCAACGGCCCGCTCGCCGGGGTGCCCATTGCCATCAAGGACGTCATCAACGTCGAAGGCCAACCCTGCACCTGCGCCTCGAAAATTCTTCAGGGCTACGTGGCGCCATACGATGCCACCGTCATCCGCAAACTGCGCGAAGCGGGCGCCATTCTCGTAGGACGCACCAACATGGACGAGTTCGCCATGGGAAGTTCCACGGAAAACTCGGCCTGGGGCACCACCCGCAACCCGTGGGACCTCGATCGCATCCCCGGCGGCTCCAGCGGCGGCAGCGCGGCGGCCGTAGCCGCCGACGAGGCGTTTGCCGCGCTCGGCAGCGACACCGGCGGCTCAATCCGCCAACCGGCGGCGCTGTGCGGATGCGTCGGGTTGAAACCGACCTACGGGCGCGTTTCGCGCTACGGGCTGGTTGCGTTCGCATCGTCGCTGGACCAGATCGGGCCGTTTACGAAAGATGTTCGCGACGCGGCATTGTTGCTCGGCGTCATTTCGGGACATGATCCGATGGATTCGACCAGCGTGCCGCGCGAGGTGCCGGACTACATGGCGACGCTGGAACACGGTGTGAAAGGGCTGCGTCTCGGTTTACCGAAGGAATATTTCATTCCCGGAATGGACCGGGCAGTGGAAACAGCGGTGCGGGCGGCGATTGACAAACTGGTGGCGCTCGGCGCGGAAGTTGTGGAGATTTCGTTGCCACACACCGATTACGCGGTGGCCGTGTACTATCTGGTTGCGACGGCAGAAGCGAGCGCCAACCTGGCACGATTCGATGGCGTGCGGTACGGGTTGCGCGTAAAAGGCGAGGACGTGATTGACACCTACGGCAAAACCCGCGGAGCGGGGTTTGGTCCCGAAGTGAAACGTCGCATTATCCTCGGCACCTACGCGCTCAGCGCGGGTTACTACGACGCCTATTACCTGCGGGCGCAAAAAGTGCGAACCTTGATTCGTCGGGATTTCGAGCAGGCTTTCACCCAATGCGATGTGATCGTGACTCCAACCACACCGGAGGTGGCGTTCAAGGTGGGCGAGAAATCGGCCGACCCGTTGAAGATGTATCTTTCGGACATTTTCACCATCAGCGTCAACCTGGCCGGTATCTGCGGGGTGAGCGTGCCGTGCGGATTCGCTCACCGGTTGCCCGTGGGGTTGCAAATCATCGGCCGGGCATTCGACGAGGAGACGGTGTTGCGAACAGCATACGCATACGAACAGGCAACGGCCTGGCACAAGGAAAGGCCGGTGTTGTGATGGAATACGAAGCGGTCATCGGCCTGGAAGTTCACGTCCAGCTCAAAACGCGGAGTAAAATGTTCTGCGGTTGCGCCACGGAGTTTGGAGCGGAACCGAACACGCGGGTCTGCCCGGTCTGTCTCGGTTATCCGGGCGTGTTGCCGGTGATGAACGAGGAAGCGGTGCGCAAAACCATCCTCGCGGGCTTGATGCTGGGCTGCGAGATCACGCGGGTCAGCAAATGGGATCGAAAAAACTATTTCTACCCGGACATGCCGAAAAACTATCAAATCTCCCAGTACGACCTGCCGTTATGCAAAGGCGGGCACGTCGGTAAATTCGGCATCACGCGCATCCACCTTGAAGAAGACGTGGCAAAGAGTTTTCATTTTGCGGAGACCAGCGGCGTGGACTTCAACCGGGCAGGAACACCGCTGATGGAAATCGTCAGCGAACCGGACCTGCGCTCGCCCGAGGACGCTTTCGAGTACCTGACGACGCTGAAAGAGGTGCTGGTCGGCGGCGGAGTGAGCGATTGCGACATGGAAAAAGGCCAGCTCCGCTGCGACGCCAACGTCTCGGTTCGCCCCGTGGGCCAACAAAAATTCGGCGAAAAGGTGGAGATCAAAAACATGAACTCCATCTCGGGAGTGCGGCGGGCACTGGCCTACGAAATCCAACGCCAAATCGCCGCCCTCAAACGTGGCGAACCGATCGTCCAGGAGACACGTCGCTGGGACGACGACGCGGGCGTCACCACCGTCATGCGCACCAAGGAGTACGCGCATGATTACCGTTACTTCCCCGAACCGGACCTGATGCCGGTGGTGATCAGCGACACCTGGTTGGCCGAGATTCGCCGCCAAATCCCCGAACTGCCAGAGGCCAAACGACGGCGGTTCATGGAACAATACGGCCTGCCGGAATACGACGCGGAAGTCCTGGTGGCCGACGCCGCGGTGGCCGCCTACTACGAACAGGCGGCTGCTGGCGCCAGGAACCCGAAAGCGATTTCCAACTGGATCATGACGGAACTGTTGGGCAGGTTTGCCGACAACAAAATCACGCCATCACAACTGGCGGAACTGGTGGCCACCATTGACAGCGGCCAGATCAGCGGCAAACAAGCCAAAGAAGTGTTTGCCGAGATGTTCGTCACCGGCAAGAATGCGAGCGTTATCATCAAAGAGAAAGGGCTGGCGCAAGTCAGCGATGTGGCAGCGTTGGAGGCGTTGGTGGACCAGGCCATCGCCGCCAATCCCAAGTCGGTCGCCGACTTCAAAGCGGGCAACACGGCGGCCATCAACTTTTTGAAAGGACAAGTTATGAAATTGAGCAAAGGGAAAGCAAACCCGCAAATGGCGGGAGAAATTTTGGCCCGAAAATTGCGTGGAGGCTGACCTTGACGCGGCAAGCGCTGAACGGTAAGCTTTGCCTCGCAATCTCAAGAAGGATATGCCCGCACAAGACGAATATGTCCTAGAAATCCTCCGCGACTTTGGCCTTGTCAATCAGGAGGAAATTTCCAAAGCCCGCGAGACCGCGACGGCTCAGGGAATTGGTGTCGTTGACGCCCTGATCAAAGAAGGGTATCTCACCGAACTGGATGTCACCAAGGCGCTGGCCAGCCAGTTTGGAATGGACACTGTCAGCCTCAACGATTTTGCCATTCCCAACGACGTGATCGCCATGGTGCCCCGCCAAATTGCGCGCCGCTACAAAATCATCCCCGTTTACAAACACGACAACATCCTCACGGTGGCCATCGGCGATCCGATGGACCTGGAAACCATTGACAACCTTCGCTACATCCTCAAAGTCAACGTCGAACCAGTGGTGGCTCCCAAGGCCGAGATTGAAGCCGCTCTTTCCCGTTATTACGGCAGCGCCGACGACATGGTCGAAAGCATGCTCCAGGAGATCACCGAGGGCGAGATTGACATTGAGACCGTCAAAAGCACCGACCGAAAAATCGAAGAAGTCGCCGAGACGGAAGCCGATGCCCCCATCATCAAACTGGTGGGACTGTTGATCATGGAGGCCTACCGCAACCGCGCCAGCGACATCCACATTGAACCGCTGGAAAAACGCCTCCGCGTCCGCTATCGCATTGACGGCCTGCTCCACGAGGTGGACAACCCTCCCAAACGCCTTCAATCCGCCATCATCAGCCGCCTCAAGATCATGGCCAACATGAGCATCGCCGAAAAACGCGTCCCCCAAGACGGACGCATTCAAATCCCCGTCATGGGACACGTCCTCGACTTGCGCGTCTCCTGCCTGCCCACCAATCACGGCGAAAGCATCGTCATGCGTATCCTCGACAAGTCCAGCCTCCTGCTCGGCCTTGGCGACCTCGGATTTTTCTCCGACCAACAGGAAATCATGAACCGCCTGATTTCCCTGCCCGACGGCATCTTTCTGGTCACCGGTCCCACCGGCTCCGGCAAAACCACCACCCTCTACGCCTGCCTCAACGCCATCAACCGCCCTGACCGTAAAATCATCACCGTCGAGGACCCGGTCGAATACCAGCTCTCCGGCATCAACCAGGTTCAGGTCAACCCTGAGATTCAATTGACCTTCGCTGCCGCCCTCCGCTCCATCCTCCGCCAAGCCCCCAACATCATCATGATCGGCGAAATCCGCGACCTCGAAACCGCCAACATCGCCGTCCAAGCCTCCCTCACCGGCCACCTCGTCTTTTCCACCCTCCACACCAACGATGCCCCCTCCGCCGTCACCCGTCTGATTGACATGGGTGTCAAACCTTTCCTCGTCGCCTCCTCCTGTCGAGCCATCATGGCCCAACGCCTCGTCCGCAAGGTCTGCCAACGTTGCAAAGAGCCATACACACCCACTTCCTACGAAATGGAAGTGCTCAACATCAGCCCCAAGGACCTGGAACGAGCCATTATCTACCGCGGACGCGGCTGTCCCGAATGCGCTCGCACCGGCTACCGCGGACGCACCGGCATCTATGAATTGTTTGAACTGAGCGACGAAGTTCGCCAGATGATTTACGAACGAGTCCCCTCCAACGTCCTGCGCGCCCGCGCTCGCGAAATGGGGATGCGGACCTTGCGCGAAGACGGCGTTCGCAAAATCATGGCCGGCATTACCACGCCGGAAGAAGTCATTTCCGTCACACAAGGCGACGAAAGCTAACACGGAGAAACATCATGCCAGTTCACATGGACGACTTGTTGGCGGTAATGGTCGAAGAAGGCGGTTCCGACCTGCACCTGCGCGTTGGCGTTCCCCCCATCATCCGCCTCCACGGCTCACTGCAACAACTGGATCTGCCTCCCCTCGAACCCGAAGACACCGAAATCCTGATGAAAGCCATCACTTCCGAGGCCCACATCCAGAAAGTTCGAGAACAAGGAGGCACCGACTTCGGTTTTGCCTACGGCGACAAAGCCCGTTTCCGCGTCAGCGTCTTCAAAGAGCGCGGCAACTACGGCCTGGTCTTGCGTCAGATCCCCAACAAACTCCTGACACTCGAACAAATCGGCCTGCCACCCTCGGTCAAAGACCTCCTCTATCGTCCCCGCGGCCTCATCCTGGTCACCGGCCCCACCGGTTCCGGCAAAACCACCACGCTGGCCTCCATGATTGATGTCATCAACACCGAACGCGACTGCCACATCATCACCATCGAAGACCCCATCGAATACTATCACCACCACAAAAAAAGCGTCGTCACCCAACGTGAAATCGGTGTGGATGTGCCCGACTTCGCCGAGGCTCTCCGTCGCGGGCTTCGCCAGGACCCCGATGTCATTCTCGTCGGCGAAATGCGCGACCTCGAAACCATGGAAGCCGCCATTACCGCCGCCGAAACCGGCCACCTCGTCTTCGCCACCCTCCACACCACCGGTGCCGCCCGCACCGTGGACCGCATTGTGGACGCCTTTCCCACCAATCAACAGGAACAGATCCGCACCCAGTTGGCCTCCTCCATCGTGGCGGTCATCTCGCAACTGCTTCTGGTGCGCGCCGACACCAAAGGTCGTGTCGCCTGTTTCGAGATCATGATCTCGACCCCCTCCATCCAGGCACTCATCCGCGACAACAAGACCTTCCGCATCACTTCTGACATCCAGACCGGCGCGAAGTACGGCATGGTGACACTAGACGCCAACCTCATGTCGCTTTACGAGCGAGGCGCCATCACCTACGGCGATCTCGTCACCAAAGCGCAGGACCCGGCCTCCATCGTCGCCAAGCTCCAAGGAGAAGACACGCGCAAGAGATAAGCCATGTACGAAAGCGAAGCCATTATCCTCGAAGAGCTCAACAACGAGCGTCACCTGATCTCGCCAGACCAGTTTGCGGAAGTCAAAGAAGAGCACCTCCGCACCGGCAAACCGCTTTCCCAGATCATCGTGGACTTCGGCCTCTTGCAGGAAGATCAGTTGCTGCAAGCCGTGGCCGACCACCTCAATCTCGAATACGTTGACCTAACCGCCACCGAACTTTCCCCCACCGCCCTCAACGCCATGCCCGCCAGCGTTGCCCGCATGTACGGGGCCGTACCCATTGCCGTCTCCGGCAACAACATGCTGGTGGCCGTGCTCGACCCCTACAACCCGCATCTGGTTGAAGAATTAACCTTTGTCCTCGGCAAAGACGTCCAATTGGCCGTTGCGCCCCGCAAACAGATCGAGGAAGTCATTGCCCGCCACTTCGGCGAAGAAAGCGGCTCGCTCAAGACCGTGCTCGAAGATATGGAGACCGCCCTGGCCAAGGATAAAAACCTGGTCACGGAAGTGGACGAAAAAGGTCTGGGGGTTCGCGCCCTGGAAGAGATGGCCAGCCAGGCTCCCATTGTTCGATTTGTCAATCTCATCCTGTTTCAAGCCATTCAGGACCGCGCCAGCGACATCCACTTTGAACCTTTTGAGGACGAATTCAAAATCCGCTATCGCGTGGACGGCGCCCTGTACGAAATGGCTCCTCCCCCCAAACATCTGGCCTTGCCCGTGATCTCCCGCATCAAGGTCATGTCCAACCTCAACATCGCCGAACGACGCCTGCCGCAAGACGGACGCATCCAACTCAATGTCGCACACCGCCAGGTGGACCTGCGCGTTTCCACCCTGCCCACCCAATTCGGCGAGTCCGTCGTGCTCCGCGTCCTCGACCGCAGCGTCGTAAATCTGGAACTCGAAAGCCTCGGAATGCCCGCTCCGGTTCACGACAAACTCGTCGAACTCATCCGCATTCCCAACGGCATCATCATCGTCACCGGTCCAACCGGCTCCGGCAAGACGACCACCCTTTACTCCTGCTTGCGCCGTGTCAACACCGTGGACCTCAAGCTGCTCACCGCCGAAGACCCTGTTGAGTACGACATCGAAGGCATCATGCAGGTCCCTATCAATGAAAGCATCGGCTTGACGTTTGCCCGCGCCCTGCGCGCCTTCCTCCGTCAGGACCCCGACATCATTCTCGTCGGCGAAATGCGCGACCTCGAAACCGCCCAAATCGCCATCCAGGCATCCCTGACCGGCCACCTGGTTTTCACCACTCTGCACACCAATGACGCTCCCGGTGCCGTCACGCGCATGATTGATATGGGTGTCGAACCGTTCCTAATCACCTCCACCCTCCAGGCCGTCCTCGCGCAACGACTCGTCCGCACCATTTGTAAGAAATGCCGTGTCGCCTACGAGCCGACTGAGGCTGTCCTGCGCCAACTGGGGCTGACCCCCTCCGAAATCAGCGGACGCCCCTTCTACTACGGCAAAGGCTGCATGGAATGCAACCAGACCGGATACCGCGGACGCAAAGGGTTGTTCGAGTTGATGATCATCTCCGAACCTATCCGCGAACTTATCAACCAGCGCGCACCCTCCGGCGTCATGCGCGCCCGAGCCCTCGAACTCGGTATGCGCACTCTCCGCGAAGACGGTATCCGCAACATTCTCGATGGTGAAACCACGGTGGAAGAAGTCCTCAAATACACATAACCACTGGCCGCCACGACCGCACAGGAGAACCACATATGCTCAAGTTCAACTACGTCGCAATGGATTCCAAGGGCAAGGAAGTCAAAGGCATCGTGGAGGCCACCTCCCTGCAGGACGCCGGCGCTCGCATTCGCGAAAAAGGGCTTTTCCCCACCGATATCTCCGACGCCAGCCAGGACAAGAAAAGCAGCAAAACCGCCACAAGCGCCCTTTCCCCCACCGTGGCAAGGACTGCCCAAAAGAAAAGCCTCGGCCAGATGGAGATCAAATTCCTGACCTCCAACACTGTCAAAACCAAGGTCCTGACCACCTTCACCCGTCAACTGGCCACCCTCATTGACGCCGGTCTTCCCCTGGTTCGCGGCCTGAACGTCTTGCAAAAACAGGAAAAAAACGCCGTCCTGAAACGCACGCTCAGCAAGCTCGTGGATGCCGTTGAAGGCGGCAGCACCTTCAGCGAAGCCCTTGCTCAACACCCCAAGATCTTCAACAAACTTTACGTCAACATGGTTCGCGCCGGCGAAGCCGGCGGCGTCATGGATGTCGTGCTCATGAGGCTTGCCGACTTTCAGGAAAAAGCCCAGAAAATCAAAAACAAAGTCATCTCGGCCATGGTGTACCCGGCTGTGGTGATTACCGTGGCCACCGGCATCCTGATTTTCCTCATGATCTTTATCGTGCCGAAGTTCCAGGAAATCTTCAAAGACCTGCTGGAAGGCAAGGAACTTCCCAAACTGACCCAACTGGTCATTGCCGCCAGCAATATCGTCAAAAATCAATTCCTCTATGTGGCGGCCGTCGTTGCGGGGATTGTGATTTTCATCAAGGTCATCGGCAAAATAGAGAAAGGTCGCTACCTGCTGGATAAACTCAAGCTGCACTTCCCCGTCGTCGGCCAACTGATTCGCAAGGTAGCCATTGCCCGGTTCACCCGCACGCTGGGCACCCTGATCTCCAGCGGCGTCCCGATTCTTCAAGCCCTCAACATCGTACGCGAGACCGCCGGCAACGCCGTCATCGCCCAAGCCATCAGCCAGATCCATGATTCTGTCAAGGAAGGCGAACGCATTGTCCAGCCACTCGAAGCCGTCAAGGTTTTCCCCCCCATGGTCATCAGCATGGTGGATGTCGGCGAAGAAACCGGCGCCCTGCCCGACATGCTCATGAAAATCGCCGACGTGTACGAGGACGAGGTGGACAACGCCGTGAGCGCGCTGACCTCCCTGCTGGAACCAATTATGATCGTGTTCCTTGCGGTCGTCGTCGGCACCATCGTCATTGCGATGTTCATGCCGTTGATCAGCGTCATCACCACCCTCAGCGCCGGTGGTGGCCCGCAATAACCGCTACAACTCCAGCCGCAATTCGCCCTGACCGGGATTGTCTTTGCTGTGGTCGGGTTGGCTTTGGTCCAACTCGGCCAGCAACGAACGAAAACCCCATTGCGTCAACAGCTCCCGCAATCGCGCCTGATCCGGTGGCTGAACCTTGAATTCCTCAATGGACCACGGCAATGCCAGGTCGCCATGCAACCGAATCAATTGCCGATTGATCTGCAACCGCGGCGCCGCCTCCAAAAGAGATTTCCCAAGTCCCGGCTTCTCCAACGCAGACGCATGTGCCAGTAACTCATCCAGACTGCCATGGCGCCGCAACAAAGCAGCGGCTGTCTTGGGGCCGATACCAGGCACGCCGGGAATATTGTCCACACTGTCGCCGACAAGACTAAGAAAATCCACCATCTGTTCGGGGCGAACGCCGTAGCGCGCCTCCACTCCCTTGACATCCACCGGCGCCCCTTCCGCGGGGTCGGGACGCAAGACGCGAATGTGCGGTCCTACAATCTGAAAGAAATCTTTGTCCTGACTGGCGATCAGGACATCATAATTCTGGCGTGCCGCCCGCAACGCCAGCGTGGCAATGACATCATCGGCCTCTTCTCCTTCGATTTCCGCAACCCCCAACCGCATGGCACGAATCACGTCCCGAATCCCCGACAATTGCGCTTCCAGGTCCGGCGGTGTTGGCGGACGCTGTTCCTTGTAGGACGGCAGCAATTCCAGCCGATGATGTGGCGCGCCGAGATCGAATGCGATGGCACAATGACTCGGAGTGTGAGTCGCCAGCAATTTGCGAAGCATCTTGGTAAATCCGTAGATGGCATTGACCGGCTCCCCGCGAGGCCCGGTCAAGGAACGAATCGCATAGAAAGCCCGGTAAATAAGGGAAAACGCGTCCACCAATAACAGTTTTTCGCTCATGCTAAGCGGCAGCCTAACATACCAACCACGACAAAACAATTGAGACAAAAAACAGGGGCGGATCAGTGATCCGCCCCTGCCAAGTTTCAGACTATTCCGTTCATTTTAGAACGGCTGGTTCCGGCTTATGAATCGGGTTGCCTGCCGGGTCAATCAGGCGAGCGGAGACGAACACCAACAGATTCCGTTTCGTCCGGCTATCAACTTTGCTGCGGAACAGGCGTCCGAGGATCGGAATATCGCCAAGGAACGGGACCTTGTCGTCCACCTTCGAAATATCCTCGCGGATCAATCCGCCGAGCACCACGGTCTGGTTATCCCAGATCACAACACTCGTGGTCAGGTTGCGCGTCTCAAAGAGCGGCTGCCAGATTTTGTAAGGCACCGAGATGACGTTACCACCTTGGCCAGTGGAAAGCGAACTGATGACACCCGGGCTGTAATCGAGCATCCCCAAGAACGCGGAAACTTCCGGTACCAGTGTCAGATTGATGGTATAACCATCCGCGCCAACCGTCGGAGTCACGTTCAGGATGACACCAATTTCGCGAGTTTTGAACGCCGTCGGAATCGAAGGCGTCGGAACACTGCCGTCAGCCACCGTCGGCTGGGAGTATTCAGATGGATAGATGAATTCCTGCACAACGCGGATTTGCGCCTGTGCACCGCTGATCGTTGTAACCTTGGGTGCCGAGAGGACATCTGTGCTGGATTTCTGGGCAAGCGCATTGATGACCATCTGGGCGCTCGCGCCATTCAACACCCCGGCAAAAGTTCCAACCGCATCAAAATTGGCTCCGCCGGAAGTGCCACCCACGAGCAAGGCCGAAACGGCATTACCCTGCAGAATGTTGGCACCTCGCAGGCCCTGTGTAATCCAGTTGGGGAGATTCGTCGCCATACCGGAGGCGTTTCCGCCACCTTGAAGGCTGTTGATAGCCGTTCCACTGGTTCGCGTGTTGAGCCGCATATTGCCCACACTCCACTGGAACCCGAGTTCATCAAGATCGGACTGCGAGATTTCAATGAACTTGGCTTCGATTTCTACTTGCGACGGAACCACGTTGAAGGTCGAAAGCACGCGTTCGAAGATCTCCAGGTTCTCGACCGTGTTGCGCACATAAATGGTGCTGGCACGTTCAAAGTAGGTGATGCTGGAACCCGAAGGGAATGGCACACCCGCATCCACAAAGAACTGTTTCAAATCGCCACCAGCGGATGGCGTCGCGCCCGGAAGCGCGCCACCAATCGCTACGCCACCGCCACCCGGAGCGCTGACGCCCAGCGTGGGCGCCATCGGGGCAGTCGCAGTGGGGGTGGCCATCAACGCCTTGATCGCGTCAGGGCTTACCTTGTAGGGACGGGTGATCATTTCGCCTTCCACGGCGTCCGACGGCAGAAGGACGACGGCCGAGGTTTCCACACGGTACTTGAGTCCAGCCAATTGCGTCACGTATTTGAGTGCCGCCTCCATGGATACGCCACGCAGGGACAGGGTAATGGTCTTGCCCCCCGCCGCAGGCGAAGGCGCCAGAGCAGGCGCAGGTGCGGGCGCGGGCGCCACGCCTTCACCTTCTGGTGCAGGCGCCGGCGCGGCCGGAGCGGAAGGAGTTGAGACACTGCCTGTCAATCCGGGGCCGAGAACAATGTTCACACCTTCTTTGTCCGGATCATACTTGACGCTTTCCTTGCTGAGGAAATCCACCACATCACTGATGGCGGCTTCGCGGAAAGCGATTTCGGGGAATTTGATCGTGGCGAGTTTACGTTTGATTTTTTCCTTGGCCGACTCATCCACGGGAACCGGTTGTGAGGCTTCCTTGGGTTGCGGAAGCTTGACTTCAGCTCCCGGCGAGGGGATCCATGCTTCACTCACCTGCCACAGGCGCTGCCGTCGGGTGGCATCCACGCCTTCTTCGGCAATGTCGCGGCGTTGTTGATTGAGTTCCTGCAGATTGCGGTAGGCATCTTGGTTGTAGTGGTCAAGCAGCAGAATCTGTTTGTAGCGTTTTTCCGCTTCGTCATACTGCCCCGAGGTCATGAGGATACGACCTTCACGGAAGAGTTTCTGGATTTGTTCCTGTTTGGCAACAAATTCGGGGGTCTTGTTCAAGGCGGGCGGTTCGGGCACGGTCACCGGCTTTTTCCCTTCCAGTTTGGCGCGTTCCTCTTTTTTCACCTTGTCTTGTTCGGCGAGTTTGAGCTTCACGACGATGTTTTCCGCCGCGCGGTTACTGGGCTCAAACTCCAGGGCTTTTTTGGCAAGTTGTTTGGCCTTGGCTTCGTCGCCTGCTCGGAGGGCGGCATCGGCTTGACGGGTGTAGCAGTCGCTCAGGCCGCGTGCGGCGCGATCGTAATCCATTTCTGTGGCCATTGCGCGCGGAAGGATTTTGAGAGCCTGTTCCAGCTTGGAAATGGCTTCATCATATTTGCCGTCGTAGTAGAGTTTGTAGCCTTCTGTGATGAGTTGTTGCGCCACCACTTGGGCTTCCTGACGGCGAACTGCTTCTTCCCGAAGCATCTGTGTCGCAGGAGTAACAGGGCCAGCTTGGGGAGCAGGCGAAGGAGCCGGTTCGCTGGGCGCAGCGGGCCGCGGTTTTGGACCAAAATTGGTCGTCAGTGCCAACTGATCCTCTTCTGCGCACAGTCCGAACTGGACGAGACAAAAGCTGATCGCCAACAGGACCAAGTAGGTTTTTCTCATGATACTTTTCTCCATTTCCTGCATTTGTCGCGCGCAACTTGGCGCGCGGTTATTTTCAAATCTCACTCGATCTTCTCACCACCAACCCGCGTGTCATTCTCCCTTCGCAGGTTACTATTTCAACATCATTTCCCGTTTTCGCAGGACATCCGACATGGGCACTTCTTGTATCCCTTCCCGCGGCACAACCACCGGTGCCATCGGCGTCTGCGAAATCGGCATCAAGGAAAGCGTTTGTTTTTCCCCTGATTTAAGCTCGAGGATTATCACCTCTTTGTCAGTGATGTCAACGACTTTATAGGTCTTCTCGCCGCTCTCAAATGTGCCTCCCAACGGGAGTTCCACGGTTCGTTCTGGTGTGCGAATTCGCGCGTAGCGTTTCGGGTAGACCGCCAACTTGCCGAGGGTCAGGACAATGGGTTCCTCGCTTTCCTGTTTGACGGTGAGCTGGGAAACGTCCTCTTCGATCGGCGCGTTGATGCCCGGTTTGCGGACCAAGTTGATTTTGCGCTCAAACTTCGTGATGAAATAACCGGTCTTACCATGGCGATCGGCAATTTCCGACCCGACGTTCTCAACGAAAAACGAGCGATTTTCCGTGAGAAAGTTCACCTGGAAACTCCGACCCTCATTGGCCGCGGCATTCCATACATACGCCTTGAACTGAAGCTGGAAAGGACGACGCGAAATACCTTCAAGGACAATCTGAGGGCGCGCAATCTCCACGGGAACCGTCACGGGCGGCGCTGCCGTCTTGACGGGAATCGGAGGGAACAACATTGCCACGTTCGGGTTGGTCCACTGGGGTGGCGCCTGCAACGTCACAATCGCATTGCTGTAGGTCGTCAGTTCCACCAACGAAACGGGTTTATTGGGCGGTTCCGGCAAACGCAAGGCATTTTGAATGTCTTCATTGAGCCGGTTGATTCTGAACACCAGGTAGGCAGCCACAAGGATCAGAAGCAACAGCGCTCCGGCAAGCAGGATTTTTTCGTAATGTTTCTTAATCCAATCCATCGTCAGAAATCCCCCATCACGGAGCCCCCTGTGTGGTTTGTTTTACCGGCAGGATTTCGATGTAATCCAAGCGCAAATCAACACGCAATCGCGGAGCGCGTACCGGCTCGGCAGCCACGGCGGGCGATCCCACGGCACCCGTACCACCGCCAGGAAGCAATGGCATCGCTCCCTCCGTCATTGGCAACAACGGGGAAATCGCACCGGGCAACCCATCCGTCCTCTTCTGAACCGCTTCCTGTTCGAGGGTAACCAGGTGAACCACAAAAAACGCGTCTGTTGTTGCAATTTTGTTCAGGAGAATTTGAAAAGGCTTCGCGTCGCAAACAAATCGCAACTCAAAAGGCATGGCTGAGAAGTATTCCCGACGACGGGATGGTGTGACCTCCGGGATCGTCTCATCAACAGGACCGGTCGCGTCGAACGTGGCTGCGGTCGGAACCGGCATGGGCGCTCCGCCGGCACCGGGAGCAAGCGGCGGCTCGACTTCAACACGGCGAATGGCATGAATCTCTTCCACACCGCTTTCGATCATTAGTCCGGTAAGTTTTTCGATGACAACCAATTGTTTGGCCAAACGTCCCAGCACCTGCGGATCGGGTTTGGGAACACTGGTGGCATAACGACCAAGCCCGAACTTGAATCCCCTCGGAATCAGGACCTTGGCGGCGACGGCACGATCTTCCAGCGCTTCCACGGTCTTGCGCAGTTTGGTTGTAAACTGAATGTTATCGGTGGGAGTTTCAACTGAAAGACGCGGCAGAACCTGTTCCAGTTCCTTCTGAACCGTCACCAAACGCGTGAGATTGGTGGTGGCAATCTCCAAATTGGCTTCCGTCGGCGTCGGTTCGCTGTTTTGGAGCTGCTCCAATTGCGTCAGCTTGTCTTTCAAGGCGTTTTGCGTCTCTTCATAAGCGCCGTATTGTCCCCATACTCGCCACCCCACAAGGCCGAACACCACGACAAACGCTCCCAGAAACGCCAGCAACATCCAATTCTGTTTGAGTTGACGGGTGTCCATGTTTAGTACTCGATCGGTTTCGACAGTTTTGCCCGCAATGTAAAGGTAAACACGCCTTCCTTGACCATCGGCGGCGGCACTTCAATGACCACGCCGTCCTTCTCAAAATAGGGAGAAGCGCGCAGCCGTTCCTTGAATTCATCCACACGTTTCAAATCGTCAGGACCATGGTTTCCCGCACCGCAAATGCGAAGATAGGCAATCGGGGCATTGGTTTGCGCGGCGCCCGTACCCGCGGCACCACCTTCTCCCGTCGCCGCGCTGACTGCCATTTCAAATCGCCGTCTCAGCAAATCGCCGCCTTCGGGAGCCGGTGCAGCACCAATGCCCGTTTGCGCGCCGGGAACAGGCGCTTCGGCAGGAGCGATGGAGGCAAGCCAGATGTTGGACACCAGGCGTTTGTTCAAATCTTCGAAAAACAGCGGCCACCAGGCACGCCGTTCAGCTAGGGTGGAAATCTCGTTGGCACGCTTGGCAATACGCGTGGCTTCTTCTTGTTTCTGGGCAATGGCGTTTTTGAGTCCTTCCAAGCGGTTGACTTTCTCAATGACTTCGTCAAGTTGACGTTGTTTGAGCGTGCCGGCCCGTTGGGCAAAACCAAGCAAACACAACGGAATCAACAACACGCTCACAGCCGCTCCCACCAGGAAAGGCCGTCTTTGTTGAGCTTGTTTGCGGGCGCGAATGGTTTGCGGCAACAGATTAACTTCGATGGGGCACTCGCTCATGCGACGCAAGGCCAAACCAACGACTTCCCCGAAGAAGTGAGCGCATCGTTGGAGTTCGTCGCGGGAGATGCTAGGATCGAGCGTTATATTGTGGAAGGGGTTAAAATACTCAACAGGCACTTGGAGTTTCTCTTTGAAGAAGCGATCGGTGTACGGCAAAATCGAACTTCCTCCCGACAACAGGGCGCGGGTAGGAGAGCCACCTCCCTGTTGAGTGCGATAAAAGTTGATGGATCGCGCGATCTCCGAATGGAGCCGCGTCATCATATGACGGATGATCTTGCTGATTTGTGCCTGCTGAGGATCAGGTGGCTCTTCGTAGGCGCCACCCAACGCAACGAAACCTTTTTCTTTTTTCAGTTGCTCGGCTTCTTGAAAGGAAACCCCGAACTCGGCCGCGATGCTCTGGGTGATGGCGTTGCCAGCAATTGGAATGGATCGCGTGAAAATACGGTTTCCTTCCACAAAAAGCAAATTGGTGGTCCGCGCTCCAATATCCACCACCAATGTACAACCTTCTGTTTCCCCTTCGTTGTACCGCAAAGCATTGTACAACGCCATCGGCGCCACATCCACCATGTCAGTGTTCAATCCGGCGCTTTCAATCCCCTCGTTCAGGTCTTCAATGATGTCGCTTTTGATTGCCAGCAACACCACTTCCAAATTACCCCCGTCCGTGCTGCCCAATAACTGATAATCCCAAATCACCTCTTCAATCGGGAAGGGAACATTTTGTTGGGCTTCATACTGAATAATTTGTACCACCTTCGATTCGTCCACCGGAGGCAACTTTACAAACCGCGTAAACACCGATTGTCCCGGAACACTAAAAATTACCTTTCCAGGCTTTATGTGCTTCTCTTTCAGTATATTACGCAGCGCGGCAACAATTAACGCCTTTCGGTTTTCCTCATGCTCAGGATCCAAACCGAGATCGGCATAATTGAAATTGATCAAACGAAGTCCCTGTCCATGAGTGGCTTGGAACTCGCCAATTTTGACACTGGAAGCGCCGATGTCTAATGCAAGAATTCGTTCTGAGGCAAGCATCTTGGCTGCGTGGTAAACAGGGTTATGGAGTGCGTGGCAACTGACGAATGGCTTCGTAATGATCGAACGCCAGCATGGCCCAAGGGGTCTGCATTGGGTTCAACAGGGCTTCGGATTGCGGCGTGAGCAGTTCCCACCAACGTTGATTGGAGGCAGGATCACTGAGCTGATCAAACAACCGATCCCGATAGTACAACTGCACCGCCACCCGCTCAACCCTCCCCCCACCATAGCGGCGCACGGCATTGGGATGCATAAACATTCCACTGTGATGTTGGGCGCCCTTGGCAATATGCATGTGAGTCACTTCCCCCTTAAACAACTTCGCTTCGTTCGCCCGACCCAACAAGGCGTAATAAACCAATTTCACATCATCCGCCCATTCCAGCTTGGTCTCAAACTGCACTTCAATTCGAAGCCAATCACGGAACAACGTACCAGGACGATCCCATCCCTGTCCTCCCGCCGCACCATAACTGGGTGCTTGGGTCAAAAAGTAACGCAATGACCGCAACCGAAAATCACCAAGCTGGGGTTCCGTCGCAGGCTGTTGGGCTTGTACTGCCACAAAACCCAGTGCCGCCAAAAACACCGCCAGACTAATTGCTCGATTTCTCATCGCCGACTTCTCCTATGCACTGGTTTTTCGGTCCGTTCACAGGGATACATTGATAAAGAAATTCTTTCCCGCGGTCAACTGGAAAGATGCCTGGACTTTCTCCGGTTTTTTAGGAGAGACTGAAAAGCTGGCGTGGAAGAGAGGAAGCGACAGGAGGTTGGGGCTGCAACGCAGACCCCATCGTTCTCATTTTGACATCAAGACTCGCCATTCATCTGCCAGCGTCACCATGAAATTCGGGCACGCCAAAAAATGTTTCGCCGCCGCAAAATCCTCCCGCACCACCAGCGCGTTAATCTGTTTCAGCCGCTGCTCATCGAGTACGCACGGCATGCGCTGACTTCCACGTTAGTCAACAGCAGCAACGGTTCTTCGCCAAAGCTTCTACCCACCACTCACGTCAACCTCTCCTCGCCTCAAAACAGGCGCACGCGCCGGTGACGGTTGTTCACAAGTCAAAGGATGAAGCGTAAGCTCTACTCCAAGAGCGGTCTGTAGAGCATCGCGCAATTGCCGCCACGATCCAGTATGTAGATACCACGCTTGTTGGTAGCGGCGCGAATGACGTCCAGCAGTTGGAATGACTGTGTGTTTTCTCACTGTCGAAGTTCGTCGGTTCGGCTGACCAGAGGCGTTGCCTTGGCGGCATCACGCGGCGCGACTGCGGCTGACACGCCAACATCGCGCATACTCAGTACCCGTTGATCCGCTTGCGGCGATGGAACCGTCCCGCATCCTCGCAGATGCGGCATCGCTTGGGTGTAGGGTTTGCGGATGTCGGTGGGGACATCAGCAGGAAGTTGTCGCGATGAATCTTGCGCGTGGCATGGGCGAACAGTTATTCGTCAAGATGTCATCGAGGCGGGATCAACCAGAGGATGCGAGCGCCGTTCCTCAGTATTCTTCAAGCCAATCGGTTCGCCGAGCGTACGCTGATCGGACCGGGTCTACAGTCCCGGGCGGCGGTGATGCCGAAGTGCTGAAGAGCCGTGGCTCGACAAACTTGGATTGCGATTTGGGAAAAATGTCTCCGAAAACGGATGAGGTTGTGTGCGCCAGTGGTGGGCTTTGGCAAGTTTGCATCGGTGAGTTCCGTGGCGGAGTGCGATCCATATCTCGAAAACCGGTTCAGACTGCGGAGGTCACCTCCTCATTACCTGTTTCGCCAACAAGCCACCACTCAAACGCTTACAAACTCAACCTCAAAAAACAGGGAAGCCCCACTCTTTCTGTCGTTTTGATTCAGACCGGCGATGGATTGTTGTTGCGTCAACGGTCTCAGTGCGCCGAGCCGCGCTGGGAAAAGTTCTGGCGCACAGGCCGGAACATGTCGCGGCGTTTCAGGCCAAGTTGTTTGGCCATTTGGACGGAGTAATCGAGCAGCCCCATTTTGGGGTATCGCCCGTTGGAGCCGAAGGAGAATTTCGCGCCGGCCGCCTTGGCTAGTCGCAGGAACGGCATTCGGGGGAGCCGGTAGCTGGAGTTGATTTCGAGCGCGACGCCGCGTTGGAGGGCGGCTTCGATCACTTTGCTCATCCGCGTTTCCGTCCAGAGACGATCGTAGTCCGGCATCAAGGATTGGGGCAGCCAGGTGACGTTGGCGAGGATGGCAATGGGGCCGCTGGAGAGGATTTCGAGATGCCACTCGACGTAGCGGTCCATGAATCGCTGAGCCTCGCCGATTTCGGCTTCTTTTGTCCAGAGTTTTGTGCGTTTGCCGTCTTTGCCCGGCATGGTCATCGCGTCAATCAAGACGTAATCGAGACGGGACAGCGCGGCGGGGGTAAACCCGCTGGCCCAGTCGGTGTATTCGGCCTGAACACCCTTGTACACGGGTTTGCCTTCGAGGGTTTTGACGTAGGCGGTCAATTCGGCGTCGTTGCTGAGAACAATCGGATACTGGTTCTCTTTGGTGCCGGCGTGTTCGACGATGCCGAATTTTACGTGCTGCGCTTGGGGCAGGGTCAGCACCTTGTCAAGGGTGCTGTTGTCGAGATGAACATGAAAATCCACCAGCGGAAAATCGAGTTCCTCCTCCGCTCGCGTCCACGGCGCGAGCGAGGCGGCGGCACAAGCGGCAGCGGTTTGTTTCAGGAAGAGACGGCGGGAGATGTTCATGATTATGATTGGCTCCTTGTGATTTTGCAGGCGATGTCGCGGCGAAACGGCGGGGGCGTCAGCCGCGCCGGTATGACAATGAGTTCGGCGCGGATGACCTTGCCGGCGACGGTGTCGTACCATTGCGCCTGATAATGTCCCGACGACAGGCCGGGGATTTCGACGACACAATCCCTGACTTCGGACGGCTCGGTTTTGCCGACGACAACATTCCACCAGGTGGCCTCGGCGTCGGAGAGCCAAAACCACGCGCCGGCACGGCCACGCAGGCCGATGACGCGAATGTGCGCGGGCGTGGCGGTGGCGACGAGCGGTTGCAGTTCGCCGGTGGTGAACGGGATGTCGGCGACGAAATCGGCCAGCGGTTTGTAGTGCGGGTAGGCGTTCATACGGTCGAGCTGTTCCCACCACCAAAACATGGCCGTACCGGACAACCCCGACAACGCCGAGGCCCAGAGCGCGTCGTGAAAATGCAACAATTCCCTGTCCTCTTTCATGTGCGAGCTGAGCCGCCATTGTTCGTCGGCCAGGCCGAACTCGCTCAACAGTGCCGGTTTGCGGGGCGCGTGACGGCGAAGGAGGGCGGCGCGATCGGCCACGGCGGCGGCGGCGTCTTTCCAAAGCTCGTTCCAGTTGGGGCGCAGATACCAGTGTAGATCGGCCACATCGAGTTTGTCGTGTGCCCAGTCTTTTGGCGCCGGCCCCCACGCGCTGGTGGAGCGCAGGTGATGATACGGGTCGGTCGTTTCGAGGTAACGGCCCAGTTCGGTGTAGAAACGATCCGTTGGCAGGCCGGGATTTTGTTCGTTCCAGTATTCCCACGAGGCGACGCTGGTGGAGTATCCCCAGCGCGCAACGGCGTAGCGCAGAAACCGTTTTGCGTATCGGATGGCGCGGTCGTAATCGGCGCTCCGCGGGTCGTTCAGCCATTTCATGTAAAGGTCACGCGTCAACAGGCAGAGCTGAAGCCGCACATGATTTGTTTCGGCCACCGACACGATTTCGTCCAGCAGAAGCGCATCCGTCTGGTTGTACTCGCCGGGCCGGCGCGGTTCAATGGCCAGCGCCCAATCACCGCAACAGGTCCAGACCCGCGCATAATTCGCGCCGTTGGCCGCCATCCGTCGAAACGCCTCGGCCATGCGCGTCCGCGTCATGACCTGCCGCGGACCGATGAACGCGAGGTTCTGTCCGATGGCAAAAAACGGCGTCCCATCGTCCAACTCGAAAAACCGCGGGTCCTTTGCCGAAACACGCAGGAAACCGCGACGCGCCGATGGCACACACTCAAACCCGACCGGGTTGGACACGACCGCGCCCCACCGGGCCACGGCGGTATAATGCCCCGTCTCCGACGGCGCAAATCGGGCGAGCCACGCGCCGCTGCCGTCCGCGCGACGGCAGTAAAACGCCGGCAAAACGATCCCGCGCCCACCGGGAGCGCGCAATTCGAGGTTCAACGCGATCTCTTCGGGATCAAACGGGTCATTGACCTCGGCATCCAGATGAATGACAAATTCCAACTTCTCGAACCGCCCTACCCGCGCGGCGGCAGCTTCCAGTTTCATGGTCGCCTGCGCGCCGGGAAGCGCCAAGACGACTAACATGACCATCAGGAAGTACCGTTGCATCCGTGAGCGATCTTGGTAAACCGTCGCGCGGCTCAGAACAAGCAAATACATAACGCCCCTTTTCGCGCGTCGGAAGAAAAGACAAAACTGGCGGGAGTGACGGGGCTCGAACCCGCAACCTCCGCCGTGACAGGGCGGCGCTCTAAACCAGTTGAGCTACACCCCCGCTTAGGGGCAGCCTGCGCCCGGCTCTCGCCGCAGCGAAGACTGGTGGGCGCTAAAGGACTCGAACCTTTGACCCCCTCGGTGTAAACGAGGTGCTCTGGCCAACTGAGCTAAGCGCCCTTAGCGCACGCGAGCGAAACGTTTACCTTCAATTCCCGTTCTTGTCAACCGCCAATCCCCGCGTTACCCTCCTCATCATGTCCGAAGACCACCAGATGGCCGTCCTCGTCCGCAAGATCATCACCTCCAACTGGCTCGATGTCTCCCAAATCCGCATCCGCGTCACCCGCGGCGTCATTAGCCTCCAGGGTCGCATCGAAAAAATCGGCGGCAACCCCGACGAAAAAGAAGGTACCGAAGCCGGAATGCGCAAACTCGACGACGAACTCCGCTCCCTCAAAGGATTCCGCGGCGTCGCCTATTTCTTCGACAACTGGATCCGAGAATCCAACGGCTCCTGGCGCTGCATCAGCCACAAAAAAGAGGACAAACACTAACCCGGCTTGGTCACCGCGCGCTCTTTGATGTATCTTGAAGCGGAAAACGACAACCCAAAAGAGGAGGCCACCATGTACCAGAACATCCTGCTCTGCACCGACGGCTCCCCCGCCGCCAACGTCGCCGCCGACGCCGCCGTCTGGTTCGCCCAAAAACTCGCGGCCCGGCTCCGCGCCCTCTACGTCACCGACCTGCGCGTCCTCGAAGGCCCCTGGCTGGCCGACCTGGCCGGCGCCATCGGCGCCCAACCCTACGCCGCGCTCGTCCCCCAACTCCAAACCATCCAACGCGAAAAAGCCGCCGCCATCCTCGATGCCGTCGGAAAAAAATGCGAGACTCACGCCGTCCCCTTCGAACTGGTCCATGAAACCGGCAACCTCATCCCCACCCTCCTCCAACACGAACGCGCGGCCGATATCATCGTGCTCGGCCAACGCGGCGAACACGCCCCGTGGAGCGGCCAGATGCTCGGCTCCAGCGTGGAACGCATGGTCCGCGCTTCCGTCAAACCGGCTCTCATCACCCCGGACTCCTTCCATCCCGTCCAACGCATCCTCATCGCCTACGACGGCAGCCGCGGCGCCCAAAAAGCCCTCCACGACGGCCTGGAACTGGCCGAAAAACTCCGCGCCGAAGTCTTCCTGATGACCGCCTGCCAGCGCGACACCGAGGAAAGCGCCTCCACGCTCCTGCACGAGGCCCTGCAACAGGCGACCGACCGCCACCTCAACGCCCACGCCCAACTGGCGCATGGCGACGCCGAAACGCAAATCCTGCACTGGGCCACCCAAACCCAGAGCGACCTGATCGTCATGGGCGCCTACGGCCACACCCGCATCCGCGAGTTCTTCCTCGGCTCCACCACCCACCACGTCCTACGCAAAACAACGATTCCCGTCCTCCTGACCCGCGCCTGAACCACCCCATCCCGCCTCCTCCCATGAAACAACCGTTCATCGGCATCACACCGTCACCACTCGCGCCGCGCCCGGACCAACACGGCGCATTCTGCAACGCGCAATACTCGCAGGCTGTCGAACGAGCGGGCGGCGTGCCGCTGATTCTGCCATTGACCCGACGGAAAACGGTTCTGGAACGGTTCCTGTCGCTCTGCCACGGTTTCCTCTTGTCGGGCGGCGGCGATTTCACGGAGGCATCGGGCGCGTACGGACGAAAACTAACGGAGACCGAGCGCCGAACCTTGTCCGGCTCGGACGCGACGCGCGACGCGATGGAACTATTCCTGGCGCGCGAACTCCTCCGACGAGACATCCCGACGCTGGGGATTTGCCGCGGATTACAAGCCATGAACGTGGCGCTCGGCGGAACGCTGGCGCCGGACATCCCGAATCACCGCCAAGTGACGCATCGGATCGCGTGGACAAAACCGTTGTACCGCTTTCGTCGGGTGAACTCGACGCATCATCAGGCGCTGGAACGGGTCGCGCCGTCGTTGGAAGTGGTGGCGCGCGCCGAGGACGGCGTGATCGAAGCGGCGCGGGCGCCGTCGGCACGATTTTTCGTCGGCGTGCAGTTTCACCCCGAACGCCCGCCGCGATGCGACGCGTTGTTCAGCGCGCTGGTGACGGCGGCGCGGGCGACGGCTCGGTAGGCTCTTCCTCCGGTTCGGGCGCCGGTGGCGGCGGTGCGACGGCGATTTTGCCGAAGTCAACCTGTTCCTCGCGCAACAGGGTTTGCAACCAGCTTTCGTAGAGAGCGCGTCGGTTACGCAGGAACATCTGCTCGGTGATCCGGGAACGATCGGCCTCAAACGCGGCGGCATCGGGCGGCTGGCGGTCGCGCAGGTGGAAGAACTCGCCACCGGTGGCGGTGGTGATGAACTCGCTGATGGCGTTGACCGGCATGCCGAGCACGGCCTGCTGGATGCGGGCAGCGGCGGGGGCGGCGAATTCCTGGTCGGAAGCCGTGAAGGGGCCGTAGGTGTCAATCTTCAGTTTCAGTTCGGCGCAGGCGTTGCTGAAGCTCTTGCCGGCGGCGACCAGTTCGCGGACCTTGGCGAGCGCGGTCTGACCTTGTTGGACGGTGGCCTCGTAGCGGCGCTCTTCCTGGATGCGTTCGATGACCTGTTGTTTGACCTCGTCAAAGCCAGGGATGCGGCTTGGTTTGCCGTCGAGATATTCGAGCACATAACAGCCGTCCGGGGTTTCGATGGCGTCGCTGAAGGGCGGTTCGGGGCGGCGGGCCAGCAGGAAAGCCGCCTCGTAGAAGCTGCGGCCGCTGATACCGGGGAGGGGATCGTTTTGGGAGAAGAAATCGGTTTCCTTGACGGTGGCGCCCATTTCGGTGGCGATTTTGGCGAGGTCGGGTCGGGGGGCGTTGGCGTCGGGGACAACCTTGACGGCGAGTTGCTGGGCGAGTTCGCCGGCTTTGCGGCGCGCTTCGATGGCGGCGAGCATTTCGCGGATGCTGGCTTTGGCGAGGGCGAGGGCATTACTGTTGACGCTGGCAGTGACGTTGGTGGCGCCGCCAACGATGTTGGTGGTGAGGTCCATGACCTGCGGGAAACGGTGGCGGTTTTCCTCGAAGTAGTTGTCCACTTCGGTTTCGGAGACTTTGACGGTTTTTTTCAGGTCATTGATGGCGAAGAAGGCGTAGCGGACCTTGACGAGAGCGGGTTTGCGGAAGTTTTCCTTGTGAGCGTCGTAGTAGGCTTTGGCGTCGGTCTCGGAGACGGCGATGGGGTCTTTGTTGTCGCTCATGTTGAACTGGACGAGGTCAATGGTGACCCGTTCGTGCATGGGGCCGTAGCTGAGGGAGACTTCCTGCGGGGTGACCTTGGCGCCGGCGCCGACCCAGTCGCGCAACTGGCCGAGGATAAGCTCCTGGCGCATCAGTTCGATGAAACGGCTTTCGGTAATGCCGCGGTTATTCAACATGATCAGGAACCGGCGATAACGGTCCGGATCGAATTGTCCGCGTTCGTTGCGGAAGACGGGATGGTTTTGGAGCCATTGCATCAGGAGGGACTCCGGGGCACGGATGCCCAGCTCGCGGGCCTTGCGCAACTGCAACAGCCGCAACACCGCTTCGCGCCGCCATTCGTTTTGGAACTGCGGGGTGGACGGCAGCTCGCGTCCCGTGTTGATGTAATATAGGTCGCGCACGTCGCGGCGGGCGCTCATATACTCGGCGGCGTTGACGGGTTTGCCGCGCAGGGTGGGTAGTTGCTCCTCGGTGCGATCCCGGCTGCCGGTGGTGGTGAACAGGGCAATGAAGCCCGGAATCAACAGAATCAGGATTCCCGCCAGAATCCAGCGAGAATGCTTTCGTACTTTCTCTCCATGAGCTATGAACATGATGTTTTCCTTCGCAAAAGTGGCGCGCAGGATACCCGCCGTTTTCCCCATCGTCAAATGCCAAAATCAACCGGTTTCACGATTGCTTTTGAAACGCAACCGCGCTACGAACTCTCTTATGAGAACCCTTTTCTGGAGTCTGTTCGCCGCCCTGACCGTCGCGCTGCCGTTGCAAGCCGAGGATTACATGGCCCGCATCTTCACCAACCACGCCGGCCAAACCATTCCCTACCGGCTGCTCGTGCCGATGAACTACGATGCCACCAAAAAATATCCGCTCGTGCTCTTTTTCCATGGCGCGGGCGAACGCGGCTCCGACAACGCCGCCCAACTGAAACACGGCACCAATCTTTTCACGAAACCGGAAAACCGCGCCCAGTTCCCCTGCTTCGTCCTCGCCCCGCAATGCCCCCACGGCCAGCAGTGGGTGAACATGCCCTGGGGCAACGACTCCGGCACCCGCCCACCGCAACCCAGCGCCGCCATGCAACTGGCTCTCGAGGCGCTCGACGCCGTCCAAAAAGAATTCAGTGTTGACCCGCAACGTCTCTACGTCACCGGCCTTTCCATGGGCGGCTACGCCACCTGGGATTGTATCACCCGTTTCCCCGACCGATTCGCCGCCGCGGCGCCCATCTGCGGCGGCGGCGACGAAAAGACCGTCACCCCTGCCGTCGCCAAGGTTCCAGTCTGGGCGTTTCATTCTTTTGATGACAACGTTGTGAAAGTGAAACGTACCCGCCAGATGATTACCGCCATGCGTGCCGCGGGCGGATCGCCAAAATACTTCGAGTATTTCGGGCTGGGCCATAATTCCTGGGACAAGGCTTATTCGGAGCCGGAGCTGTTGCCGTGGATGTTCGCCCAACGGCTTGGCGAGCCTGACACCTACACGCTCAACACCAAGTCCCCCGAACTGCCTGCGGTCGTCCAGTTCCCCGATCTGTCTGCTTTTCCCGGCAAAGGCCCCCTGCGCGCGATGGACTGGTTCCGCAACCTCTGGTGCGAGCGACGCGGCCAGTTCTGGCTCGCCCGCGAACGCGACCGGGGCGCCGTCGTGTTCCTCGGCGACTCCATCACCCAGGGCTGGGGAAAACAGCTCGAAAAAGAGTTCCCCCACCTCAAAACTGCCAACCGCGGCATTAGCGGCGATCTCACCCGTGGCGTCCTCTACCGCCTCAAGGAAGATGTCCTCGATCTCGACCCGAAAGCCGTTGTCCTGCTCATCGGCACCAACGACCTCGAAGAAAACGCCGACCCGTCCACCGTCGCCGATAACATCCGTCTCATCCTCGACGCCTGTCACGCGCGCCATCCGCAGATGCCAACCATCGTCTGCAAGGTCATGCCGAGCCACGCCAGCAAAAACCGGCCCGCCGATAAAATTCGCCAACTCAACACGCTCATCGAAACGATGGTCAAAACGACTCCCCGCTGTCTTCTTTGCGATACCTATTCGATTTTTGCCGATGCCGACGGCAACGCGAAACCGGAAGAGTTCCCTGACCGGCTCCACCCCAACGCCGCCGGCTATGCCAAATTCGCCGCGGCCCTGCGCCCGCTTCTCGACGAATTGAAGCCGTGATGGGTCAGGTTTCAGCAAATTGACCTGGTGCCGGCGGGAAACGCATTGAACGTCGGGGCCATCAGAACGGCGCAGCCATCGCTCTCGATGGTCAACACGACAAGCTGAACGTCGCCGCTCAGCCCGCCAGCCGCCACGGTCTCAGCTGGGGCCAATTTCAAGGATGCGCCAGTGTTTTCCACCCGGTTTCGAGGAGGCGCGCGGGGGTAAGCCGTCCAACCGTTCATGACCGCAGTCCACAAGCACGAGACTACAATCGGTTCGTCGTCATCGTGGGCGGCTTGCAACCGGTGTTCGGCTGCCTCGTGATGGACGGCATCGGAGTTGACTGTGTACAGCAGCCGGTTCGAGCTAACAAGTTCCACCAGAACCCATTTTTAGAGTTCCAGTTCGCACACGGGTTTTCGGGCGCGCCGGGCGCAAAATGGGGTCAAGCGGCTGGCGAAGCGGGATACGCGATTTATGGGGTTTTCGTTTGCGTTTCACCGTCGCGCGGCTCTTCGCTCTTGCTTGTCAACAAGGAGCGCGCTACGAAGTGACCATGAAAATTGTTGCCGACCCCAATATCCCCTACGTCCGCGAGGCGTTCGGTCCGCTCGGTGAGGTCACCCTGATTCCAGGACGCAACATGGCAGCCGCCGATGTGCGCGATGCCGATTGTTTGCTGGTGCGCTCCGTCACGCCGGTCAACGCGGCGTTGTTGGACGGCAGTCGCATCCGATTCGTCGCCACGGCCACCATCGGGTTTGACCACGTGGACACGGCGTATCTGGCGGCGCGGGGCATTGGGTTTTCCAGCGCGGCCGGCTGCAACGCCAACTCGGTGGCGGAATATGTGGTGGCCGCCCTGCTCGAACTGGCCCACCGTCGCCATTTCCGGCTCCGCGATAAAACGCTCGGCGTGATCGGCGTCGGCAACGTCGGCCGTCGGGTGGTTCGCTACGCCGAGGCGCTGGGGATGCGCGTTCTGCAAAACGATCCGCCCCGCCAACGCGCCGAGGGGGGACCGTTTGTGTCGCTGGAACACGTCGTGGCCGAGGCGGACATCCTGACGTTGCACGTGCCGCTGACGAAATCGGGGCCGGACGCGACGTATCATTTGCTGGAGCCGCGTCGGGGCATCGTCATCAACTCCTCGCGCGGGGCGGTGCTGGACAACCGGGCGTTGTTGACGGCGAATCTGGAGGGACTGGTGCTGGACGTGTGGGAAGGCGAACCGAATATTTTGCCGGAATTGCTGGAAAAAGTGGACATCGGGACACCCCATATTGCGGGCTACAGTTTCGACGGCAAGGTCAACGGGACGCGAATGATCTATGAGGCCGCCTGCCGGTTTTTCGGGATCACACCCGCCTGGCAACCGCAATTGCCGCCACCGCCCGTGCCGCGCATCGAGACCGATGCCAGCGGGTTGGATGACGAAGACGCTTTGCGCGGCATCATCCGACGAGTGTACGATATCCGGGCGGACGACGCGGCGTTGCGGAAGGTGGGGCCGGCGGGCTTTGACAGATTGCGGGCGGAATACCCGGTGCGACGGGAATTTTTCAACACGACCCTGACGTTGCGGGGCGCGACGGGGCGGCTGGGTTCGATGGCGGCGACGCTTGGGTTTGCGTTGCTTTCTTCTTGATGTCCTGCTCGTAATGGGCGCGGACCTTGGCGGCGCATTCGGGGCAGTAACCGTGGGTGAACAACAGCTCGTTTTTGCGGAAGTAATCCGCGATGGTTTCCCATTCGGTGCCGGCGGTCTTGACCTTGCCGCATTCCATGCAAATCGGGAGAAATTCGGCGACTTTGTCGAGGTGCCAGTGACTCTCTTCGAGCTCGCGCATCGCTTTTTCCAGGGCGGCGTGTTCCTGGCGGATTTGTTCCTCAGCCACGCGGCGCGCCCGGACTTCCCGTCGCAACAAGTAAAACACGCACAGAAACAGAAACGTTCCCACCGTGGTGATGATCGTGATCACTTTGACCGTGGAAAACATTTCGAATTCTTTCTTTTCGATCTGGTGGTGGAGACGCTGTTTTTCCTCGTTGCCGATCTCGCGCAACAGAGACCGGAGTTGTTCCTGTATTTTCTCGTTTTGGGGGGACAGCGTTGTATCGGCTTGTTCTTGTAACTGTGTCAGCCGTTGGTTCAACAAGGCTTCAAACTGGTTCCAACGTTGTTCCTGCTGGAGCGTGGTGGGGGTGACCTGTCGCAGCGCCCGTATATCTTTCGCCAGTGCGGCAATGGCATAATCGCGGCGCCCCGTTTCGGCCATGGTAAGATGCCCTTCGATGCGTTCGAGGCACTGGACGATTTCGTAGGCGCGGCTCTGGAGGCGATCGTTCTCGATCCATCGCTGAACTGATCGTTGCCAGAACACCACGGCGCACACCAACGTCAGTAAACCAATACCGAAAACTGCTGCGATAATTTTGTCGTCTGTTTTCACCGTTTCATTCCCAATAGTCTAAATCTAACAATTTTCGCCTTGATTGACCAAACACTTTTCGCTGCGCCAACATGACGCGCCTGGCACACTTTTGGGGGCCGATTGTGCCATCCACAGAGCGTTGTCACACTGGCACTGAGACGCAATTAAGACGCAAGTGGTTCTGAAAATGGATGTTGCAACAGATTCGCCTTCGGCTGGCATGAACATAGCTAAGGTCGCTCGTGGCATTTACGCCAGAGAGGAGCCAACAAATATCATGGCCAAAGTTTTAGGCATAGATTTGGGCACGACGAACTCGTGCATGGCCGTCGTCGAAGGCGGCGAGCCTGTTGTCATTCCCAACGCCGAAGGTGGGCGCACAACACCGTCGGTGGTGGCATTTACCAAGTCTGGCGAACGTCTCGTCGGCCAGGCCGCCAAACGACAGTCGGTCGTAAACCCCAAAAACACCATTTACTCCATCAAACGGTTCATGGGCCGCAAGTACGACGAAGTCGAACAGGAACGCAAACGCGTTCCGTACGAGGTCGTCCGCGCTGCCAATGGCGATGCTCATGTGCGCGTGCAGGTCGGCAACGAGACAAAGACATTTTCGCCGCCGGAAATCTCCGCCATGATCCTTGCCAAGATGAAGGCCGACGCCGAAGCGTATCTCGGCGAGAAGATTGACAAGGCCGTCATCACGGTCCCGGCCTATTTCAACGATGCCCAACGCCAGGCCACCAAGGACGCCGGCAAAATTGCCGGGCTGGAAGTGCTCCGCATCATCAACGAACCGACCGCCGCCTCGCTGGCATACGGTCTGGACAAGAAGAAAAACGAGCGCATCGCCGTGTACGACCTCGGCGGCGGCACCTTCGACATTTCCCTGCTCGAAATCGGCGACGGCGTGTTTGAAGTCCACGCCACCAACGGCGACACCCACCTCGGCGGCGACGATTTCGACGAGCGGGTCATGAACTGGATCATTGACGATTTCAAAAAAGAGACCGGCATTGATCTGCGCAAACAAGCCGACGCCCTCCAACGAATCAAGGAGGAATCCGAAAAGGCCAAGATCGCGCTCTCCAGCGCGATGGAATACGAGATCAACCTCCCCTTCATCACCGCCGACGCCACCGGGCCAAAACACATCGTCAAGAAACTGACTCGCGCCAAGCTCGAACAGCTTTGCGACGACCTGATCGAACGCACCATCAAACCGGTCAACGCCTGCCTGAAGGACGCCGGCATCACCATGGACAAAGTGGACGAACTGGTCCTCGTCGGCGGCATGACCCGGATGCCCAAGGTCATCGAGACCGCCCGCAAACTTATCGGCAAAGCCCCCCACCAGGGCGTCAACCCCGATGAAGTGGTTGCCGTCGGCGCGGCCATCCAGGGCGGCGTCCTCACCGGCCAGGTCAAACAGGACATTGTACTGCTCGATGTGACCCCGCTCACGCTCGGCGTCGAAACGCTTGGCGGCGTCCGCACGCCGTTGATCCCCCGCAACACGACCATTCCGACCCGTAAGAGCGAAATCTTCTCCACCGCCGCCGACAACCAGACCAGCGTGGAAATCCACGTTCTACAGGGCGAACGTGAGATGGCGCGCGACTGCAAGTCGCTGGGGCGTTTCCACCTCACCGACATTCCGCCGGCACCGCGCGGGATGCCGCAGATTGAAGTCACCTTCGACATAGACGCCAACGGCATCTTGCACGTCAGCGCCAAAGACCTCGGCACCGGCAAATCCCAGAAGATCACCATCACCGCCTCCAGCGGCCTGACCAAGGAAGAGGTCGAACGAATGCAGCGTGAAGCCGAAGCCCATGCCGAAGAGGACCGAAAAGCCCGTGAGCGGGTGGAGACGCGCAACCGTTGCGATTCGCTCGTGTACAACACCGAGAAACAAATCCGCGACCTCAAGGACACCATCAGCGCCGATCAAAAAGCCAAACTCGAAGACGCCATCGCCAAGGTCCGCGAAGCGCTCAAGAGCGACGACTACGACGCCATGAAGAGCGCCGAGGAACAACTGACACAGGCCTGGCACAGCGTCTCGTCGGAAATCTACGCCAAAGCCCGCGAGAAAACCGAGTCCGCCAAGGCCGAACCGAAAACCGAATCCGCCACGGGAGAACAAGAACCAAAGAAGGAAAGCAAAGTGGTGGACGCCGATTTCGAAGTCGTGGACGACGACAAGAAAGCATAACCGAAAACCAAAAACCCAAAAGGAGCTGAGAGAAGCATGAACGTAAAACCGTTGGGAGATCGGGTGCTCGTGCAACCGATCGAAGCACAGGAAGTGAAGAAAGGCGGCATCATCATCCCCGATACCGCCAAGGAAAAACCCCAGGAAGGCAAAGTGGTCGCTGTCGGACCCGGCAAACGTGACGACAACGGCAAACTGATCCCCATGGACGTCAAAAAGGGCGACCGCGTGCTCTACAGCAAGTACGGCGGCACCGAAATCAAGATTGACGAAAAAGACTACCTGATCATGCGCGAGGACGACATCCTCGGCATCGTCGAATAACGAACCCCAAAGGAGTGATTCAACATGGCAGCAAAACAACTTCTGTTTGATGAAGATGCTCGCAAGGCGCTGTTGCGCGGCGTCGAAAAACTCAGCAAAGCCGTCAAGGCCACGCTCGGTCCCAAAGGCCGCAACGTGGTCCTCGACAAGAAATACGGTTCCCCCACCATCACCAAGGATGGCGTCACCGTCGCCAAGGAAATCGAACTCGAAGACCACTGGGAGAACATGGGTGCCCAGCTCATCCGCGAAGTCGCTTCCAAAACCAGCGACGTCGCCGGTGACGGCACCACCACCGCCACCGTGCTGGCCGAAGCCATTTACCGCGAAGGTCTCCGCAACGTGACCGCCGGAGCCAACCCGATGGCGTTGCAACGCGGCATCAACAAGGCCGTCGAAGCCGCCGTCGAACAGCTCTCCAAGATCAGCAAGAAGGTCAAAGACCGCAATGAAATCATGCAGGTCGCGACCATCTCCGCCAACGGCGACAAGACCATCGGCAGCATCATTGCCGACGCCATGGACAAGGTTGGCAAAGACGGCACCATCACCGTCGAAGAAGCCAAGTCCATCGAGACCACGCTGGAAGTCGTCGAAGGCATGCAGTTCGACAAGGGCTACCTCAGCCCCTACTTCGTCACCAACGCCGAGACGATGGAGTGCGTGCTCGAAGACGCCTACATCCTCATCCACGAAAAGAAAATCAGCAGCCTCAAAGACCTGCTCCCGTTGCTGGAGAAAATCGCCAAGGTCGGCAAACCCCTGCTCATCATCGCCGAGGAAGTCGAAGGCGAAGCTCTGGCCACCCTCGTCGTGAACAAACTGCGCGGCACCATCCAGGCTTGCGCCGTCAAAGCCCCCGGCTTCGGCGATCGCCGCAAAGCCATGTGCGAGGACATCGCCATCCTCACCGGTGGCAAGTTCCTCAGCGAAGACCTCGGCATCAAGCTGGAGAACGTCAACATTGACGATCTCGGCCGCGCCAAGAAGATCGTCGTGGACAAGGAAAACACCACCATCGTCGAAGGCGCCGGCAAACAGGCCGACGTACAGGGACGCATCAACCAGATCCGCAAGGCCATCGAGGAAACCACCAGCGACTACGACCGCGAGAAACTCCAGGAGCGTCTCGCCAAGCTCGCCGGCGGCGTGGCCGTCGTTCGCGTCGGCGCGGCGACCGAGACCGAGATGAAGGAGAAGAAAGCTCGCGTCGAAGACGCCTTGCACGCGACCCGCGCGGCCGTCGAGGAAGGCATCGTCCCCGGTGGTGGCGTGGCCCTGATCCGCTGCATCCCCACGCTGGCTGAACTGAAGCTCAAGGGCGACGAGGCCATCGGCGTGGACATCGTCAAACGCGCTCTCGAAGAGCCGTTGCGCCAGCTCGCCGCCAACGCCGGCGAGGAAGGCTCGCTCGTGGTCAAGGAAGTCTCCGCCCGCAAGGGTTGGGAAGGCTTCGACTGCGAGAAGATGGAGTACACCGACATGGGCAAGGCGGGCATCATTGACCCGACCAAGGTCACCCGTTCCGCCCTTCAGAACGCCTCCAGCATCGCCGGTCTGTTGTTGACGACCGAGTGCTGCGTCACCGAAGTGCCGGAGAAGGAAAAACCCGCTCCGACACCCCCCGGTGGCGGCATGGACTACTAAACCGCTGCAACGCAAACCGAGTAGGGGGCGGATCGTCCGATCCGCCCCCTACTTTCCCTCTTGCCTTTCGAAAGAAAACATGGACAATCGCGCCTCGCTCAGGATGAACAGTAAATATCTAACCGCCGCCCAGCAACAGGTTCCCAACCCGGAACTTCTCATCAACCTTGTCTCCCGTCGGGTCCGCCAGCTCGCTCAGGGGCACCGCCCGCTGACGCAGACCGATCCGCGCATGGATTTCGCCGACATCGCCTTGAAAGAAATCGGCGAGGGCAAGTTCAGTTACGAGATCGAGCCCGAAACCGAAATCCAGGAAGACGAATTCGATACCAAGCTCTAGTTTGTCGGCCGTTTGGCGGGCAAACACACCGTCCATCCACGCGGGTCTTTTCCTTGCAGAACGTAGTCCGGCAGTCGTTTTAGAATCGCTTCCTGCGTCATCGAATCGGCCGGAGCGCACAGGCTCCCGAACAGGATCACCTTCATCTCCGGCGGGAGATGCGCCCGAAATTGTTTTTCGCCCACGGGGAATCCGCCCAATTCCCGATCAATCAATCCATACGACAAGTGATATAACCTGCCTTCGGCCATCAGATGCGCCAGCGGATTGTCCGGGAAATACACCTGGCCGGGATGCCGGGCCAGTATCCGCCAGGCCATGGCCTGCGGATTGTTGTCGAGTGAGCGCCATACATTGGGCAGGCTCTGCCAGCGCAGCGGCGCGCTGACCAACAGCCCCGCCAGTAGCAAAGCCAATCCCATCTTCGCTCCCTCCGCCAACCTGCCGTCCTGCGCCTCGGCGGTTTCTGCCAGACACAACATCGCCGCCAACAACCAGAAATAAACCGTCAAACTCAACGCATTCAGGTCGCCTCCTGCCTTGACCAGATTCAGCAGTGCGGCGGGAATGTTGAATGCGCCCGCCACCGCAAACACCGGCCATCGCCCGATGGAACCGCCCCAACGCCGTCGAACGACAAATCCAATCACGATCAGTGCCAGCGCAAATGCCGACGAGACCGCCAGTTCCTGCACGGCCTGCAACAGGCACCCCAACCGTTCGCCCTGCCACGGATGACGACTCGGCACCGTCACGAGATTGAACCAGAGCGGTTCCCACCCAAACGCCAGCACAAACACCGCCGTTGTCATCGCGCCCGCGCCGCACAACGCCAGCAGATACCGTTTCAACCCGTCCACGCCAAAGAGCCGCCCGACGCAAAACGCCAACGCGATCGGCAACAACAGCATTGTCTGTTTCGCCCAGACGCTCAACACTGCCAGCGCGGCCGCGGCACCGAGCCATTTCCAGTCGCTGTTGTCTTTTCGCCGGTAAACCGCCGCGCACGCCAGTGCTGCCAGGCCCAGAGCCGGGGCGTCCGCATGAACGCAAAACGCCGCGTATTTCACCGGGTACGAGCGCATCACCAGTAACCCGAAACACACCAGTGCCGCCAGCCCCACGCTCCACCGCCGTCGCAACGCCAGCAACCACACCGCGGGCGCGAACACCAGCACCAGACTGATCATGCTGGCGACCATCAACGCCGCGGTGGGCGATTGCGCCAGCGTTGCCGGCAAATACACCAGCGCCGTCACCGGACCGTAAATCGTGTTCAACACCGGCCCGACCCCGTCGGGATAGTAGAGACGGTAGCCCTTGACCAGCGCAAACGTCGGCGCCAGCCGCGCCCCGTTCCAGCCAAAAAAGGGCGCGCGCAGAACGCCGCTGACACATGTCACCGCCAACACAAGGAACCCGACCGCCAACAGCGATGCCAGGAACCGATCCAGCGGCGGCCAATCGCGTTTTTTTCGCAACACCCACAAACCGGCTGCCGCCGCGCCCACAACAAGCGCGACCAGGGCCAGGTTGTAGCCGGATGGCTGCATGGGCGAGGACTCTAGAAGTGCCGCCTTCAGGGAGCAAGAGAGAACTTGGTCTTTGGCGCGGCGCCGGTTATATTTCGGCCTCATGCCGCCGACCATCCAGAACCACAAAGCTCGTCGCGATTATTTCATCGGCGAAACCTTCGAGGCGGGCATCGAGTTGAAAGGCACCGAGGTCAAGAGCCTCCGGGCCGCCCGCGCGTCCATTGACGACGCCTTTTGCCGGATCGAAGGCGGCCAGTGCTGGCTGTACAACGCGCACATTGCGCCGTACGAGCCGGGCAATCGCTGGAACGTGGACCCGTTGCGACGACGGCGGTTGTTGCTGCACAAGAAGGAGATTGACCACCTGGCCGGCAAGCTCCAAGCCAAGGGGACTGCGCTCGTTCCACTGCGAATTTATTTCACCAAGAGCTTCGCCAAGGTCCTGCTCGGTCTCGGCAAGGGCAAAACCCAAATAGACAAACGCGAGGACCTCAAACGCAAGGAAGCCGACCGCGAAACCCGCCGCGCTCTCGCCGATGCCCGACGCCACCGCTAATTTTCACAGAAGGTAACAAAGACAACACCAGAGAAACCGATGGATGCTTCTTTGTTTGTTCTTTGTGAGTTTCGTTGTCTTTTGTTGGCATCCGTTTCTTAAACGTCGGCCTGTGGGCAGATTGGCACCCGGTTGTTGGACGCTCCCGCGTCAATCCACTTTGCCCGGTGTCCACACTCTGTGCTACGATGCCGGCGGTGAACCGGTTCACCCGATATGCGGCGATTCGTCTCGGCGTCATCCTACTCGCGCTGGCCACGCTGATGTGGTACATGGTCGGGCGGCCTGGTCGCGGGACCGCCATGATGACGCCACCCGTTATTTCTGCCGACGCGCTTCGCGCCCATGTCCGGGCGCTGGCCGGCGACATTGGCGAGCGCAATGTCTTTCACCCTGCCGCGCTGGCGCGCGCCGCCGATTACATCGAGCGGCAATGGCAGGCCCAAGGCTATGCGGTCAACCGTCAATCATACCTTGTGGACGGGGTCGCCTGCGCGAACATCGAGGTCGCCCGTTCCGGCGCCGGCGAGACGGTGATTGTTGGCGCCCATTATGATTCCGTGTACGGCTCGCCGGGCGCCAACGACAACGCCAGCGCGGTAGCCGTCCTGCTCGAACTGTCGCGGTTTTTCGGTGGTGGTGCGTCGGGTGTTTCGGTTGCCCGACCGATCCGGTTTGTGGCGTTTGCCAACGAGGAACCGCCGTTTTTCAAGACGCCGCAGCAGGGCAGTCGCGTGTATGCGCGGGCCTGTCGGGAGCGGGGCGAGCGGATTTGGGTAATGATCTCGCTGGAGACGATGGGATGTTTCCGCGAGGAGACGGGCAGCCAGCGGTATCCGTTTCCGTTCGGCCTGTTTTATCCCCGGCGTGGCAATTTCATTGCGTTTGTGTCGAACCTGCGGTCGCGCGGATTGATGCGCGAGGCGGTGGCGGCGTTTCGAGCGCACACGGATTTCCCGGTGGAATGTTGTGCGACGTTTGCGTGCGTGCCGGGGGTGGACTGGAGCGATCACGGTTCGTTCTGGCAGGAAGGTTATCGGGCGTTCATGGTTACCGACACCGCGCCGTACCGCTATCCGCACTATCATGAGGGAAGCGATACGCCGGACAAGGTCAACTACGACGCGTTGGCGCGGGTCACGTCGGGCTTGTGCGGCGCGGTGGCGCGGTTGGCATCGGAATAAACTGCCTTGCACAAACCGGGGGTTTGTTGCATAAACGCAAACTGCGATGACCGTGCATTTTCAATTTTAATTTTGTAACGGAAAGAGTTGCCGATGAAAATTCTTGTGCTGAATTGTGGTTCTTCTTCGATCAAGTTTCAGGTTCGCGATGCTCGTGAGGAGAAGCTTCTCTGTAAAGGGCTGATTGAACGCATTGGCGAGGAAGAGGGCGCCATTTCGGTGAGCGCCAATGACAAAAAGTTGGCCAGCAAGGAGGTTCTGCCCAATCACGCTGTCGCGCTCGACCGAATGATTCATCTGCTGACCAGTCCCAAGCTGGGGGTGCTGGGAAGCCTTTCGGATATCGCCGCCGTCGGCCACCGTGTCGTTCACGGCGGCGAGGCGTATTCGGATTCGGTATTGATTGACGAGAAGGCGATCGAAACGATTGACAAACTCAGCGAACTGGCACCGTTGCACAATCCGCCGAACCTCAAGGGTATCCTCGCCTGCCGCCAGGTGTTGTCGGGGGTGCCGCAGGTGGCCGTGTTTGACACCGCGTTTCATCAGACAATGCCGCCGGTGGCGTACATGTATGCGTTGCCCCGGCCGTTGTACGAGAAATACCGGATCCGCCGTTACGGGTTCCACGGCACCAGTCACCGTTATGTGCACGGTCGCGCACGGTCCCTCGCCGGGCTGGACGGTAAACCGAGCAAAATCATCACCGCCCACCTCGGCAACGGCTGCTCCATCACCGCTGTTAAAGACGGCAAGGTGGTGGACACCTCGATGGGGTTCACCCCGCTGGAAGGTCTTGTGATGGGCACCCGCTGCGGGGATGTGGATCCCTCCCTGCCGCTGCTGCTGCTCGAACGCGGGTTCTCGGCCAAAGAGGTCAACAATCTCCTCCAAAAACAGTCCGGCCTCCTCGGACTCACAGGCGGCAAGTCCAATGACATGCGGTTCATCCTCGACAACTACGACAACCCCGACGAACCGTTTGCCCGGCTGGCGCTGGACGTGTTTTGTTATCGCCTCAAGAAGTACATCGGCGCCTATGCCGCCGTGTTGGGCGGCCTCGATGTTCTCGTCTTTACCGGTGGCATCGGCGAGAACGCGGTGCTTGTCCGGGCCAAGACCTGTGAGGGACTGGAATATCTGGGCATCGAGCTGGACCCGATCCGCAACCGGGAAGGTTCCCGCAAAGAAGCACTCATCACCACCGACACCTGTCGCGCCAAAGTTTTTGTCGTGCCTACCGACGAAGAACTCGTCATTGCCGAAGAAACGGTTCGCCTCGTCAGAGCGACGCTCTCTTCACAACCTCAATCCATCTGATCGCATCGAAAACATAGAAAGGATCGCCCATGAGTTTTGTTGAACAACTCCTCGAACAAGCCAGGAAATTGAACAAAAAAGTTGTCCTCCCCGAAACCGAGGACGCCCGCACCCTTCAAGCCGCCGCCACGCTCGTCAAAGAGAAAATCTGTCGTGTCGTTTTGGTGGGCGATCCGGACCAGGTCCGCGCTGATGCCCGCAAATGCGGCGCCGACATTTCCGGTTGTGAAATCCTCTCGCCACGGGACGAAACGCTTGCCGGACCGTTGGCCGAAAAACTCTACCAGTACCGCAAACAAAAGGGGCTCACGCTCGATCAAGCCCGCGAACTGATCAAAAACCCTCTCTACTTCGGCACCATGCTACAGAAGGAAGGCATGGTGGACGGCTATGTGGCCGGCGCCACCCACACCACCGCCGACAACCTTCGTCCCGCCCTCCAGATCATCAAGGCCAAACCCGGCCTGAAAACGGTTTCCACCTGCATGATCATGGTCCACCCCAACCCGAAGTTTGGCGAGAACGGCGTCATGATTTTCGCCGACTGCGGCATGGTGGAGATGCCCACCGCCGAACAACTCGCCGACATCGCCATCGCCTCGGCGCAGACCTGGCGGCAACTGGTTGGCACCGAGCCGCGTGTCGCCATGCTCTCCTACTCGACCAAAGGCTCCGCCAATTCGTCCGACACCCAGAAAGTCCTCAAAGCCACCGAACTGGTGAAACAGGCGGCGCCGGGGCTGTGTGTGGACGGTGAAATGCAGTTTGACGCGGCGTTGTTGCCCAGCGTCGGCGAGCGCAAAGCCAAAGGTTCTCCGGTGGCCGGTCGGGCCAATGTGTTCGTCTTTCCCGACCTGGACGCCGGCAACATCGGCTACAAGATTGCCGAACGGCTCGGCGGCGCTCAGGCGCTCGGTCCGTTGGTTCAGGGCATGGCCAAGCCCGCTCACGATCTGTCGCGCGGTTGTTCGGCCGACGACATTGTGAAGGTAGCCGCCATCTCCGCCATCATGGCCGAGTAAAGCGCCAAACGCGGGGAAGGGTTGACTATGGGGCAGGGTTTGGGATTATTCTGAGGTGCGATGCTGATCGTCCTGCTGCTGGTCACGGTTCTGCTGTTGTTGTTGAACGCCTTTTTCGTATTGGCGGAGTTTGCCAGCGTGAAGGTCCGTCCCACGCGCGTGGAAGAACTGGTGGACAAGGGTAATCTTCGCGCCAAGGTCTTGCAACAGATTCAACAGCACCTGGATGAGTATCTCTCGGTCTGTCAGGTCGGCATCACCTTTGCCAGCATCGGTCTCGGTTTTGCCGGGAAACCGGTCTTTGAGCAAATGGTGGCGGCTCCCTTGAAATGGCTGGGGATCGGCTCGGCACAGGCGCAGGAAGCGGTAGCCGTGATGGTGGCTTATCTGTTGGTGTCGTTTCTGCACATTCTGCTGGGGGAACTGGTGCCGAAATCCGTGGCCATTCGTCGCCCGGAAGCGTGTGGGCTGTGGATAGCGGTGCCGCTGCGGATTTCGCATTTTATTTTCTTCGTGCCGCTCTGGATTCTGAACACCAGCGCCAACCTGGTGTTGCGCCTGTTACGGCTGTCCACGCCGATGAAAGACCCTGCCCACACGGAAAATGAGATCCGGATCATCATCGAGCGCTCGCAAACCAGCGGGTTGATTCCGTTTCGGCGGTTGATGCTGATGGAAAACGTCTTTGACCTCGGCGGGTTGAAGGTGCGGGACGCGATGAAGTCGCCCAAGGCAGTGAAGGTGTTGCGGCGCGACGCGCCGTGGGCCGAGAACCTGGCGGTGATCAAGGAATCAAAGTTTTCCCGTTATCCGGTGATGGTGGATGGACAGGAGCTGCCGGTGGGGATGATTCATGTGAAGGACCTGTTGCTGCAGGAACCGCACAAACAAGCCGCTCCGGACCTCGGTCAGATTTTGCGGCCTTTTTTGAAGGTTACCGAAGACATGCCGCTGGAGAGCCTGTTGTCGGAGCTGCAACATCGCCGCCGGCAGGTGGCCATCGTGGTGGACCGCAAGGGACAATGGGCCGGGTTCATCACGTTGGAGGATGTAATTGAGGAGATCATCGGCTCGGTCGAGGACGAGTTTGAGAAGGAACCGCCGTTGTTTCTGGGCGACACGTTGAGTCCGGGGCGTGTCGTGCTGGAGGTGCGGGCCGAAAACATTTTCGATGCGATCCGTCGAATTTTGGAGCGGGTGGATGCCGCCGAGCTGCCGTTGCCGCGCCAGACCATTGAGCGGGCCGTAATCGAGCGGGAAAAGGAGATCAGCACCTATCTCGGCCACGGGGTGGCTGTGCCGCACGCGCGGTTCGAGGGGCTGGATCGCCCGGTAACGCTGTTCGCGCAGTGCCCGGAGGGAATCCCGGTGGCGGGGTCCGGCGAACGTATTCAGATCATTTTTATGCTGTTGACGCCGTTGTCGGCTCCGCAATGGCAGGTTCGTTTACTGGCCCGCATCTGCGGGGTGATGCAAAACGAGTACGTGGTGGAACGCCTCCGCGACACGCGGGATGCTGGTCAACTGCTTGAAATCATTCGGGCGGCTGATCCGGGCACCATTGGCTGACCGATGAACGCGCGCGGACAACCCGATGATGTCGGGGAAAGAGGATGCCCATGCGGTTTCGTTTGCTGACCTACAACGTGCATGGTTGCCGGGGTACCGACCGGCATGTGTCGCCGGGGCGCATTGCCGAGGTGATTGAGGCGACGGGCGCTGATGTGGTCGCCCTGCAGGAGGTGGATTACAATCGCAAACGCTCCGGTTACGAGGATCAAGCCGAGATCATTGCCTCACAGCTTTCCATGGATTTTCATTTTCATCCCGCCTGGACGCTGGCCGAGGAGAAACTCGGTGACGCGGTGCTTTCCCGTTTGCCGATGCGGCTGATGCACGCGGGCGCGCTCCCCTCGCAATCGCGCTGGAGCAAGGAGCGGCGTGGCGCATTATGGGTGCAGATCGAGAGCGGGTCCCGCCATGTACATCTGATCAACACACATCTCGGCCTGAACCAGCGCGACCGGATGGCGCAGACCGAGGCGTTGTTCGGCCCGCAATGGCTTGGCCATGCGCGTTGCGGTCCGCCGCTGGTGCTTTGTGGCGATTTCAACGCGCTGCCCGGCTCGCGGGTTCACCGTCGCGTGCTCGAGCATCTGCGCGATGTGCACGCCTGTCTGCTGGCGCGGCGCCCACGGCGAACGTTTCCGACCCGTTATCCGCTGGCAAGCATTGACCATGTTTTTTTGAGCGCGGAGTTTCAGGTCCATCATGTGGAGGTCGTGCGCACGCCGCTGACGCGGGTTGCTTCCGATCATTATCCGTTGTTGGTGGAACTGGGCCTGGGAGAATGATTCCCGTTGGCCGTTTGCGGTAACGTTGTCCAGCAACATTGAACCAGCGTTCCGCCGCTCGAAACCTTCTTGATCGCAAACGCGGCCCCAATGGCAGCGGCGCGGTACTGCATGATTTGCAATCCCAACCCCGTTCCGCGTTCTTCCACCGGCGGCAACCCCTTGCCATCGTCCTTGACCGAGAGGCACACATGGTCTTTGACTATTTCAAGCCGTATTTCGATCTGTTTTGGTTGGCCATGTCGAACGGCGTTGTTGACGGCTTCCTGGGCAATCCGATAGAGGTTGGTGGCCGCCATCTCGTCATGGAGGAGCACAGGACGGCGGCACACAAAACGACAGGAAATCTCAAAAAGGCTGGAGGTGCTGTCGGCCAGTTCTTTCAGGGCCATCATCAGGCCTTCCGGGTCCTGGCGAACTGGATGCAGGCCGCGGGCGACTTTGCGGATGTCTTCCACGAGTTTTTCCAGCTCGTTGCTGATGCGTTTGGCCTGCGGCGCGGCGGCGGATCGGCGGGCAGCCAGTTGCTCGCTGAGCAGCCAGCTCACGAATTTCAATCCGACCACCTGTTGGCCAATGCTGTCGTGCAGGTCCTGGCCGATGCGGCGTTGTTCGCGCTCGCTAATCTCAAGAATCTGGCGCTCGAGTTTCTGCCGTTTCTCGATTTCCTTCTGTAACGCTTCGTTGGCGGCGGCCAGTTCGAGGGTGCGTTCGCGCACGCGTCGTTCCAGTTCTTCCTCGGCGCGTTTCTGATCCTCGATGTCGGCTGCGCTGCCAAACCAGCCGATGATTTCTCCGTCGCCATTGCGCACCGGCAATGCCCGGGCCAGGTGCCACCGATAGGCTCCATCCGATGCCCGACGCAACCGGTACTCGGTTTGGTACACCTCGCCGCCCGCCACATCGTTTTGAACCCTTTGCAGGACGCGAGCGCGGTCATCGGGATGCAACGCACGCATCCAGCCGTTTCCGCGCGCTTCTTCGGGGGTTTGCCCCGTGTACTCGTACCAACGACGATTACAATCAATCGTTCCCCCCGAGGCGTCGCACCGCCACGCAAGGTGCGGAACGGCCTCGGCCATCTGGCGGTATCGTTCTTCGCTCTGCCGCAGTGCTTCCTCGGCGCGGCAGCGGACCTGGGCACCGATGAGGATTTCGCCCACCGTGCGCAACAGGCGGATGTCTTCATCGGGCCAGCAGCGGGCGGTGCGAACAGCGTCGCAACCGATCAGTCCGGTCAGTTTTCCGCCGTGACGGATGGGCACCAGAATGACGGATTGAACCTGTCCTTGTTCCAGGAGACGCCGCACCTCGGCTGCTTCCGAGGGAAGATCGGCCGTTTGGGTGATTTGCAGCGGTTCGCCGTCGCTCAACTGTTTCAGCAACCAGGGGAAGGATGCGACGGGGACATTTTGAAACTCCGCAATCTGTGCCCGGATGCCCGGCGCACACCACTCGTGGGTGTTGTGAGCGAGGGCCAGATCGGAGGTCACACTAAACAAATAACAGCGGTCGGCCTGCATCAGGCGTCCGAGATCAGCCAGCGCGTTATGGATAACAGTGTTTACTTCCGCCGATGACGCATTCACGAGGCGGCTGGAGATGTCGGCCAGCAATCGTTCGAGGGCTAGACGATACTGAAGGGAACGCTCGGCCTGTTTACGTTCGCGAATGTCAATGCCGATGCCGATCTGGGTGTTGTCGGAGAGGCGAACATTGGCCCACAGACAGTCCACGCGAGTGCCATCTTTGGCGGTGGTAACGATGTCACGCCAGCCGGGCGCCAGCGAGGCCATGTAGTCGGCGACCATTTGACGGTATTGGGGGTCGGGATAGACTTTGGCCATGAAATCGCCCCCGGCGGCGTCTGCCTCGGTCCAGCCGAAGACGCGACGAAAGTGTTCGTTGAACTGGAACTGTTGCTGTTGGGGGTCGTACTGGACGACAAACACGGGGATCGTGTCAAGAATACGCCGCAGCAGTTCCCTTTCCCGGAACAGGGCTTTCTCGGTTCGTTTACGCTCCGTGATATCGCGCCAAACGGCAATCAGGACCGGTTTGCCTTGCAGATGGATCACGTTGGCGCGAACCTCGATATCGAAGATGGCACCGTTTTTGGCACGGTGTTTTGTCTCGAAAACATCGCCGCCGCGCGCCACGATCTCGGCAAGATGTTCTCGGATCTGTTCGACAGACTCGGCTGCTTCAACGTCGGCAAGCGTCAATTGGGCGAACTCTTCCCGTGTGTAGCCGAGGCGATGACAAGCCTGATCGTTGCAGTCCAGGAAATGCAGTGTTTGCAGGTCGAACAGGACAATCGCGTCCGCCGCATTCTCGAACAACGTGTGATAGCGCGACTCGGATTCGCGCAGCGTTGTTTCCAGTCGTCGGCGCTCGGTGACATCGCGAGAGTTCAAGATGATACCATTGACGGCGGGATCGGCCAGCAAATTGGTGCCCAGGGTCTCCAGCCAGCGCCATGTGCCGTCCCTGGCGCCCACACGCAGTTCAATGACACGGGTTTCGCCGGGCTTTTTGACAAGCTCCGCAAAGAGCGACCGGGCCGCCGCCACGTCGTCGGGATGGACCAGGTCAAAAACACTGCGCCCCTGCCACTCACCCGCGGCATACCCCAGAAGGCGACCGAGGTTGAGACTTTCGTAGATGATCCGGCCCGTAGCATCCACAATGGTGAGCAGCTCGGATACCTTTTCCGTCAACGCGCAGAATCGTCGTTCGTTTTTCGCAAGCGCCTCCATACTCTCTGCCGGTAATGGCATAGATAACCCGTCTCTGTCACAAATGCAGCCCTCTGTTTTGAAGTCAATCCCTATTCTTCGCCTCCGTCAAGGCAATTTACCGGGTTGGGAACTGCGTGGCCTTGCCGCGCCACAGCAGCTTGGCAAAGCTGTGATACCCTGCGTTTGTCCCCGCTCTCGCACCACGCGCACCGACTCTACCAGCGACGTCACTAGGGTACGCTCCCGCCAGCGAATACGATCCGCGTGTGCTGCCAACCAAAAGTGGCGGCTGCCTGCCGGTAGAGTTGCTGACCGGCGCGGAAGGTTTCGGCAACGATGGCTTGTTTCGGTTGCCTGACATCTGTGAAGCGGCCCTCTACGCTCAGCACAAGGACGCGGCAACGGTGATGGTCTCCGATATAACGGCTCAACTCCTTTTTGGATTGGTTGGGGTTTGCGCCTTTCTGTTTACCGTCTCTCCTCCATCTGACAACCTTCTACCGCTAGTGAATTCTTGTTAAAAAACGGTTGACAGGCGTGTATTTACCATGTATTTACATTGTGCGGACGGAGGATATGGAGTTTGATTGGTCAGAGCCGCCATTTGAAATGGATGGAGCGCCCACGATTCGAGAGATTGAAGAATCGTTGGAAGACCCTTACGGTATTCGACTTTTACCCGATTCGCCGCGGTTTGCGGTGGAATCCCGAACCTTTTGTTTGGGTAAGACCCTTGATGGGAAAGGGATATTCAGTGTGTTTCGTTCGGACGGGAAACGGATTCGAGTCATTGCAGCGCGGGAGATGACCGAGGAAGAGAACTATTTCTACGAGAGGAAAATATCGGAATGGATCTCGTGATGAAATGGGAAGATGTGCCGGTCTTTGAGAGCGAGCAGGACGAGGCGCGTTTTTGGATGGGGCATCGTTTGGATGCGAAGTTGATGCAGCAATCGGTGATTGGCGCCGATCAGAGCGAGTCCACAACAATCACTTTGCGGATTGACCCGCGGATGTTGGCGCGTGTCAAACGGCTGGCGCGGTCGCGCTACCTGAACTATCAAAGCATGATGAAACAATGGCTCAGCGAACGACTGGAAGCTGAGCTTCAACAGCGAGGAAACCGATGAAGACAATCCTACAACATCGCGACAAACAGGCGTTTACCCTGATTGAACTGATGGTGGTCATTCTGGTGATCGCCATTCTGGCGGGCATCCTGTTTGCTGGCGTCAGCGGCGCCATCAAACGCGCCAAACGCCTCCAAGCACAGGCGACGGTGACGGCTTTGGCCGCCGCGTTTCGTCAGTATTACACCGAGTATGGCCGATGGCCGACCACTTCCACTGGCAATCTCAAGGTGGACACCAACATGGTGGACATGTTGACCGGCAACAATAACCCCACCTACCCGAACACGAAACGGATCGTGTTCATGGAAATCAGCGCCAACCAAACGACCTCTTCTGGATTGTCAACTCCCTGGGTTTCGTCTTCGGGCGTCAACGACAACCACAAATTCTATTGGTGCAAATTCGACGTGAACAATCAGGGGTATGTGGACAGCGCGGGCTATCCCAACCCGACGCGGGTGAACATGGGGGTGGCGGTCTGGACGACAGAACCGTTCCCTGATCGCATTGTTTCAAGCTGGTGATCCGATGAAAACGAGACAAACAGCCGCTTTTTCGATGGTGGAGTTGCTCTGGGTGATGACCATCATCGCCGTTCTTGCCGCCGGGGTGTTGTCAGGATTGGCGGCGGCCCGGCGCGGGTTCATGCGCACCAAGGCAGAGGCACAGACCAAGCAGGTGGCCAACGCGTTTATTGCCTACTACAACACCTATGGCCGATGGCCCGGCCCGTCGGGTGTTTACCAAGGACAGGTGGACTGGGATCATCTTCAACCCCTGATTATCCCAGACCAGAATCCGAAGCGGATTCTTTTCATGGAAATGAAGCTGGACAAGAGCACCACCAACCAGATGCGACAATTGATTGATCCGTGGGGGAACGTGTACCAGTTCCGTGTCGCGACGGGAGGTGTCAACCAAAACGTGTCGCCCGACCCTTTTACCGGCAGCGGCTCGCTCAACGTTTCCGTGGCCATTTGGTCGGCCGGAGCGGACAAACAGGCCGACACATCGGGCTACAGCGGCGTCAACGCCGATAATCCCAAGAACTGGTGACATCATGAAGTCTGACGCAAACAAAGCGTTCACCCTGGTCGAAATGCTGGTGGTTATTGCCATGATGGCGATCATCATGAGCTTTGGCATCGTGATGTTTACTGGTGCCCTCAAAAGCAGCGCCATCGCTTCCGCCTCGCAACAAACCTACACCGCGTTGACCCTGGCCCGTCAATATGCCATTACGCAGCGCGCTTATTTCGGGGTGATGATTTCCAACTACAACGCCTACGCCATTGTCTCCAACATGGCCAGCCCGCAGATTGTCGGGCGCATCGAGTATCTGCCGACGGGCGCGACTTTCACCAACATTGATGTTGGGGTGGGCGCGCCGCTTCCCGTTCCCACTTCCGATCGCGTGTACGTCTGGTTTCGGCCCTCCGGGGCCGCGTTGCAGGATTATCGTCTGAACATTACCGACGGACAGAGTGTGAACAACTACTCCAGTATTTCGGTAAACCAAGTGTTGGGCGCTATCAGGACTCAGAAACCACAATGAAGACACGTAATTCTCTTTTGCGATCGTCTGCCGCCGGCTTCACGCTGGTGGAAGTCACTATTGCCCTGGCCGTGGTGCTGATCGGTCTGTTGGCCGTGCTCGGCATGGTCGCCAACGGCCTGCGCTCCAGCCGTAGCGCCACCGAAAACTGTGTGCCCGCCATGATTGCCCAGGACATCCTCAACCAGATCAAGGCCACCTACACCAGTTACGCCGCCGGACAACCGCTCACCACGAAACCGAATCCCGAAACCTTGCACTACGACATTGAAGGCGCGCCCACCAATGTGCCCGCTTATTATCAAACAGTCATTTCCTACACCACCGTGCCCGGCCTGACTGCATCGGCCAACCCCAACATTACCCGCGTCATAATCGAGGTGTATTGGCCCACTGCTGCCGCGCCCAACTTCCCGAACACCAACGTCTTCATCAGCCAAGTGACCAAACTATGGTGAACGACATGAACACTGCCCATTCCCAATCCCAAAACGCCGGGTTCACCCTGTTGGAACTGCTCACGGCAGCGGCCATCGCGTCGCTTCTGATCGTCATGTTGCTCAGCGTCTTCGGCCAAGCCAGCAAAGCCTGGACCAGCGGCGAAGACCAGGTTGAGCTTTACCAGAGCGGCCGCGCTGTCCTCGACCTTATGGCGCGCGATCTTTCGCAAACACGCGTGCAGATGCCCAATTACCCGTTCAATGGCGCCGCCACGGGCGTGACATTCTACGCGGCGGTGAGCGACCCGCCCGTGTTAAGCGACCTCGACCGGGTTCAATACTCCTGGAGCGCAGCCAATGGGACTCTTACCCGCACCAACACGCCTCTTGGCGGCACGCCGTCCGGCGCCTCGTTGATCACCAGTAACCTGGTCAGTTTTCGCCTTCGTTACTGGGCCAACAACGCCTCACATACCCTCACCAACTCGCTCACCTACAACACCACTACCGTCAACTCCAACGCGCCTGCCGCCGTCGAAGTTACCCTCGGCCTGCTCAGTTCGCGTGCCGCTGCCGCTTACTGGCCGGCCAGCGCTTCGACCCGCATGAACATCACCAGCGCCAACCTCCGTGTGTTCACGGAAATGATTTACCTGCCCAACAGCCAACCATGAAAACGCCCACGCCATCCATCGCGGGACAAGCTTCCTGCTTGTCCACCCGAAACAACGGGCAATCCGGAGAGTTGTCCCAAGCCATTGTGTCCGCGCCACGCAATCACGTTCATTGCCCGCACCGCTCCGAAAACGGCATTGTGCTGGTCATGACGCTCGCTCTGCTGGCTGTCGCCACCCTTCTGGTGGTGGCATTTGCCATTGTGATGCGCGTCGAAAACATCGCCAGCGCCAACTACCGTTATGCCCTCCAAGCCCGACAACAGGCCGAGGCCGGGCTTGCCGAAGCGATGGTGAAACTTCACGCCTGCACGCCGGAAATCAATTCCAACCAGTACTACGTCACCATGCCGGGACGCGCGCTGGTGTATCCCGCCTCCTTGGGCACCGGGCTGACAAATCTCTACTCCACGGGCACCGGCGGCCTTACCAACATGAATGTGGATGGCGACATTGCGCCCGTCGCCTACAGCGGCGCCATCACCTCGCAATGGGTCATCGTGACCAACCGACAGGGGTGGGTAGTGGGCCGATACTGTTACTGGGTGGACGACGAAGCCACCAAAATCAACATCAACGAGGCCAACCAACGCATCATCCCGCTCAGCCCGGTTACCGCTCTGATCACTCCCAGAGAGATTGACCTCAGGGCCATCCCCGGCATCGTCGACCCCGCGTCGTTGTCCTCGACCTACAAACCGTATCCGACCACTCGTTCCTGGGCAATGTCGTTCCCATCCCCGGCCTTACTGCCCATCTGTTCCAATTACATCTTCAACCTCACCGCCTACAGCGCCGATACCAAACTCACGCCCTGGGGTGAACCTTGTTTGAACCTCAACAACTACACCAACACGCCCGTTGCCGACAGGGTCGCGCTGGTACGGCGTATTGCCGACGAATATCTCGACAGCCCGCATTGGATCAAATGGTTCCGGTCCCCCTCCCACACCTTCTCCAATCGCTACGGCAACTCCCTCCAAATCGCCGCCAACATTGTGGATTACATCACGCCGGTTACCGATCCGCCAACCCACCCGCCCACCAGCGCCTCCGATTACAGTCCGTCCGAGTTCATCGGCCTCAAACCCACCCCCTACCTCAACGAAATCATCATCACCAACACCGTCACCACCACCGCCGGCACAGGAACACCCAAAACCAATGTGACCACATTCACCAGCATTGCCACCATCGAGTTGTGGCAAATGTATCCCGTGGCCGGCATTTCCGGCAACGCGGTAATCCTGCGCAACCTCCCCACCCTCAATGTCAACAACACTCCCATTACTCCCGCCAACACCATCGTCACCTGCGTGTCGGTTCCCGCCAACACCTTCAATCTCCGAACCACCACGCTTCGCGCCAACTACCAGGTCACATGGATCGAAGGGAACCCGCCAAAGTTTGGAATGGAATGGGGTTCGGGACAGACTGACGGCGTCGTCACCGGTGTGTACATCAGAACCACTCCGACGCCGGTCGCCCGCATTGATTACGCGCTGATCCCGATGAGAGGGTTTTCCCCCCTGCCCGTTCCCGATTCGGGCACAACCAACATCGTCCTAGCCTCCGCTTGCAACGATCCCCGTCTCAAACCTGTCAGCACCAACTGGGTGGTGGTCGCTCCCGGCAACACCGGGCTGGCGCCCACACCGGGCGGCCTCAACAATGGCGTCTTCAACCCCGCCGTCACCGGCGGCGACGGTGATACCTCCTGCCACCAGATTTCCTTCAAAGGCCGCATAGACAGCCTCGGCGAACTCGGTTACATCCACACCGGACAGCCATGGCGCACTCTGCGGCTCGGCCCCCAACAGCCGACTGCCGACATGATGGCAGGGAAAATCCCCGACTGGGCCGTGTTGGACATGTTTACCGTAACCAACGAACCCGTCGCCGGACGCATCAACATCAACAACCAGATATTCCACCTCGGCGGCGTTTCCACCAACGCAAGCGCGATGCGCCGCGACATCGCATTGCGTGCCCTCTATCAACTGGCGCCCTTCGCCGCTTGGGCCAACATCCAGAATCGCCAGGTCGGCAGCTACAAAGTCCCCACACCACCGCCCAACTGGTACTCCTTCCAGGACAGCGCCCGCAATCCAATCTGCTACGCCATGATCGGCCAAATCTGCGAAGTCCAGGGCGTTGCCACCATTGGCAGCACAAAAGCCGAACGTGAAGCCGTTATCCGCGGCATTGCCAACCTCATTACCACCCGTTCCGACACTTTTACCGTCTGGGTCTGGGGCCAGAGCATCTGGGACATCAACAAGAACGGCGCATTCAACGCCGGTACCGATCAAATCCTCAGCGACGCCCGTCTCCAAGCCGTTGTCCAGCGCAGCACCAACAACAACTGGCGCATCATCTACCAACGTTGGATCACCCCATGACCCCGTCGCCGCGCGTCTGCCTGCGGCAATGAGCACATGGCCAGCCCGACATCCAAATCCGACGGACTCACCCCGATGATGCAGCAGTACCGCCGCGTCAAACACCAGATCCCTCCCGACGCGCTTCTGTTATTCCGACTCGGTGATTTCTACGAAATGTTCTTCGACGACGCCAAAACCGTCGCTCACCTCCTCAACCTCACCCTGACCGCCCGCAACGGCGTCCCCATGTGCGGCATTCCCCATCATGCCGCCGAATCCTACATCGGCAAACTCCTCAAACACGGACGCAAAGTCGCCATCTGCGACCAACTCGAAGAAGCACGCCCCGGGAAACTCGTCAACCGCGACATCACCCAGATCCTCAGCCCCGGCGCCCACTTCGACGGCCATCTCCTCGACGCCAGCCGCAACAACTTCCTCGCCGCCATCTGTTTCGACGCCCACCGCTACGGCCTTGCCCTCGTGGACCTCACCACCGGCGACTTCAAAGTCACCGAACTCGATTCCCCCGAACAACTCGCCACCGAACTCGCCCGCGTCCGCCCCGCCGAAATCATCGCCCCCACCGAAGAACTGGAAACTCTCAAATTTCAAATCTCAAATCTCCCACTCACCCCCCACGACGGCTGGGCCTTTGAACGCGAGACCGCTTTCTACACGCTGCGCGACCACTTCAAAACACAGTCGCTCGACGGCTTCGGCGCCGCCGACCTCACCGTCGGCATCGGCGCCGCCGGCGCCGCCCTCCACTACCTCCACCAATCCCTCCGCCGCAACACCAGCCATATCCACCGCCTCACCGTCTATCACATCGGCGACTTCATGACGCTCGACGCCGTTACCCAACGAAACCTCGAACTGCTCGAATCCCCCCGCAATGACCGCCGCCACACACTCGTCGGAGCCCTCGACCGCACCCTCACTCCCATGGGCGCCCGCCTGCTCCGCGAATGGATCACTCACCCCCTCAAAGATGTCGCCGCCATTCGCGCCCGCCAAAGCGTCGTCGCCGCCTTCGTGGATGCCCCCCACATGCTGGCCGAATTCCGCGATCAACTCCGCGGCGTCCGCGACATGGAACGCCTCCTTGCCCGCCTCACCACCGGCAGCGGCAACGCCCGCGACCTCGTCGCGCTCAAAGAATCCCTCGCCGCACTGCCGGGCCTGAAAACCCTCCTCCATCACGCGCCCACACACGACAACACCCCGGTCACCGCCACTGAGGACTCCGCCTCCAACCATCTGCTGTCCTCCCTCGCCTCCCAAATCACCGAACAACCCGACCTCGTTACCCTCATCGCTCGCGCCGTCGAAGACGCTCCGCCGCTCGCCCTCAAAGACGGCGGCCTCATCAAACCCGGCTACAACGCCGAACTGGACGAACTCCGACGCGCCTCTCGCGAAGGCAAAGAATGGATCGCCGCCCTCCAACAACGCGAAATCGAACGCACCGGCATCCCCTCCCTCAAAGTCCGTTACAACCAGGTCTTCGGCTATTACATCGAAATCACCAAAGCCAACCTCGCCAAAACACCCCCCGATTACACCCGCAAACAAACCATCGCCAACGGCGAACGATTCACCACGCCCGAACTGAAAGAAATGGAATCCAAAATCCTCGGCGCCGACGAAAAAGCCCGGGCGCTCGAATACGAACTCTTTCAGCAACTCCGTGCCGCTGTCGCCGCCTGTTCCCAACCCATCCAACAAACCGCTGCCGCCCTCGCCCAACTCGACGTCCTCGCCGGCTTTGCCGAACTGGCTCGCCACCACAACTACTGCCGCCCCCTCATCAACGACGGCGACCTCATCGAAATTACCGACGGACGCCACCCCGTCCTCGAACAAACCCTCATCGAAGAACGATTTGTCCCCAACGACGTCCGACTCGACAACCGCGACCACCAGATTCTCATCATCACCGGCCCCAATATGGCCGGCAAAAGCACCTACATCCGCCAGGTCGCCCTCCTGGTCCTGATGGCGCAAACCGGCTCATTCATCCCCGCCGCCAAAGCCACCATCGGCCTGGTGGACCGCATTTTCACACGCATCGGCGCCACCGATGACCTCGCCCGCGGCCAGAGCACCTTCCTTGTGGAAATGAACGAAACCGCCAACATCCTCCACAACGCCACGGCCCGCAGCCTCATCATCCTCGACGAAATCGGCCGCGGCACCAGCACCTTCGACGGCCTCAGCATCGCCTGGTCGGTCGTCGAATACCTCCACCATCACATCGGCGCCAAAACCCTTTTTGCCACCCATTACCATGAACTGACCGAACTGGCCGCCACTCTCCCTCGCGTCAAAAACTTCAATGTCGCCGTCCGCGAATGGCATGACCAGGTCATCTTCCTCCACAAAATCCTCCCCGGCGGCACCGACAAAAGCTACGGCATCCAGGTCGCCCGTCTCGCCGGCCTGCCCAAAGAAGTGATCCAACGGGCCAAAGAGGTTCTCAACAACCTCGAAGAAGCCGAACTTTCCGCCGAGGGCAAACCCAAACTCGCCAAAACACGCCGCAAACCCGCTACCGGCAAACGCGCTTCCGCCGTTCACGAAATCCCCCAGATGTACCTTTTCGGCGAGAAAAAAGCCTAGCCCGGACACGCTGCCGACTTGCCGTTCGCCCCTTCGCCGTGTACCAGCCCGGTTTCGACATCCCGTATCCGGAATGGCTTGCTGCCGCTGCAGGATAGCGTCCCAACCACTTCCCAATCCGCCGTTCCACCATCTCGCCCCTCACTGACCGGTTGCTTCTGCAACCGCGTTCCAACATTGCCCACTCCACTCGCACCCGCTCGATCTGCCGCTCCAACACCACTCATCATCTGCGGTCGCCAATTCAACAGGGCGATTGCCAAAAAACTTGGTATCTTGCCCGACTCCTTTTGTGCCAGCGGTGGCACCCCGCGCAAGGACGACTTATGTCGGCGTGCCGCTTGGAAAAAACCAGTTCAATGCCGACTTGGTGGCGGCCAGTTCCGACTCAGGGGATTTTCTTGGCGGTTTCACCGCTCGACAAAGTGTCGCGCCGACGCGCGGTAGCGAGTTGAACGTTCAGTTCGCAGTTCCGTAAGTAACGCACCTATACTTGCCGATGCTGCTCACACCTGAATCATCAGCGTGAAGGGGAGATGTTCATTTTTGGGTGGATGTGTTGGGAGGGGGCCGGTCAAAGAAGGGTATGAGCAAACATGATTCGCTGCATCCCACCCGGTGTGTGATCGAGTTTCGTCCGTCTCCTCAGGCGACACCCCACGGCGGACAATTGGCCGTGGTCGCGGGAGCTAAGTCCGACAAGAGGCCGAGGGCATGGGCGGCAATTGCCGACGTGGGCGTGGAGTGCGGTGGAGAAGCAGCGATGACGCGATGGGAGTGATCAGGAGTGCAGTGTGCGTGGTTTCGGTATCAGCCCGACGGCTGCGCGATGCCGCAAACGTTCTCAGTGCTGCAGCATCGGGCGGAGGGTGAATGGTTGTGGCAGCATGCGTTTCTGACGCGCAAAGATCGGGCGGACGAAGCGCAACGGGCGTTTGAGCGGCATCGGCTCAAGGGAGATTGGGAGCGGCGATTGAGCGATTTTCAACTGCATCATCCGCCGTGTCAGCGGTTGACGGCTAATCCATGTTCCTATGCGTTGGCGACGCTGGCCTACGATGTGTTGCAAACGTTGAAGCGGTTGGGACTTAGCCGAGAGCGAAGCGCCGAAACGAGTACGCACACTGATTCATCATCTGCTGTTGATACCGGTGGAGATCGGGCGACATACGCGGCGGATCAAGGCGAGTCTGTATGTGCCGTCGGGCCGGGTGGTGTGGGTTCTTGGCGGAGCTATTGCCGAAGCGGCGTCAATTGGGGGTAGTGGCCGGCAGTGGTTGAGAGGGTTTCTTCTGGGCCAATAACGTTTCGCACCCGGTAGTTCTGCGCCGGAGGTGTGAGGCATTACGTGGGTCTGCTGTTGGCCATCGAACAGGTCGTGGTCTTCGATCCGTCGTGTTCGCCTGCCGCGCCGAGGATTGTTCCAGCACTCTTGACCGCATCCCATCTCCATCCACCCTCACGCTAATGATTCAGGGAGAGAGAACGAGATTTGATGTTGACACTCAATCAAACAGTTACCTATAGGTAGCGTAGTTCTTTGAGCAGCTTCACAACTAATTGTGTAGATGATCCGAACGAGTGCCCCATCTGGAAATGGGGAGAATAGGGAAGCGGGTGTAAATCCCGCGCGGTTGCGCCGCTGTAACGAGTGACGAAACGCCACAATGCCACTGGTCCATCAGAACGGATTGGTAAGGCGGCGGAGTAGGATGACCTCGAAGCCAGAAGACCTGCTCGTTCCAACTCATCAAGTTCCGCGTCTCAAGACGCGGACAACGGTCGCGCCAACGACCGGATGAGGAAAACCGGAGCCGTTTTTCAAGCCTTCGTGTTTTCCTCTTGGGGAAAACATGGAGGCTTTTTGCTTTGTTGACCAAGGCCAAGCCTCCACGTTCGCAACGCGGACCGGCACTCCGCAACAATCGAGGAGGAACTGATATGATGCTTGAACAACTCAACGGCCAACTCCGGTTGGCTCAACTGGACCCGCTCCATGACCGGCAATTCTTCGTCCGCAAACGCGACGGGCGGATTGTTGCTTTTGACGAAACCCGGATTCTTCTCGCCATTGAAGCCGCCTTCCGGGCCGATGCTGGCCTCGATCCGTTGCAGCCATTGCCCGTCGAGCGACAAACGGCGGCGAGCCAGGTGACCGAGGCGGTGGTCACGGCGGTTCTTCAGCGCGCGGTCAAGGGCGAGACGCTGGAGATTGAAACGATTCAAGACCTCGTGGAGGCGCATCTCATGAAGGCGGGGTATCATCAGGTGGCCAAGCGTTACATTCTTTACCGCGAGGAACGTCGCAAGGCGCGTTTGTCCCGTGATCTGGGCGAACCGCTCGTGCCATCCGTCTCCTCCGTGGACGAGTATCTGAGCGCCTCGGACTGGCGCGTCAATGCCAATGCAAATCAGGGCTATTCGCTTGGCGGCTTGATCTTGAATATTGCCGGCAAGGTGACCGCCAACTATTGGCTGCATCACGTGTACGGCGGGGAAATCGAACGAGCACATCGCGAGGGTGATTTCCACATCCACGATCTGGATGTGTTGGCCGGTTACTGCGCCGGCTGGTCTTTGCGACAACTGCTCTGGGAAGGATTCAACGGAGTCCCCAACAAGGTCGAAGCCGGCCCGGCAAAGCATTTGCGTACCGCACTCGGCCAGATGGTCAACTTTCTCGGCACACTGCAAAACGAATGGGCGGGCGCGCAGGCGTTCAGTTCCGTGGATACCTATCTCGCGCCGTTTATCCGCAAGGACGGACTCGGTTACGAGGAGGTTCGCCAGTGCCTTCAGGAATTCATCTACAACCTGAACGTACCGTCGCGCTGGGGCACGCAGACGCCATTTACCAACCTAACCTTCGATTGGACCTGTCCCGCCGACCTGCGCGACCAGCGGCCCATCATCGGCGGCGCGGAGCTGTCGTTCCGCTACGGCGACTTACAGGCGGAGATGGACCTGTTCAACCGCGCCTTCATCGAGGTAATGACCACTGGCGACACCAAGGGACGACTGTTTACCTTTCCCATTCCAACCTACAACATCACGACAGATTTCGATTGGGATCATCCCAATACCGAGCCGTTGTTCGAGATGACAGCCAAATACGGGCTTCCGTATTTCCAAAACTTCATCAACTCCGGGTTGCAGCCCGGCATGGTGCGTTCGATGTGTTGTCGGTTGCAACTCGATCTGCGCGAACTGCTCAAACGGGGCAACGGACTCTTCGGCTCGGCGGAGCAGACCGGATCGGTGGGTGTCGTCACGATCAATTGTGCGCGGCTTGGTTACAAGTTCCGGGGTGATGAGCCGCGGCTGTTTGCGGAACTGGATCGTCTGTTGGGTCTGGCCAAACAGTGCCTCGAAATTAAGCGCCGGGTGGTCGAGGAACGGATGCGCTCCGGTCTCTACCCCTTTACGAAACGCTATCTGGGCACCCTGCGAAATCATTTCAGCACGATTGGCGTCAATGGCATCAATGAGTGCATCCGAAACTTCACCGCCGACCAGGAAAACATTACGACACCGGCGGGGATTGAATTCGGTCTCCGTTTGCTGGACCATATCCGCCGACGAATTGTTGTGTTTCAACAGGAGACGGGGCATCTCTACAACCTTGAGGCCACCCCCGCCGAAGGTACGACCTATCGGTTTGCGCGCGAAGATCGCAAGCGGTTCCCTGACATCCTGCAAGCGGGCACGCCCGATGCCCCGTACTACACCAATTCATCGCAATTGCCTGTGGGCTATACCGACGATCCGTTTGTCGCGATGAAACATCAGGAGCCATTTCAGCGCCTGTACACCGGCGGCACGGTCTTTCATTTGTACATGGGCGAACGTATTTCCAGCGCGCGGGCGTGCAAGGAACTCGTGCGCCGCACGCTCACCCGCTTTCGCATCCCGTACATCACGGTCACGCCAACGTTTTCCATCTGTCCGCAACACGGCTACCTGGCGGGCGAACACCGGTATTGCCCGAAATGCGAGCCGCAGCGCCAACCGTGTGAAATCTGGACCCGCGTGATGGGCTACTACCGGCCCGTGTCACAATTCAACCGGGGCAAACAAAGCGAGTATCAAGAACGGCGATTCTTCGCTGAACCGGCAGCGGCGGAGGCGCGGAAAGCGCTTGTTACCATGCCATGAATGCCACCACCGTCGTCACTGACTTTCCGTCTGAAATCCTTGAGGATGTGATTTCCGTGGCCGGTATTGTGCCGCTTACCACGGTGGATTTTCCCGACCGGTTGGCACTGGTGGTATTCACGCAAGGTTGTCCGTGGCGTTGTGGTTATTGCCACAATGCCAGATTGCGGCCCATCGGACAGCCGACTTCATGGCGTTGGCAACAGGTCTGTGACCTGCTGAACAAACGACACGGTTTTCTGGAGGCCGTTGTCTTCAGCGGTGGCGAACCCACATTACAATGCGGACTGGCCACCGCGATGCAAACCGTCCGTCGCAAGGGGTTTCTGGTGGGACTGCACACAGCGGGGATTTATCCCAAGCGTCTTTCCGAACTGCTGCCGTGTCTCGATTGGGTGGGCCTTGACATCAAAGCGCCACTTGATAAACGATACGCTCAACTTACCGGTGACAACGAAAGCGCAGCCAAGGTACTTGCCAGTTTACGTTTGATACAATCCGCAAGGATCCCGTTTCAATTGCGGACGACCGTTGGGCCGGGCGCGTTGAGTGAACCGGAGTTTGAAGAACTAAAATGGCAACTTCGTCATCTCAACGCACCTCAACCCGTCCGACAGGAAGTCCATCCAGTGTAAACAAAAACAAACCTATGATTCTAAATGACTCCCAAATCATCCGTCTTGCCCGTCAGGGCATGATTCGACCTTTCACGCCCAAACTGGTGCGACGCGTTGCCGGTCATCCGGTACTCTCGTTTGGTCTGTGCAGTTTCGGTTATGACTTGCGTCTTTCGCCGAAGGAATTCAAGATTTTCCGTCACGTGCCGGGTAAGGTGGTGGACCCGAAATGCTTCTCGCCGGCCAGTTTGGAACCGGTTCGCCTTCACCGTGACGCACACGGCTGTTTTTTTATCCTGCCCGGACGCAGCTACGGTCTGGGCGTGGCCATCGAAAAGTTGCACCTGCCAAACAATATCAGCGCGCTTTGCGTCGGTAAGAGCACGTATGCGCGTTGCGGTATCATTGCCAACGTCACCCCGGCCGAGGCCGGCTGGCAAGGACATCTGACGTTGGAGTTTTCCAACAGCAGCGCCGCCGATTGTCGCATTTATGCCAACGAAGGCGTCGTGCAAATGTTGTTCTTTCAGGGCGAAACCTGTGAAACAGATTACTCCTCGCGTGCAGGAAAATATCACAAACAGACACATCGCATTACGTTGCCACGCGCCTGAAGCATGAAACCAAACCGGCGTTCTCTGCCCGCTACTTGATCGCCGACGAGTTTCCTGACGACTCATCCTCAATGCCATCTTCGCCATGCGCCGCATCGGCGCACCGTTCAATTGGCCGTGAATGATTTGGGCCGATGACGGTTGTGCGAGCCGACTGACGGCGGTGGCGCAATCTGCAATTACCGGTCAAGCTACGGTTCGGCGGGGAACGGGTCACAATGCTACCGAAACACTGGATGGCGGAACCGACGTGGGTGTGGCAGGGGAAATGAGACCGTTCCCGATACAACTCCAAGAGCGGATCCATCATGGCGTAGTAACGGTATAACGCCAGGAGCGGCCGGGCAACGCACTGTTTGACTCTCAAAAATGAATCGCCGGACACGCTCTATGAGTAAAACGCTGGTAAAAACAAAAGAGAGAAATTACCCATCAAAAGGACAGGATGGTTTGCCGACTTGGACAAGTTGTGTTACTGAGAGTGCGTCTCAAACACAAATGATTTTCCAGTTGGTCAAACACACCGCGGCAAATACCGACTTCCGGTTGTTGTGGAAGTTTGCCGTCCACTTCGGCCTGAAAGGAATGCTCTCCGTGCAGCGGTTCAAACGCCGAATCAAACACGGCGTGTATTTTCCCCCATTCCTCTACATCTCCATCACCAACGCCTGCAACCTCCGTTGCCAGGGTTGCTGGGTGGACGTCGCCGCCCCACCGCATCACCTCGATTTCAGCGAGCTGAACCGCTTGATCGCCAACGCCAAGCAGCACGGCAACAGCTTCTTCGGCATCCTCGGCGGCGAACCATTCATGCACCCGCAACTGCTCGACCTGCTCGCCGCGCATCCCGATTGCTATTTCCAAGTGTTCACCAATGGCCAGTTTTTCACCGACGACGTAGCCGCCCGACTTCGCGTTCTGGGCAACGTGACCCCGCTTATCAGCATCGAGGGCAACGAATTGGTCAGCGACGAACGCCGTGGTCGCGCCAAAGTGTTCTCGCATACCATGCGCGGCTTGGAAACCGCCGTGCGCCACCGGCTCATCACCGGCGTCGCCACCAGCCTTTGCCAGAACAACATCGCCGACCTGCTGACCGAATCGTGGCTCGATGAATTGATTCGACGCGGCGTCGCCTACGTCTGGTTCTACACCTATCGCCCCGTCGGGCCACAGCCGCGTCCGGACTTGGCGCTCACGCCCGAACAAGTTCGGCAAGTCCGCCGTTTCTGCGTCCAGATGCGAAAACGCAAACCCATCGCCATCGTGGATGCCTATTGGGACGACCAGGGCTACGCGCTCTGCCCGGCAGTCATCGGCATCAGTCATCACATCAGTCCGTGGGGCGACATCGAGCCGTGTCCGATCATCCAGTTTGCTGGCGCGAAAATCACCGACAACAACGGCGACCTATTCAAGACCATCACCGAGGCCGAATACCTAGCCGACTTCCGCAAGACCGTGTCCGCAACGACACGCGGTTGCGTGGTACTGGAGCGACCCGACCTGTTGCGGGCTTGGGTGGCGAAACACAACCTGCGCGATACCACCGCGCGACAGACCGCGCTGGCCGAGTTGGCGGCGATGCAACCGCGTACCAGCCAGCATCATCCCGGCCACGAAATCCCCGAAGAACACTGGGCCTACCGGTTCGCCAAGAAACACTGGTTTTTCGGCTTCGGAGCCTACTCATGATGCGAGTGCCGTTGAGTATCTTCATCCCGCGGCGCGAAACCCTGCAGGCTTCGCGCCCTACAAGTAGGCGAACGCTTGCTTCCGTTGTAGGGTGCGATGCCACGACGCGATGTCGTTTTCGCATCGGGGTATCGCGCCACCGATTACGCGTTTTTCAGCGACACGGCGCGATACCTAAACAACAGGCATCGCGCCCTACAATTTTCAGAGAGCACGCGTAATGGATGCCGAGAATCCACAAGGCCTCGTAACCGATCTCGGCGATTCGATCTCCTATCGCCGGTGCAAGTTTTCCACAACACTGCCGAAAGCCTATCGTTACACCGCCGGTCATTACTGGCTGACGGAGTCGGCGCCGGGCCTATGGCGGGTTGGGCTGACCCGGTTCGCGTTGCGGATGCTTGGCGATTTTGTCGAGATGCAACTGGATGTCAAACACGGCGAGCCGGTTCATGTCGGCGACGAAATCGGTTGGTACGAAGGGCTGAAGGCGCGATCGGATTTGTTCTCGGTTGTGGCAGGCATGTTTGAGCGCGCCAATCCCGATTTGTCCGACCCGCGCGACGACCCGTACGGCGCGGGCTGGCTCTACGAAGTGCGCGGCACACCCGACCCGCAGAGCGTGGACGCGCTCGGTTACATCGCCGTGTTGGATGCCACGATTGACAAGCTGCAAGCGGAGGACTAGAGGAATCGGCGATGAGTGGAAAGAAACCGAAGCCGTTTGATTTTGAGGAATGCGCCTGTTCCGGGCGGACGTTGGGCAAGCTGGTACGACCCTATATTCTGGCACTGCTGGCTAGCGGCCCAGCTCACGGCTACGCGCTCCTGGACCAATTGGCCCAGGCCGGCATCGAGCCGGACCACTCCGTTGTGTACCGCGCCCTCAATGCCATGGAGAAGGAAGGCCTGATCATTTCGCGACGGACAGCCAGCCGTGGCGGCCCGACCCGGTGGGAATACGAACTGACTCCGACCGGTCACGCCTGTCTTCGCCGCTGGCGGGACTCGCTCACCCGTTACCGTGCCGCCCTTGACAGCCTGCTGGCGTTGATCCGTTCCTAGCTGGATATTTCCTTGACAGCCGTTGTTCTCTTCCGCTATGTGCATCGAGCACATAGTGATGAAACAACCTCCTTCTCGCTACATCATGGTCGGCGGGTTTCTGGGGGCCGGCAAAACGACGGCCATTCTGAAACTGGCCGAACACCTCCGCCGACAGGAGCGAACCGTCGGGTTGATCACCAACGACCAAGGCGCCGGGCTGGTGGACACGGCGATGGCGCGGGCCTGCGATTTCCCCGTCGAGGAAATCTCCGGCGGTTGTTTCTGTTGCCGGTTCAACTCGCTGGCCGAGGCTACCCGGAAATTGACGGCAACAACGTGCCCGGACGTGTTCATCGCTGAACCGGTGGGCAGTTGTACCGACTTGATGGCAACCGTCGCCCTGCCCATGAAGCACTTGTACGGCGACAACTATCGGATTGCGCCCCTGAGCGTGCTGGTGGACCCGATCCGCGCAATGCGCGTGCTTGGTATCGGCGACGGGCGTCCGTTCGCGCCAAAAGTCACGTACATCTACTTGAAGCAACTGGAGGAGGCGAACCTACTGGTCGTCAACAAGTGCGACCTGCTCGACGCCGCACACACGGCGAGGCTGTGTGAGGCGTTGAAAACGAGATTCCCGCGAGCGGAGGTGTTTGTTGTTTCCGCGCGCAGGGGCGACGGGCTGGCGGCGTGGTTTGACCGCTGCTTGTCCGACGAACTCAGCGCAACCGACATCATGGACATGGACTACATCACCTACGGCGTGGGGGAAGCCATGCTCGGTTGGTTGAACGCAACGGCGCGCCTCGCTGGTCCGACGGTGGACGGCAATGAGTTACTGTTGCGTATCGGGTGTGCGCTACGAGACCGGCTCGCCAAGGCCGACGTAGAGGTCGCGCACCTAAAGATGACGCTCACCGCCGTCGGGGACGGACTCGATATCGCCGTGGCAAACCTCGTCCGTACCGACGCAACGCCGGAGTTGTCGTTCCGCTTGGAAGGACCGTTCACCGAAGGCGAACTGACGGTGAACCTGCGCGCGCAGGCCGAGCCGTCGTTGCTGGAGCGTATCGTGCGCGACGTACTCGGAGAGTTTGGAGCGTCGCTTGGAACTCTGGCCAGTTTCAAGCCGGGCCAGCCCAATCCGACGCATCGGATGGACGCGACCGGGGTAGAGCACCGGCCGTCATTGCCATGAACCTGTCCCGCTGGATTGTGGGCGAATTCTTCGGGACGTTTCTATTGGTGTTTTTCGGGTGCGGCAGTGTGTGCGCCGCCGTCACAACCGGAGCGCAGGTGGGCGTATTTCAAGTAGCGATTGTCTGGGGCTTGGGCATTGCCACGGCGATCTACCTAACCGGGGCGCTCAGCGGCGCCCACTTGAATCCGGCGGTGACAATCAGCATGGCGGTGTGGGGCGATTTCCCGAAACGTCGTGTGTTGCCGTATATCGCCGTTCAAATGCTCGGCGCCTTTGTGGCGGCAGCAGTGCTCTTCGTCCTGTTTGGTGACGCACTGCGGACGTTCGAGCAATCACAGGGCATCGTGCGCGGCCTGCCCGGCAGCGAGGCGAGCGCGATGGTATTCGGCGAGTTCTATCCGAATCCCGGCGGCAAACCGTTGACGGGTGAAATGCGGCCACGAATGGGTGCAGGACGGGCATTTGCCGCCGAGGTTGTTGGCACCGCCGTGTTACTGCTGGTGATTTTCTGCGCCACCGATGAACGCAACAAGGCCCGGCCACAAATTCTGACGGCAGCAACCATTGGCCTGACGGTGACGTTGCTGATCTCGCTGCTCGGGCCGTTGACGATGGCCTGCTTCAATCCAGCACGCGACCTTGCTCCGCGATTGTTCTCGGTGCTGGCCGGCTGGGGCTCGGTGCCATTTCAAGTGAACGGCATTGGCTGGCTGACGGTGTATGCCGTCGCGCCGGTTCTCGGCGGATTGTTGGGAGGCGCAGTTTATCGGGCATTCTTCCGGGATGCGTACGACGGATAAACGCGTCGCGCCCTTGACAGTGATGCTGTCCTCTCGTATGTGCACAGGTGAAACAAATGGCGATCCTCTTTTGCAATTGCGTCCATGCCAACATTCTTTCGCCCGAAGCGAAAGAGACCGCGTTGCGTCAACTCCGTGAGTCGGGTGAACCGTTTGAGATGGTCGCCGATCTCTGCGACCTTGTGGCGCACGGACAGTTTGTCGCCGCCGAACCGCTGAAAGTTTACGCCTGTCATCCACGCGCAGTAAAGAGTTTGCTGGCCGCCGCCGTCGTGGCATCCGACAAACTGGAAGTTGTCACTTTGCGCGCCCCAACGACGGCGACAACCACGACGCCGGGCGCGTGGTTTCCGGTGATTGATTTCGAACGGTGCACACACTGTATGCAGTGCCTGAGCTTTTGTTTGTTTGGCGTGTTTGCGGCGCAGGACGGCAAGATTCGCGTCGCGCACCCGGACAACTGCAAGCCGAATTGCCCGGCCTGTGCGCGGGTTTGTCCCGAAGCGGCCATCATCTTCCCGAAACATCCAGAACCGATCATCCACGGCGGCGACGGACAACGCGAGAAGGTGGACGTGTCGGCGTTGCTCGGCGGCGATGTCTATCAGACCTTGCGCCAACGTTCCCGCTTCGACAAGGAACGCGACGCCGCCACGGCGCGCGCCGAACGGTGTCAGTGCATGGCCAAGTTGCAAAAGCAACTGGGGATTCCCCCTGAAGTTTTACGCGACCTGGGCGTCGAATCGCTACAAAAGGACCCATGAAACTGCCGCGCCTTGCGCCGCCGCCACGATACCGGCTGCCACAACCGAACATTCCGCCAACGCTCCAGCAGCGCGAGGAACTGTTGCAGTTTGCACGTCGCTGGGTCAAGGAATGGGCGCCGGTGCCGCCGGTGCCGTTGACGGAGTTGCGCCAGTTGGCCGACAAGCTCATCGCTGAAACCGGCACCAGCGCGCAATATCGCGATTACATCGCCGTGCTCATCAACAACGAACTCTGGCGCGAGACGCTGGCGGCGATCCCCTACGAACGCCGGTTGCTGTTGCTTCCGAAATGTCTTCGCGCCGAGGACAAATGCCGAGCTGCGATGGACGAGTTTGGTCTGCTCTGCAAACAGTGCGGCCAGTGCACGATCCAAGATTTGCAGGCCGAGGCGGAGCGCCTCGGCTACGCCGTGCTCGTCGCCGAAGGCTCGGCGATGGTCACCCGGTTGATCCAAGCCGGCAAAATTGACGCGATTGTCGGCGTCTCCTGCATGAACGTGTTGGAAAAAGCCTTTCCCTATATGGAAGCCGCCGCCATTCCCGGCATTGCCATTCCGTTGTTGCAGGACGGCTGCGCCAACACCACCGTGGACCTCGACTGGGTCTGGGATGTCATTCACCTCACCAGCGCCGACGCGACCCGTCGGCTTGACCTGACGGCGTTACGCGAGGAAGTGGAATCGTGGTTCACGCTCGATGCGCTCGCCCGCGTGCTCGGCCCCGCCGATGGCCAGACCGAGCAACTCGCCCGTGAATGGCTTGCCCGCGCCGGCAAACGTTGGCGACCGTTCCTGACCGTGGCGACGTATCAGGCGTTGCGCGAGCGGCCCGGCGACGACCTGCCCGATGACCTCCGCAAACTGGCCGTCGCTGTCGAGTGTTTCCACAAGGCATCGCTGATTCACGACGACATCGAGGACAACGACGCGCAACGCTATGACGACCCGACGTTGCATGAACAGCATGGCGTCGCCATCGCCCTCAACGTCGGCGACCTGCTCATTGGCGAAGGTTACCGCCTGATCCGCGCCGCGCAGGTGTCCCCGTTGCAGACCGCCGCGCTGTTGCACGCTGCCGCCGAAGGGCACCGGCAACTGTGTCTCGGTCAGGGCGAAGAACTGTTTTGGCGGCGCCATCCGTCACCATTGAGCGTGCAACAGGTGTTGAACATTTTCCGCCAGAAGACCGCTCCGGCCTTCGAAGTCGCGTTGCGGTTCGGCGCGATTTACGCCGGGCGACACGAACCGGTCAGCGACGCGCTTGGTGCGTACAGCGAATCGCTCGGCATCGCCTATCAGATTCGCGATGATCTTGAGGATTTTACCGCCGGCAAACTCGACGAGACCGAGCCAAATCTCTTGGTGGCGCTGCGGCACGAGAAGGTCGAAGCCCCGGAAACCCGCGCGCGCGTGTTGCTGGAGAGCTATAAACAGGAGGCGATCCGTTCGTTGCGCGACGTGCCCAGTGCCAACCTCAAGGGGCTGTTGCGACGTGTCGTCGGACGCATCTTCAACGACGTGGAAATCAAAGGCTGGTGCCATGAGTTTCAGGCGCGAAATGCTGCAGGTGGCGCGACGCGCGCCGGCGCGGCTGGGTGAATCCGCCGACCTTGTTCGATGTTTTGTCCGCCGCCAGCAACTTCCTGACGGCAGTTTCTGCGACCGCAGCGGGCGCAGCGATCTTTACTACACCGTCTTTGGCCTCGGTTGTTTGCAGGCGTTGGACGAACCGCTCCCCGCCAACCTGGAAAATTACCTTCGTCATTTCGGCGACGGCGACGGTCTTGACCTCGTCCACTTCACCTGTCTGGCACGGTGCTGGTCGGTGTTGGAACAAGAACCATCGGCGCTGGTCCGCCGACTCGTCGCCTTCCCGCCGCCGCAAACCGTTTATGACTGTTACCTTCTCTGCGGGGCTTATCAGGATTTGCAGACGCCATTGGCCGACTCCGGCTCGTGGGTGCGTTGCATCGAGTCACTCCGCTCTCATGACGGCGCGTACGGGAACGCGCCCGGCCTGCCGCTTGGCTCGACGCTTGCCACCGCCGCCGCCGTGATGGTGTTGCGATCCCTTGGCGCACCCGTGCCACCGGAAATCGCCCCGTGGCTGCTTGCGCAATGCCGGGCTGAAGGCGGCTTCCTTGCCATGCCGCGCGCGCCCGCGCCGGATTTGTTGTCCACGGCCACGGCGTTGCACGCGCTGACCACGCTCGGCATATCACTGGATAACATTCGTGAACCGTGTCTGGATTTTCTCGACTCGCTCTGGAGCAATGAAGGCGGGTTCCACGGCCACTGGGCGGACGACCGTCTCGACGTGGAATACACCAGTTACGGTCTGCTGGCATTGGGACATCTCGCATGACCGACAGCATTCAAACGACTCTTGCTCGTGCCTGCGAACAGTTGTTGGCTGCCCGTGGCGTGCATGGCCACTGGGAGGGCGAATTGTCGGCCAGCGCGTTGTCCACTGCCACCGCCGTCATTGCGCTTGCGCTCGTGGACCGCGAGCGATACGCCGTGCTGATTCGTCGCGGTCTTGACTGGCTGAAGAACCACGCCAACGCCGACGGCGGCTGGGGCGACACCGTGCTCAGCAACAGCAACATCAGCACCACCACACTCGCGTGTGCGGCGTTCGGGTTTCTCGGCGAACCCGCGCCGGCTGCCGAGTCCTGGCTGACCCAACGTGACGGCGGCGATCTTGTGCGCGCCATCATCGCCCGCTACGGCAAAGACCGCACGTTCTCGGTACCGATTCTCACCACGTGCGCCCTGACTGGCCGGTGCGGCTGGGAACAAGTGTTGCCGTTGCCGTTCGAATTGGCAGTGTTGCCGCCCGCGCTTTTCAAATGGCTGCGGCTGCCCGTTGTCAGTTACGCCCTGCCGGCGTTGATTGCCATCGGACAGGTTCGCCATCATCATCGGCCCGAACGACGCTGGCTGCGCGACCGCACTCGGCAAGCCTCGCTGCGGGTGTTGGAAAAAATCCAGCCGTCAAGTGGCGGATTCCTCGAAGCGATTCCGCTGACCAGTTTCGTCACGATGTCGCTGGCCGGGATGGGACTCGCACATCATCCCGTCGCCGAGCGCGGCGTGAAATTTCTCGTTGCCGTCGCCCGTTCCGACGGTAGTTGGCCGATTGACATCAACCTTGCCACGTGGGTCACAACGCTTGCCGTCAACGCGCTCGGCGACAGTCTGTCGGAATCGGAGCGCGCGCCGATCCGCGACTGGCTGCTCGCGCAGCAGCACCGCGAGTTACACCCGTACACCAACGCCGCGCCCGGTGGCTGGGCCTGGACGGATTTGCCGGGCGGCGTGCCCGATGCCGACGACACGGCGGGCGCATTGCTCGCGCTGAAAACGCTCGGTGCGCCCGTCTCGCCAGAGATTGCAGCCGGGATTCGGTGGCTGTGCCATTTGCAAAATCGTGACGGTGGTATCCCAACCTTTTGTAAAGGTTGGGGCGCGCTGCCGTTTGACCGCAGCAGCCCCGACCTAACGGCGCACGCTCTTCGCGCCTTCAACGTTTGGCCGCTAAACCGCGCCGTGGCTCGCGCCCGGCAACGCGCCCTGGCGTATCTTGCCCGCGCACAACGTCCCGATGGCGCATGGTCGCCGTTGTGGTTTGGCAACCAGCACGCGCCCGACGAGGAGAACCTCACCTACGGCACGGCCAACGTGGTTCGCGCGTTGCCGCCCGGTCCGATGCGCGACGCCGGCCTTCGGTGGTTGTTGGCAGCGCAGAACGACGACGGCAGTTGGGGCGGCGGCGTCCGAACCGCGCCGTCCATTGAGGAAACCGCCCTGGCGGTCACGGCGCTGGTGCCGCTCCATCGAGCATCGGCGATACGCGGCGCCGAATGGTTGGTGCGCGCCACCGACGAAGGCCGTGTTTTCCCACCGTCGCCCATCGGCCTGTATTTTGCCAAGCTCTGGTACTACGAGAAGCTTTACCCGTTGATCTTTACCGTTACCGCGTTGAAAAGGGTTGGAGATTTTTCTTGAGCGTGACGGAACGGGTGGTAGTCTCCGCGCCAGTTCTTTGTTGTGCCAAGAGCGTCGGCGCAGGGAACGCCGTGAGAATCGGCGACTGTGGCGCATCTGTGACTGGATACGACGTCCCATCATGCCATCCAAACGGAGAAGGCGGGACGAAGGCCCGAAGCCAGAAGTCAGAATAACGGCCGGCGCAAACTCGAACCAATAACCTTCGAACCAAAGGAGATTGCGTCATGACGTTTCGTTGTTTGTTGTTTGGCCTTGCCGCGCTGGTTGTGTCTGGCATCGCTGTCGCGGCCGAGCCTGCCAATACCAACCGCCTTACCGAGGTGGTGGTCACCTCCACCCGAATTCCGTCCGAAACCGAAAACACGCCAACCGCGGTTACCGTTCTGCAAGGGGACGAACTGGAGCAGCGCCAGGTCCGCACCGTGGCGGAGGCGTTGCGTGAAGTGCCAGGGGTTCACGTCGTGCAACAAGGTCAACCCGGCGGCGTGACCTCGGTGTTTCTGCGTGGCGGCAACTCCAAACACACACTGGTGTTGATTGACGGGGTCCGCGTCAACAACGGGTTCGACAGTCTGTTCGATTTCGGCAATCTGCCGATGGACAATGTCGAGCGCATCGAGGTGTTGCGCGGCCCGCAAAGCACCCTCTACGGCTCAGAAGCGCTCGGCGGTGTCATCAACATCATTACCCGCCGCGGCGCAGACAAACCCAACGGCTGTGTTCAATTCGAAGGCGGCAGTTACGACAGCTTTCGCCCCCGCGCGTCCTTTGCGGCCACCTACGGGAAACTCTCCCTGAGCGGTGGCGCCACGTACTTTTCCAGCGACAACGATCGCCTCAACAGCGCCGTGCGCCAGCGCGATGTCAACGGCAGTTTGCGTTACCAGTTGTTGGAGCGCATGGACGTGGCCGTATCGGGCTGGTATCGCGCCAGTCACACCGGCTCGGCCGGGCTGGACAGCCTCTGGGGCAACGATCCGAACGATTTCCTCAACGACGAAAACGCCGCGCTCATTACCACGTTCCACGCCCAACCCTGCGAACCTTGGGATGCGCGTCTAACCCTCTCACACCAGCACGACCGCAAATTCTGGAGCGGCCCACCCAATATCCCCGGTGGAGATTATACCTACGCATGGACGACGACCGACCGCGACCAGATTGACTTCCAAAACCTGTTCGTGATCACCGACCAACACAAACTCGTCGCCGGCATATCCTTCGACAACATCCACGCCAATCGCGTCCACGACGAGTTCACCTGGTGGAGCGGCCCGTCCAGCGGCACCATCAACCCGACCATTCAGAGCTTTGCCGGCTACGGCCTCTATGAATGGACACCGACAGAACGTGCCACCGTCAGTGCCGGTGTCCGCATGGACTCCTACAACACCTTCGGCGCGGAAACGACCTGGCGCATCGGCACCCGTTACACCGTCTCGCAGACGGAAACGATTCTGCGCGCCAACCTCGGCACCGGTTTTCGCGCCCCCGGCGCCGACGACCTTTATTTCCCCGTTTATGGCAATCCGAATCTCCAGCCCGAACGCAGCCTCGGTTGGGACGCCGGTTTCGAGCAGCCGATTCTCGACAACAAACTGCGCTTCGGCGCCAACTACTTCCAAAACGAGTACGAGAATCTTATCCAATACACCGTCACCAACTGGTTCACCTGGGCCGGCACGATGATGAACGTCCAGCAAGCGCAAACCATCGGGGTCGAATCGTTCATCACCTGGACACCCGTTCCCGAACTGCTGGTGCGCGGCAGTTACACCTGGCTGCCGACCGCTGAGGACCAAACGACCAACGAGCGCCTGTTGCGCCGTCCGCGCCACGCCGGTGAACTGCTCCTGAACTGGCGATTCCTGCAACGGTTCAACGCCACCGGCCGTCTTCAACTGGTCGGCGACCGTCACGACTACGATCCGGTCACCTCCGAGCGTATCAAAGACGGCGCGTATGCCCGACTCGATCTCGGCCTCTCCTACGACGTGTGCAAACACTTCACCGTCTTTGGCCGCATCGAGAACGTGACCGACGAACAGTACTACGAAGCCGCCGGGTATCCCGCGTTGGGACGCGCGCTCTGGGCCGGCGCCGCCATCAAGTTCTGAGATGCGTCATGCCTTCCATCACTTCCGCCGACCTGGCGCGGCTGGTGGCCGCGCTCCAGGAGGAGCCGTTGGCCCAACAGAAAACCTGTCCGGCCTGCGGCGCCGTGTTCCCGTGCCTGCCCGGCGCCTGCTGGTGCGCCGCCCTGCGGCTCAGTCCGCAAACACTGCGCCAACTGCGAACCAAATACGACAGTTGTCTTTGTCCCGTCTGCTTGTTACCGTTGAGCCAGTGATTGGCCGTCATGACAACCGTGGAGCGCTTCGACTGCGCGCGGTTTCCAGCGGCATAAGCGTGCCGCCGCGTCGCCGTCTGGCTCCTTCGTTGTTAACAGCCCTTGTCGCGCACGCCCTGCTTGTGGCCGGATTGATGGCGTGGCGCCTACCGGTCTGGTCATCGCCACTGTCGCGTATCGAGCCGGTGAGTGCCACGATTACCTTTACCGGGATGCGCGAATCCGATGGCAGTGGCGGGTCGCCTTATGCCGGCGGTCGTGGCGGCGGCAGCGGCAACGCTCACAAAACCAAAGCGGAAGTGAGGGAGGTCGCTTCGGTGGTTCCCCTTCGTCCGACGTTGGAAGGGCCGCCGCTGCCTGTGATTGGAGTGCGCACCATGAGGCCGGTCGTCGCGGTGGCGCGGGTGGATGTGCCGTCGCCGGGCACAATGACGATGGGTATGGGGGCGCGTCCGTCATTTGCGGGTGAAGGCGATGGCAACGGCATGGGGACGGGTGACGGGCATGGCGCCGGCAACGGCATTGGGGATGGGATCGGCAACGGGTTTGCTCCCGGCGTTGCCGGCAGTGGCAACGGAAGCGGTTTGGGACGGCCGGATTACCTGCGCAGCCCGCAACCGCGTTATCCGGCGCAAGCCCGGCAAAACGGTTGGGAGGGAACGACGATTTTGCGGGTCGAGGTGTTGGCGGATGGCGTGACAGGGCGCATTGAGGTTGTGCAGAGTTCGGGCTATCGGATTTTGGATGAAGCGGCCATAGCGGCGGTGCGGGAGGCACGATTTCAGCCGGCCCGGCTGGAGGGGGTGGCGATTGTCTCCTGGGTCGAGGTGCCGATCACGTTTCGTCTGAATCGTGGTTAGGCGCCGATGTGGGCTTTGATTTTGGCGGTGATGTCGTCAGCCAGCTGTTGGATTTGACGTGCGTCGCGGCCTTCGATGAGGAGGCGGGCTTTGGGTTCGGTGCCGCTGTAGCGGAGAAACACGCGGCCGTTCTCGCCGAGGATGCGTTCGGCTTCTTTGACGGCGGCCAACACGTCGGGCAAGGTGTTCCAGTCGGGTTTATCTTTGACCTTCACATTGACGACGAGTTGGGGGAACTTGGCAAAGGTCTTGCACAGTTCGCTGAGCGGTTTGCCGGTATCCATCATGATCCGCAGGACCTGCAAAGCGCTGACAATACCGTCGCCGGTGGTGGCAAAGTCGCGGAAGATCATGTGGCCGGATTGTTCGCCGCCGACGTTGAGGTCGTCTTTGAGCATGGCTTCGAGGACATAGCGGTCGCCGACCGTGGTGCGGAGGACCTTGCCGCCGTGGTTGCGGATGAAATGGTCGAGGGCAAGGTTGCTCATGACAGTAGCGACGAGGGTGTTTTTATGGAGCGCGCCGCGCTGGAGCCAGTCGAGGCCGGTAATGGCGAGCACGTCGTCGCCGTCCACAAGCACGCCGCGCTCGTCACAAAGCAAAACGCGGTCGCCGTCACCGTCGTGGGCGATGCCGAGATCGGCGCCGAGTTCCTTGACGGCGGCGCACATGGCTTCGGGGTAGAGGGAACCGCACCCTTTGTTGATGTTGGTGCCGTCGGGTTGATTGTTGAGGGTAGTGACGCGGGCGCCGAGTTCGCGTAGGACGCAGGGAGTGCTCTTGTAGGTGGCGCCATGACCGGCGTCCACGACGATGCGCAGTCCTTCCAACGTCATGCCCTTGGGGAAAGCGGCCTTGGCGTATTCGATGTAGCGACCCAGCGCGTCGTCAATGCGGAAGGCTTTACCAATTTCGCCGGCGGTGGGGCGGATGTTTTCGATGGCGCCCGAGAAAACGAGGTCTTCGATTTCGGCCTCGATGGTGTCGTCGAGTTTATACCCATCGTGGAAAAAGAATTTGATGCCGTTGTCTTCGTAGGGATTGTGAGAGGCGGTGAGCACAATGCCGGCGTCAGCGCGAAGGCTGCGGGTGATATAGGCGACCCCCGGTGTGGGCAACGGCCCGATTAGCAACACGTCCACGCCCATGGAAAGAATGCCGGCGGTGATGGCGTTTTCGAGCATGTAACCGCTGAGGCGGGTGTCCTTGCCGACGACGATTTTGTGGCGGCCATGTCCGCGGGGCAACGGGACACGCTGTTTGAACACGTGGGCGGCGGCGCGACCGAGTTTGAGGGCGGTTTCGGCGGTGACCGGTTCGATGTTGGCAATGCCGCGGATACCATCGGTGCCGAAGAGGCGGCGGTTGGGATTGGGCTGTGTCATGAGATGCCTCCAGATTTGGGAAAATCAGCGCGGGGTTTCACGGATGCGGACATCCGCTTCCACGCGGGAATAATTCAACAGCATGATATTGGGGTCGGGTGGAGCAAGGTCCACCCGTTCGCGAAAGGAAATGCGCCGGCCTGTGAGGTCAATGGGGAGTGTCTCGATGCTGGTGAGCGGTTCGAGCAAAGACCGGGGGCCTTTGATGCGGACTTTGCTGGGGATGACGTTGGTGCGTTCCACCTCGTAGCCGGTGGGTAACTCACCGGTTAGCAAGGGAATAACCGCGGCATCACGCTCGATCAGTTCCTCCACATGGACGGTCAGGCGGGACGGCACCACCTGCACGACCTGGACCCGGGGCGGATGGCGAATGATGGTGGGGCCGAGGGGCAAGGTTTTTTCTCCAGCCTGTTTCTCGCCGGCGAGATTCAGCACGGCGGAGAGCTGCTCACGGGTAACCTGACGGATGTCGTCGTGAGCGCCGCGCAACACCACCGCAACAGTCGCCGCGCTGGCGCGGGTGACGGCGAATCCCGGCGGGAGACGGATTTCCAACGGAATACTCTCCACCGTACGCGATTCGCTGATGAGCGCCTTGACGAAAAACCAGCCCACCGTCGCCAGCACCAGGGCGACCAGTTTCAAACCGGCGTTGGATTTGATCCACTCCATCAAGGTTTCTTTTCCTCCGGTTCAACGGGGGCGACCGAAGACTCGCCGGCGGACTCCGGGGTTTCGGCACTGAAGGTTTCCGTAACAACCTCACGCGGTTCCCGCAAAAACAAGCTGCTCAGAAAACGGCGAATGGCATCGGTCACCCCAAGCCCTCGCGGAGTGGCGGGCGCGAGGATTTTTGAGAGATATGCGCGCAACGCATCGGGGTCCAACCCCCGATGCAATTCCCCGCCTACCGCAACGGAGATGTCGCCGGTCTCCTCGCTGACGACCAGAACCACCGCATCCGTTTCCTCCGACAGTCCGATGGCGGCGCGATGGCGCATGCCGAGGCTGGGGTTCAATCCCTGTCGCTGCGTCAGTGGAAAGACACAGGCCGCCGCCGCGACCCGTCCGCCGCGCAGGATGACGCCGCCGTCGTGCAATGGTGAGTTCTCGAAGAAAATCGTCGTCAACAGTTCCGGGGAAAGCCTGGCGTCGAGTATCACGCCGGTTTCGGCGAGGCCGCGGAAACCGATTTCGCGCTCCACGGCGATCAAGGCGCCGCCATGTTTCTGCGAGAGCGATCGGGCCGTCTCAACCAGCACGTCAATCAATTCACTCCGCAACCGTGTGCTGCTGAACGGGGTCTGGCTGCCGAGTTGGGCCAGCGCCCGCCGCAGTTCGGGCTGGAAAATCACCAGGATTGCCACGGCCAGCAGCGCAAGAAACCGACTCAAAATCCAGTTCACCACATCGAGCTGAAACAACTGCGTAATTCCGGTAATCGCCAGCAACGCAATCACAAAACCCGTCAAAATGGCCGCGCCGCGCGTGCCGCGAAACAACAACAGAAAATAATAAATCACGGCGGCCAGCAGGAGGATTTCCAGCCCCGCTTTCCAGTAATTGCCGATGAATTCCTGAATCTGTTCCATGAATCATTGTTGGATGGCTTCCACCATCCGCATCACATCCACGGTCGCCGCCACATCGTGCACGCGCACAATGCGCGCGCCATGGGCAACCGCCCACGCCGCCACGGCCAGTGAACCGGCCAATCGTTCGTGCGGCTCGCGTCCCAGGGTCTTTCCGATGAACGATTTCCGAGAGGCGCCCACAAGCATCGGACAACCCAGCGCGCCGAACTGTTCCAAATGCCGCAACAACGTGAGGTTGTGCTCCACACTTTTCCCGAAGCCGATGCCGGGGTCAATGGCGATTTGTGATTTTTTGATCCCGCGCGACTCTGCGAACGCGATTCGTTCCGCCAGAAACGCCCGCACCTCGGCGACAACGTCGGTGTAGCACGGCGCAATCTGCATCGTCTGCGGTGTGCCCTGCATGTGCATCAACACCACACCCGCCCCCCCCGCCGCCACCACCTCGGCCATCCGCGCATCGAACCGCAACGCGCTAATGTCGTTGATTACCCGCGCCCCCGCCGCCAGAGCACGCTCGGCAACCGCCGCTTTTGTCGTGTCCACGGAGATGATGATGGGTGATTGACGGTTGGAGGTCGCGGTTGTGACGGTCATCCCGTCGGCAACCAGCCGCTCGATGACCGGCACCACACGCCGAATTTCCTCCTCCTCGCTCACCGGCGCGGCGCCCGGTCGCGTGCTTTCGCCGCCAATGTCAATGATGTCGGCGCCCGCCACCGCCATCTCGCGCGCGTGCGCGACGGCCCGCTCGACATCGTCAAACGCGCCGCCATCGGAAAAAGAGTCCGGCGTGACGTTGAGGATGCCCATGACCAACGTCCGCGCTGTGTTCCACTGGAAAGGCGTTGTCACGCCATCAGTGTACGCGAACCGGCGTCGGGCTGCGACATCATTATCACATGGGCGACGTCGGTTTTTCCGCCCCCGATCGTTTCTTCCTCGCAGACCGGTGAATTGGGGTTACCCCCGGAAGGTCCATTTGTCGGAGGAGCGATAGAACTCAATGGGGTTGTGGAAGACGAGTTGCTCGATCCGTTCGCGAGGATAACCGCGTCGGCGCAGTTCGAGGGCGAGTTTGGGGACGCTGAGCGGGTCGGACACACCCCAGTCGGCGGAGGAATTGACCATGAGGCGTTCGACGCCGTATTGCTCGACGATGTTGGCGGCGCGTTCGACGGTGAGTTTGGTGACGGCGTAGATGGTGAGGCCGCGCCACCAGCCGGTGCCTTCGTACAGCGGCATGGTTTCCTCGGTGTTGTGGTCGAGAAGGGTTTTTGACGAGTCCATTCCTTCTTCGGCGACAATCCGCAGGGTGCGTTCGGTGCCGAGCCGTTTGTACTGGTGGGGGAGATGAATGATGACGGGCAGGCGGTGTTTTTTGGCGAGGCGAAGTTGGTAGCGAAAAGCGCGTTCCTCGGCGTCGGTCTGGCGGTCGAGGCCGATTTCGCCGATGCCGACGACGGTTTCGCGCTGGCAGAATTTTTCGACGACGGGCAGGACTTCGTTGGCGAGCGGTTCGTTGTTGGCCTCGCGCGGGTTAAGCGAGATGGTGCAGAAATGCTCAATGCCGAATTGCCGGGCGCGTTGTGTTTCGAAGCCGATGAGATGCTCGAAATAATCCACAAACGTTCCGACGCTGGTGCGAGGGGAACCGAGCCAGAAGGATGGTTCAACAACAGCCTCGATGCCGGCTTCGGCCATGTGTTCGTAGTCGTCGGTGACGCGGGTGATCATGTGGGTGTGAGGGTCAATGAGTCTCATGATTCAACTCCGATTTTGGGACAGAGATGGTTGAGAGGACAATGCGGGCAGTCGGGATTTTTGGCGGTGCAGATACGGCGTCCGTGGAACTGGAGGAGATGACAGAAAGCCACGGCGTCATCCGGGGGAACGAGCGGCACAAGATCGGCCTCGACCTTGTCGGGGTTGGTGTTTTTGCTGAGACCGAGTCGCTGGGAGAGGCGCAGGACATGGGTGTCCACGCCGATGGCGGACCGGCCAAAACCGTCGCCGAGAATGATGTTGGCCGTCTTGCGGCCGACGCCGGGCAGGGTGAGGAGGTCGTCGAGGTTGTCGGGCACGTTGCCATTGAATTTCTCGACGAGGACGGCGGCGGCAGCGCGGATGGATTTGGTTTTGTTGCGGTAGAAGTTGATGCGGCGGACATCCTCCTCTTTGAGGCGAGTCCAGTCGGCGGCGGTGCGATATTTTTTGAAGAGGTCGGCGGTGACGGCGTTGACGAGGTCATCGCGGGCTTGGGCGGCGAGGATGAGGGCGACGAGCAGTTCGAGGGGGGTGGAGAAGTGCAGCGCCTGTTTCGCGTCGGGATGGGTTTTCCGCAGGATGGCGATGATTTTGCGGATGTGCGATTGGGTGGGGGGCGACATGGCTGGAGGTGCTCCGGTCAGAACAGCGGGACATTGACAGGGCCGATGATTTGCTGGAAACGCGGGTTGAAGCGGAGGGGGGCGAGTCGCTGATCGTTTCGGGCTTGTTCGCGCAGTGGAGGAGAGATTTTGACGGCTTTTTCCAGTGAATCGAGGGCTTCGTTGACGGCGCCCTGATTGGCGCGGATGATGGCGATGGCGTAGTGGGCCTGGGCGTCGCGAGGATTGATGGCAAGGATGCGTTGGAGGGTGCCGAGGGCGCTGTCCACCTGTCCGATTTGCAGGTAGGTTTGTGCCACGAGGATCATTTCGTTGCCGCCGAGGTTGGGTTGGACAATGTAGGCGTCGCAGAGGGGGCGGATGCGGTCGGGTTGACCGGCGCGGAAGTAGGCGTTGGCCAGTTGGAGGAAGATTTGAATGTTGCGCGGGTCGTTGCGGAGCATGGCTTCGAGGGTGACAATGTCCTCGCGCGCTTTTTTGGCGTTTTGGAGTTGTTGGCGTGCTTCTTTGATTTTGATGTTGAGCGGGTCGAGGCGTTCGAGTGCTTCGAGGGTGGCGATGGCGTCGTCCACGCGGCCCAGTTCCATGTAGAGTTGGGCGCAACGGAAACTGGCTTCGGGGCTTTCGGCGCAGAGGCGTTGCGCCTGTTTGAAGGCGTATTCGGCTTCGGCGGCCAGGCGTCGGAAGGCGTACACGCCGCCGATGGCGGAACGGAGTTTGGAGAAGGTTTTCTGCGCGTCGGTGTCGCGTTTGAATTCGGGGCGGGCCATGAATTCTTTTTCCAGTTTGTCCCAGTAGGCGCGGTCGCGTTGGATGATTGTGGCCCAGAGGCCCGGATTTTGTTGGGGGGTGGGCAAGGGGTCCTTGTTGATTTTCATGATGATGCCGGCGGGTTCGAGGTAGGGGTACATCCAGGGGATGACGTAGCTTTCCTCGACATAAAAGGAATGTTTGTCCTTGTTGCGTTCAAAAATCCAATGGGTGAGGATGCCGTTGATGTTCATGACGCCGGCGACGCCTTTGACGCTGACGCGGCCATCCACGATTTCGACCTGTTCTTCGGGCAACGGCGCGCGGGTGCGCAGTCCGGCGACGTATTCTTGGAAGGCGCGTTGGACATCTTGTTCGCTGGGAATCCAGATTGGCTCGCGTGGGTACATGTTCTGGCGGTCCAGTGTTTTCCATGCCCAGCCGAGGAGGCGGTTTTGCCAGGCGGGACGGTTGGTGAGGGTGTTTGGATTGTTCCAATCGGGGCGCGAGTAGTCGTAATGGTCGCGGATGTAACTCATGTAGGTGGAGTCTGCCAGGGCGTTTTGGGTAATGATATAAACGTCGCGGCGGTCGAAGTTTTTGCCGCCTTCGGGATCAAAGTGCGAATCCTGGAAGCGATCTCTGGGTGCCACGCGGCTTTCGCAGAAGATCATGTAGGTCGGCACGAATCGGCCGGGATCGGTGCCGCCGTAGAGGACGGCGTTCTGGTCCATGGGGGGGTAGTCGCCGCCGGGGTAGAACATGCGGTAGCCGAACTGGTAGCCGAAGTCGTGGCCGCGTTGTTCGCATTTGGCCCAGTTGACGTGGAACGGAATCAACGGTAGCAGCAGCAACGCGGCGCCAGCCACCCAGATGGCCGGTTTCGGCAGTTGTTTCCAGGAAACCACCGCCGAGGCGAGGGCGAACGCCAGTCCGTAGCCGAGCATCATTGCAAAGAAACCGTGAGCCGGGGCGAAGAACTTCAGGTTGATCTCCTGATTTTGGCGGTCGAGCGCGGGATTAATGATGAACAACAGACCGATGCTGGTGGTCAGGAATGCCACCCAGACGAACACCAGCCAGGCGCGTCCGCGGGAGCGCATCCGGCGAAAGGCCAACACCGGCAGACCGAACGACACCACGCCCAACAACAGAACGCTGACCGCGTTGAAGAGTGTTTTGGCCGCTTTTACTGCGCCGGTGGCGTTTTCGGTGTCGGCGAGGTAGGTGTACTGTTTGACCAGAGCCGTCGCAAAAAGATTGAGCTGGATGTAAAACTCCTTTCTCAACGGCGAGGCGATGTGCAGCCGTTCATACTGGCCGCGGGTGATGTGGTGCAGGAACCCCTGCGGGGTGCGTGTGTATCCCCAGTTCATCGGCGGATTTGTCGCCGAGGCGATCGGCATGTAGGCGTAAAAACCGACGCCGATCAGAAACACCACCGTGCAGATCAACGACCGATGCCAGCTCACCAATTGTCGTTTCCACGCATAGCCGAGATACCACAGGCCGAGCACGGTAAACAGTACCGCCGCCGATTCCAACGGAACCTTGCCAATAATCGGCACGGGGACAAACTCCTTGAAAAACCGCATCCCCGCCCAGGCCATTACATAGGCCCAGGTCGCCGCCGACAACAGGATCGCCACCACCAGTTCCGACACCACTTTGTAGCGGCTGACCCGCGTCAACACTCCCAACCCGACCGAGGCCGCCCACCACAGGACCAGCACCTTCACAAACTCGCCCGTCAACCAGCCGATCCCTTTGCTGGCCACGCCAAAACTCAGGACCCGAATGGCGAACTCGCCCCAGTTCGTTTGAATCTGCGTGCGCAACGTTGCCGGCATCGCGCCACTGGCCTGCAGCAATATCACCATCGTTGCCAGCGCGCCCGCCGTGGGCACCCAGTCCTGTTTGATCGCCAGCGCCAGCGCGTCGCGGAAGGCCGACACCGGTTTCTCGTCGCGCGCCTCCAGCAGTTCCAACACAATCGCTCCCACCACAAACGGCAGCGCCATTACCATGATGGTCTGGTGGTTGCTGATACCCAGGCCGTACACCAGAATGGTCGCGTACAAAAATCCGTGCCGATGCGGTCGCAGCATCCAGGCGAAAAAGGTGCAGGCGGTCAGCGTGAACATGAACACGTTGAGCACGCGCATTTCGGGCACACACGCCCAGAGCCAGACGCCCCGGTTGAAACCGAACATCAGCGACACCGTCGCCCCCACCGCCAGCGCCAGCCAGTGTTTCACGTCGTCGGCAATCTCCTCCGCCCACGTCAACGACCGCAACAACACCATGATGCTGCGCGACATCAACAGCGTCATCACCCCTACCACCAACGCGCCCGTCAGCACCGACATCAGGCAGATTCGCCAGGCCGGGTTGCCAAACGGGATCAGATGCCGCCACAACCATCCCAACAACGCCCACAACGGATACCCCGGCGGATGCGGCACGCCGAAATGAAACGCGCCCGTCACCAGCTCGCCCGAATCCTGCAAGGTCACCTCCGGCGACATGTCGTAGAGAAACCGCGCGCCCGCGATCAGGAAGGTCGCCAGCGCCAACACCCAGTCCCGCCACTTGAACAGGTGCGGCAGGGACACGGACGCCAACGGCGCCGACGTGGTCGCGGACTCTGTCGCGGGAGCCGGTTCCGCCGGTGCCGACGGCTCGGCGGCGGGCTTGTTTGGGTTTTGAGAGGGTTGGGGTTGGGGGTTTTTTGCCATGTTTGGAAACCTCAATGACGAAAATGACGGATCCCCGTGAAAACCATCGCCAGGTTGCGTTCATTGGCTGCGGCAATCACCTCGGCATCGCGCACACTACCGCCGGGCTGAATCACCGCCGTCGCACCGGCTTCCGCCGCCGCCAGTACGCCGTCGGGGAAGGGGAAAAAGGCGTCGCTGGCGACGACGCTGCCCGCGAGGGACAGCCCCGCTTCCTTGGCTTTCCAGACGGCGATTTTGGAGGAATCCACGCGGGACATTTGACCCGCGCCGATGCCGAGTGTTCGACAATTCAAGACGGGAGAAGCCTCGGCGCCCTGACGCTTGCCCGTTGCGTCGCTGAGACCACTTTGACTTTCACAACCCGCAAAGACAATGGCGTTGGACTTGACGTGTTTGACCACCCGCCAGGCAAACAGCATGGCGTGACGTTCCGCCAGCGTCGGTTCCCGCCGGGTGACGACCTTGATGTCGTCGGCAGACACCAGTCGGGTGTCGCGTTCCTGCGCCAGAAGACCGCCGAGGACGGAGCGGACGACGAGGCCCGGCGCCGGCAGGCCGAGTTGGCGGATCAAGCGCAGGTTTTTCTTTTTCTGGAGGATGGCCAGCGCCTCCGGCTGGAATTCGGGCGCGACAATGACCTCGCTGAAAATCTCTGCGATGGCCGCCGCGATATCGGCGTCGAGGGGGCGGTTGACGGCAATGATGCCGCCGAAGGGGGCCTGTTTGTCGGTCGCGTAGGCGAGGTCCCAGGCCGCTCGCAACGTGGCCGCGCTGCCGACGCCGCAGGGGTTGGTGTGTTTGAGGATGGCCACGGTGGGTTGTTCGGGGAATTCGGCCACCAGTTCGGCGGCGGCGGTCAGGTCGAGGATGTTGTTGTAGGAAAGTTCCTTGCCGTGGAGTTGTTGGAAGTATTTTCCGAAATCACCGTAAAGGGCCGCTTTCTGGTGCGGGTTCTCGCCGTAGCGCAACGCCTGCGCTTTCGGCAGTGACAGGGTCAATGTGTCGGGCAACCCGTCGCTTTTGCCGAGGAACGCCGCGATGGCGCCGTCGTAGCGGCTGGTGGTGGCAAACACTTTTACGGCCAGTCGGGCGCGCAGTTCGGGGGTTGTGGCGCCGCCGTGGGCTTTCATCTCGGCCAGTACCGCCGGGTAGTCTGCCGTGTCCACGACGACGGTGACGCTGGCGTGGTTTTTGGCGGCGCTGCGCAACATGGAGGGGCCGCCGATGTCAATGTTTTCGATGGCCTCATGCAGGGAGACGCCGGGTTTGGCGACGGTTTTTTCGAAGGGGTAGAGATTGACGACGACGAGGTCAATCGGTTGGATGCCGTGTTGGGCGGCGGCGGCTTCGTGGGCGGGGTTGCCGCGGATGTAGAGCAGGCCGCCGTGGACTTTGGGGTGAAGGGTTTTGACCCGTCCATCGAGCATCTCCGGGAAACCGGTGTACTCGCTGATTTCGGTGACCGGGATGCCGGCCTCCTTGAGGGCGCGGGCGGTGCCGCCCGTGGAGATGATTTCCACACCGAATGTTCTCAGTTCACGGACGAACTCGACCAGGCCCGTCTTGTCGGAGACGCTGATGAGAGCGCGTTGAATCTTACCCATAGCGCCGCGCAGGGTAGCGAATCGCGGCGCCTGTGGCAATCACTTTGCGCGGATGTAAAAGGAGCCGCGGAAAATCGCCGCGTGGCCGATGTGAGAGGTCAATGTAACCCGACAGGGGCGTTTGGAGAGGCGGCGGGGAAGGGTTGGCGCGGAGCATTCCGCCACGAAATCGTCGCGGATGGGTTGTCGGAATCTGACGCTGGAGCGATAGACCATCACGTCGGCCTTGATTCCCTGATCGTTCAACAGTTTTGTCAGCAGACACCACGGCGCCAGGACCAGGGCGCTGTAAATCGCTCCGGCAAAGGCAGTGCCTTTGTCGTTGCGGTTGGGTGCCAGGGGCGCGCGAATCCGCACGGTGTGAGGCGGGTGGTGTTCAATGCGAAACCGCATTGCCCCGGTCAACGGAATCTGTCGGCGCAGGTTCATTCGAACTTCAACTCCGGGGTGTCGGCTCGTGTCAGTTTCCAGCCGTCGTCGGTTTTGCGGAAGAAAAGGCGGACCCGTTCGGCGTTGAGTTCCGTTTCTCCGCCGCCGGCGCGTCGGGTGAGGATGCGGGCCACGAGTGTGGCGGTGGCGGTTTGATGGTTGTCGGCAACCTGAATGACCATGTCGCTGATGTGGATGAACATGGCATCGTAGTGCGAGCGGGTGGCATGCACCATGGCCAGCAGGGTGGATTTGTCCAGCCCGCGGTCATCGCTGTAGTCACGGGCAATGCAGTCGCCCAACACCAGTGGTTTGTTCTTTTCCACGGCGTCGGCCATGGTGGCGATGAGGCGTTTGATGCGTGTTGGGTCGGTAACAAATACCCGTTGCCACCCCTGCCAGGCCAACCAGACCAACAAACCTGCCGCGGCGATTCGCCAGAGCCATTTCATTTCTTCCACCTTCCATGCCACAGGAGACGGCCAATGACCAGCCGGGTGGCCACAAAACCGTACCAGCTTTCCGTGCCGCCTTCGCCCCGGTTGTCGCCCATGACAAACACGCGGCCCGGCGGCACATTGGTGACGGCGAGGTCCCAGTCGGAGTTGTTCGTGGCATAGGACTCGGTCAGCGGCGCGCCGTTCAGTTGCACTTTGCCGTTTTTGACGGCCACGGTCTCGCCGGGCAGGGCGATAACCCGTTTGATGAAGTGAATGGGCGGATCATCCGCCGTGCGGAACATGATGATGTCGCCACGCCGGGGCTGGTAGTGATACACCCGTTGCATCAGACAAAAATCCCAGGACCGTAACGTGGGCGCCATGCTTTCGCCGACGACTACAAAGGATCTCACCACATGGCGGCCAAACAGAAACAAGCCGACCGTTGCCGCCAGTAGCCACAAAAGGGTTTTTGTTCGTCGTCGCACGTTGAAGGCAGCTTACCGCATCTGCCGCCCGCGGGCAACGCCTGCCACAATACTGCTACCGTTGTAGCGTTGTTATGGTAGGAAGCCGGGACGCAGACATTAGGATGAGCGGCGGCAAATGACGGATCGAAGACGGTCCGCGACAGCAGCCATCAAAATCGCCGAGGCCGGAACGGCAGGCAACAAATACCGTCCCTGTCCCTCGAACACGAGGATGGCCAGCAGCGAGATCAGGAACAACAGGACCGCACAAACAAACACAGGGTCCCGATTTCCCGCCATCACCACCACACCGGCAACCGACAGTAGGAAGATGACAATGGCAGCCACGTCGGTAATGCCGTTGAGCAGCGGTACGGCCTGATTGTCGCCATTGAATGCCCAGTACAGGGCGCATGTCCCGCCCGTGAAATAGGTGTTCCAGAGCCGTTTCCAACATAACTCAAGAAAATGCAACGGGTCCCGACGAATGTTGTCCGTCGCCATCCGAAACGCCGCCTTGTCCACCGCCGGCGTCCATTGCATGTCCTTCAAATCCTCGTCGCCCTCTTCCAACAAGGATTCGACTTTCAATGAGCGGAAGACCTCCCGCTGTTCCGGCGTCAGCGCAATCTTCGACAACGGCATCCAGACACCACGGTGATTGGCCGGGTTGTTGTTGACCAACAGAACATAACCACTGTGCCCGGTCGTGGGAATGAACGCGTGGAAGACACGGTAATTGCGGATGATCCACGGACTGAGCGTCAACACGAAACCGGCCAGCAACCACCCAACCGCCTGTTTGCTGTGCCATTTCCAGAGCCATCCCACCCCCGCCAACGCGAAAGGCAAGAGGATGAACTGCGGACGAGTCAGCGCCAGCAGCCCACAACAGATTCCCAACAGAAATCCGCCCCGTCTCACCAGTAACAGGATCAACATCACCCACAGAATCGCCAATAACTCCTGTGCCAGCACCGACACAAACGTGATCATCGGCGGATAAAACCCGACCACCGCCAACGCCAGCACCCGCGACAACGGCGCGAGATTCTGCCGTTCGAGGACCTTCCAAAAGACCAACAACGACAATATCGCCAGGACCGCATTGGCCAATTTGCCGACAAACACACTCGGCCCGAAAAGGCGAAACAAGACGCCGAGAAACAACGGATATCCCGGCGACTGAAACACATACGGCGTGCCGTAATGGCTGAGATGACCCGTGCGGGTGAACTCCGAGGCGATGTCAAAGTAGCGTTTGAAATCCGAAAACGGCATCGAGTTCGACGCCAGTGCCCACCACACCCGCACGGCAATGGCCAGCGCCAACAGACACCAGCCTGTCTTTCGCCAACTCCATGTCGCCTCGTTGTTCATCGTCGGAGAAACCCTTTACCCGCACCCTTCACCGGACGCAATCCCGCACTGTCGCTTGTTACAAGGCAACAAGGCAAAGAGGCAAAAGGGGCACACCTTCACAGTCCACTTCTGATGGATGATTTGTCGTGCCGGCTCGCACCGACTCACCGCCCCGGCGGCCACGACAGTGGAGGGATGCACTCCGTGGCGTCCGTCCGCTCCTACGGCAACCGGGCGCGGGCGCGGAAAAACGCCGCACTGTTGGTTGCAGGGAAGGTAAACACCGTCACGCCGTTGCTGCCGGGCGCACTCGCCCATTCGCTCCAGCCACCAC